>Ga0316605_10000338_pt1 | contig 36808 bp, 40 predicted proteins | sample OWC_soil_day20_n_FD_207666 | JGI IMG/M metagenome (GOLD analysis project Ga0316605, IMG submission 207666) | Wetland soil microbial communities from Old Woman Creek delta, Ohio, United States - OWC_soil_day20_noCT | ecosystem: Environmental > Terrestrial > Soil > Wetlands | place: USA: Ohio...
TGGCGGCGGAAGGCGCTGGTGAGGCCGATGATGCTTTCGATCACCGCCATGTCTTGCGGGTCGTTGAGCATTTTGGAAATGAAGCTGCGGTCGATCTTCAGGGTCTGGGCCGGCAGGCGATGGAAGTCGCCGATGGAGGATTTGCCGGTGCCGAAGTCGTCGAGAGCGAAGCCGACGCCGAGCTGGCTGCAGGCATTCATTACTTCCGCCATGCGTTGGATGTCTTCCAGTGCGGCGGATTCGAGAATTTCCAGTTCAATGCTTTCCGCCGGCAGATGGGGATGGGTCGCCAGCAGTTGCGCCAGTTCGTCCACGAAGGCCGAGTGGATGACATGCTGGGGCGAGACATTGATGCTGATGCTCAGGTGGATGCCTTGGCTGCGCCAGGCGTCGGCCTGGGCGATGGCGGTGGCGAGAACCCAGCGCCCGACGTCGAGGGCGAGTTCCGATTCTTCGAGTATGGCGAGGAATTCCATCGGCGCCAGCAGGCCGCGACCGGGATGCCGCCAGCGCAGCAGGGCCTCGACGCCGACGATCTTGCCGCTGAGCAGGGACACCTTGGGCTGATACAGCAGCTCGAATTCCTTGCCCTTTATGGCGTCCTCAAGGGCGCTCAGGAGGTCCAGATGGGTCTGGTTGCGCTGGTTGCCGTGTTGATCGAAGAGATGGTAGCGGTTGCGCCCCGCCTGCTTGGCCGAGTACATGGCCTGGTCGGCATGGCGCAGCAGCACGTCGCCGTCCTTGCTGTCGAGGGGAAACACGGCGACGCCGATACTGGCGGAGACATGAACCTGGTGGCCGTCGATGGCGATCGGCTGTCGAATGGCGCTGAAGACGCGATCCATGGCGATGTCGATATCGGCTACTGAATCCAGGTCGCCGATCAGAAGCACGAATTCGTCGCCGCCCAGGCGCGCCGCCGTATCGCCTTTGCGTACCGAGGCGTTGAGACGAGCCGCCACTTCAATCAGCAAGCGGTCGCCGGCGGCGTGGCCGTACTGATCGTTAACCGGCTTGAAGCCATCGAGGTCAAGATAGCAAACGGCGGCCAGATGGCCCTGGCGCTCGGCGCGGGCGAGAACCTGGGGCAGGCGGTCGGCGAGCAATACTCGATTCGGCAGTTCGGTGAGAGGGTCGTAATGGGCCATGTGCTCCAGGGCTTCCCGCGCCTGGACCCGCTCGGTGATGTCCTTGCCCTGGGCCAACAGCATCAGGATACGGCCCTGGGGGTCACGGATCGGCTGGACATGGAAGTCCATGTGAATCTTGGCCTGGCCCGACTCGAAATGACAGGTTTCAAAGGCGTCGGCCTCGCCCTTGCCGGCGCGCTCAACAGCCAGGCGCAGACGGTGTTGCAGGGTCTTGTCATGGGCGCCCCAGGGGGTTTCCCAGAGCATGCGTCCGACCAGTTCCGCCGACCCGGAACCGAGCAGGGTGGCGGCGGCCGGGTTGCAGTTGAGCAGCATGCCCTGGGGTGCCATGAGGCCGAAGAACTCGCTGCTCTGTTCCCACACCGCGCTCCAGCGCGCTTCGGAGAGGGCGAGGGAGGCTTCGGCATCGCGCCGGGCCTGGAGCGTCTGTTCGACGTAGAGCGTGTCGAGATGGCTGACCAGATCGTGTTCGGTTAGTACCCCGTCGATACGCCCGTCCGGGTCGACCACCACGAGGTGACGCAGGTTCTGTTCGCGCATCCGGGCGACGGCGCTTTGCGGCATGGCATCGGCCGGCAGGCTGGCGACCGGGAAACTCATCACCTCGGCCAGGGGGCGCGCCATTCCGGCCGAACCTTGACGGAAGAAGCGCACCATGTCGCGCTCGGTGACCATGCCGATGGGGTGGTTGTTTTCGGCGATAACGCAACAGGTGACCTGCTCATGTTCCATCAGTCGCGCCGCGTCGGCGACGCTGGCCGTGGGTGGCAGGGTCGGCACCCGTGGCGTCATGATGGAACGTACGTCGCGCAGGCGTTCCAGCAGGTCGGCGCCAAGCTGGAAGCGGAAGTCGCTCTGGCTGGCGATGCCGATGATGTTGCCGGCGCTGTCGTCAACCAGTAGGTGACGGATGTTGCGGCCGACGAGGAGATGGTAGGCGTCGAGCACCGGCGTTTCGGCGCCGATGCGCACCAGGGGCTGGCCCATCACTTCACGGACCTGGGCGGTGCCGGCGAGGTCGCGGTTGATGGCGCGCACCAGGTCGCGTTCGGTGAGAATGCCGCAGGGTTGGCTGTCGCTGGTGGCCACCAGGGAGCTGATGCGCAGGGTTTCCATGCGCTCGGCGGCCTCGCGCAGGGATGCCCCAGCGTCGATAGTGACGATGTCGCGGGTCATCAGGTCGGCAAGGGTGCGTGGCGTCATGGCGGCAGATGGCATAACCAAGCGTAACAAAGCCTGCGATATTGCGCCTATTCGGCGTCTGTATCAATAGCCTCCAGCGTTGTTTTACATAGTTTTTTCGCTGCCGGGGGCGAATGCCGGCGTTCTAGGCGGCGCGGGCGGGTAAGGCAGAAAGGGCGATCAGGGCGGTGATCTGCTCTGCCTGGTGCTCACAATCGGCGTGGGCTTTCTTGTCCAGGTCGTGGAGCCAGCGGCGGGGGATGGCGTCGAAGCCATAGTGGGCACCGGCGAGCATGCCGGCGATGGCGCCGGTGGTGTCGGCATCGCCGCCGCGATTGACGATGTCGATCAGGCAGTCCTCAAAGCTGGCGGTTTCAAACAGAGCCTGGCAGACGGCAATGAAGGTATCCACCACCCAGCCGCTGGGGTTTTCCATGCGCTTGTTGCGGAACTCGAAGGCCGGCATGTCGCTGGCCAGGGCCTCGGCGCGCTGGCGGGCGGCGGCCAGGGGGTGGCCGGCGAGGAGGTCTTGCTGCATCAGGGCAAGGGTGACGCAGCAGGCATCGGACTGGGGGTTGTGGTGGGTGACATGGGCCTGGGTGAGGATGGCGGCGATCACCTCGCTCTCGGTATGCCCCAGGCTCACCAGGGCGGCGGGCAGCAGGCGCATGGCGGCGCCGTTGCCGGCTTCGTGTTCGTTCACCGGCCGTACGGTGTCGCCGGTGCGGCGAAATTCGACGATGCCCCGGCGCACGGTGTTGCCGATATCCACCGGCTTGGCGCGCATCCAGGCGTCGAAGGCGCGGGCCACGGCATCGCCGCGAATGGCGCCGCCCTGGTCGAGAATCGCGTTGCCCAGGGCCAGGGTCATGGTGGTGTCGTCGGTGACGAGGCCGGGCTTCAGGCGCAGCCAGCCGCCGCCGATGATCTGCTTGTGCACCCCGTGCTTGTGCTGGATTTCCTTCGGCGTCATGAATTCCACGGTGGCTCCCAGGGCGTCGCCGACGGCGAGCCCCAGGTAGGCCGCCCGCGCCCGATCACGGAGAGGGTCGCGGGGCGTCATGGTCATTACTTGCTCGGATACTCGACCAGCAGGTCTTCATCGCGCATCACCATTTGGCAGGCCAGGCGCCATTCGGTGGGGCAGAGGTCGTCGACGCGCATCTGTTCCACTTGGGCCTTGGTGATCTTGCCCATTTCGCGCAGCACGTTCACTTCGCCGTCGGTGAGGGGGTTGCTCATCTTGTGGTGCTTGGTCTTGTCGATGGGATGAACCTTGACCAGGCAGGTGCCGCATTCGCCGTTCTGGCAGCCGAAGTCGATCGGGATGTGGTTTTCCTTGGCCAGGGCGAGGACGGTTTCCTTGTGGCTGCCGGCGACGGCATACACGGTTTTGTCCTTGTGCATGGGACTGGAGAAGGTGACATTGGGCATGGCGTTTCCTTTCGTTTCAGGGGGAGTAATTAATGTGAATCGACTAGTTTGGCGCTGCTCGTAACTCCGAGCGCAGCGAGCAAATCGATAGCCTCCCCCGCGAGGGGGAGGATGGGAGGGGGCGGGGCTTTATGCCGCTTTTCGCGTATTTCATCATCGGTATGAAACATTGCCGATCATGAGCGTTATGCCGGTTTGACGACGACTTCGCCGCCCAGCACCTGGGCCTGGCAGGCGAGGCGGTGGCCGCGGGGAGCAAAGGTGTCTTTCAGCACCTGGTCTTCCAGCACCGAGGCCTGGGCCAGGTTTTCGGCGCCGGAGACCACCTTGGTCAGGCAGGTGCCGCATTCGCCTTCGCGGCAGCCGTAAGTGATGCCGGCGCCGACCTTTTCCGATACCTCGATCAGGCGGGTGCCGGCGGGCACGGTGAGAGTGACGCCGATGTCTTCAAAAGTGACTTGGGCTTTGGGCATAAGAGCCTCCTAGGTTTGAGCTGCAAGAAATTGAGGGCTGGCCATCAGGTTGCTGGCGAGACGGGCGCCGAGTTCGACGCACTGGGCCAGTTCGTCGCCGGTGGGGGTGAGCTTGACCTTGACGCCAGGCACCGGTACCTGAAACTTGAGTCCCTTGAGCCGGTGCTCGATCATGTCCACGGCTTCACCGCTCCAACCGAAGGAGCCGAAGGCGGCGCCGAGTTTGCCGGTGACGCCGATGGCGGTCAGTGACGAGAGCAGGTCCCAGATCGGCTTCACCGCATCGCCGTTGATGGTGGGGCTGCCCAGCACGAGGCCGTCGGCGCCTTCGATCAGGTCCACGAAAATCGACGGGTCGCCGCCTTCCAGGTCGTAGAGCGAGACGCGGACGCCTTCCACCTTCTCGGCGCCGGTGCGGATGGATTCAGCCATGCGCCGGGTGTTGCCGTAGGCGGAGAGGTAGAACACCAGCAGCGTCTTCTCGGTGCCGGCCTCGTTGGCGAGGCGGTGGGAGGCGAGTTCGCGGTAGCGGCGCACGTAGTCGTGGGGGCCGTGGCGCAGGATCGGGCCGTGGGCCGGTGCGATCATCGACAGGTCGAGGGGTTCGATCAGCTTCAGGGCCTTCACCACATGCTCGCGGAAGGGTCGCATGATGTGGGCGTAGTAGTACTCGAAGGAGAAGCGGAAGTCCCCCACCTTGTCGTTGAACAGGCGCGGGTCGCAGAAGTGGCAGCCGAAGACGTCGCCGGAAAACAGGATGCCGAGTTCGCCCAGGTAGGTGCACTGGGTGTCGGGCCAGTGAAGGAAGGGCGTGGTGAGGAAGGAGAGAGTGCGGCCGCCGAGATCGACGGTATCGCCGGTGCTGACCACCTTGAAGCCCTTGGGCATGGCATCGGTGGGCTTGAGCAGGGCCTTCAGCATCAATGGCGCCCGGGTCGACAGGTAGACCTCGGCATTCTTGGCGCGCTTGAGGAGTTCCGGCAGGGCGCCGGAATGGTCCGGTTCCAGGTGGTTGATGACGACGGCGGTGATCTCGTCGTAGTTGCACACGGATTCGAGGCGGCGGAAGAACTCGTCGGAGAAGTTCTCTTTCACCGTGTCGATCACGGCAACACCTTCCTCGCCGCGCACCACGTAGGCGTTGTAGCTGGTGCCGTTGGCGGTGCGCAGGATCAGGTCGAAGGCGCGCAGGTCGGGGTCGAAAGCCCCGACCCAGTGCACCCCGGGGAGGATTTCTATCGCGTCATCACGGGGCATTGGGGGCAGGGCAGGGTGTAGACATCACGCATTGATCCACCGGCTGGGCCGGCATGGCCTCGCCGAGGCCGATCCAGGCATCCACCTGCTCCAGCACGAAGCCGACCAGGCAACTGCCATCGTCGGCCTGCATCAGAGGGCGGCGGATCAGTAGCGGGTATTCGAGCAACAGCAGCATCGCCTCTTCGGGGGAGAGGGCTTCCGGCACAACTGAGCCATCCTTGACGGCGGAGGCGGTGCGGTTGAACCAGAGCGGCACCGGCAGCGGGGCAAGAAATTGCAGCAGGCGCGTGGCGGTCCACGGCTCGGTGAGCAGGCTCTTCTCCACCACCGTGTGACCGGCAGCCGTCAATACCTCCTTCTGCCGCCCGTTACCCTCGCAGCCCGGTTTTTCCCAGAAGGTGATGGTGGCCATGGTGGGTCAGTATCCAGCGTGGAAACGCTGCTCCGGCAGGAGTTCAAGGGGAATGCCGGTGAGGCTGCCGGGCGGATTCAGCGGCTCGTCGAGTTCATTGACGATCGCGCATTCGATCGGGCAGATGGCGGCGCACTGGGGCTCGGCGTACTCCGAGAGGCACTCAGTGCATTTCTCCGCCTCGATGAAGTAGTAGGGCTTGTCCTCGACGATGGCGTCGTTGGGGCAGACGTGGAGGCAGGCATCGCAGGCGGTGCACAGCTTGGTGATGGTGAGGGCCATGTCTGTCTCCTTATGCCGCCTGGCGTTTCTCAAGGGGCGCGGCCAGCTTGCCGGCCTCGGCCATTTCGCAATACACCGCCATCACGGCTTCCTCGATCGGCTCCATGGCGTGTTCGCCGTTGGGCGCAATGCCGGCGGCCTCCAGCTTGCCCCAAGGCTCGTAACCGATCTTGGCGCACAGCACGGCCTCGCAGCCTTCGAGGGCGCGGATGGTGCGTTCGAGAACCGACTCACCCTCGCCGCAGGTGTTGTCGCCGGAGCAATAGAGATCGGTCTTGCGGTGGCCGATGAAGCGCACGTCTTCCGGCGTTGCCTCATAGACCAGGAACTCCTTGGCGTGACCGAAGTGCTGGTTGATGACGCCCTGGCCGGTGGTGGCCACGGCCATCAGCACCGGACGCAGCTTGGGTGCGGCGGGCGTCTGGGCGGAGGCCGGCGCGGCGCCAAGGGAAGAACGGCGGGCTTCGAGCTTGGCGATCACCTCGTCGCGGTGGGCGGCGCGGCGTTCCATGGCGGCTTCGTAGTCGATCTCCATGTGCTCGATCTTGTCGAGGGAGAACTCGGAACCGCGATCCTCGCCCAGCATGCCCACGGCGTCGGCACGGCACTGGCGGCAGTGGCGCATCATCGCCATGTCGCCGGCGCACTCATCCTGGAGCGACTGCAACTCGGCGGAGGAGGGGCCGCGCTGGCCCACCATGCCGTAGTAGGTGCCGTGTTCGGCCTCGGCGATCAGGGGCATCACGTTATGCAGGAAAGCGCCCTTGGCCTTGACCATCTTGGAGACTTCCTTCAGGTGTTGGTCATTCACGCCGGGGATCATCACCGAATTGACCTTCACCAGCACACCGCGCTCCACCAGCATCTCCAGACCCTTCTGCTGCTGCTCGATGAGGATGGCGGCGGCTTCGCGGCCACGGATGCGACGGTTGTTCCAGAAAATCCACGGGTAGATTTTCGCCCCCACATCCGGATCGACACAGTTGATGGTGATGGTGACGTGGTCGATGTTGTGCTTGGCGATCTCGTCGGCGAATTCTGGCAGGCGCAGGCCGTTGGTGGACACGCAGAGCTTGATGTCCGGCGCCTTGGCCGACAGTTCGCGGAAGGTGGCGAAGGTGCGCTCCGGGTTGCCCAAGGGGTCGCCGGGGCCGGCGATACCGAGCACCGTCATTTGCGGGATGGTGGCGGCCACCGCCATCACCTTCTTCACCGCTTGTTGCGGGGAGAGCAGCTCGGAAACCACGCCAGGGCGGGATTCGTTGGCGCAATCGAACTTGCGATTGCAGTAGTTGCACTGGATGTTGCAGGCCGGCGCCACCGCCACATGCATGCGGGCGAAGTAGTGATGGGCCTCCTCGGAGTAGCAGGGATGATCCTGCACCTTCTGTCGGATGTGGTCCGGCACGTGGGAGAGTTTGTCCGACGCGCTGCCGCAGCCGGAAGAGGAACAGCCGCCCCCGCTCTTGGCGACGGGGATGATGGGAATCACGGGTAGGTCCATGACGCTGGCTCCTGGGGGTTGGTCTCGGGAGGCTATCTAGCAATCCCGATGCCAGGGCGTAATGGACTGTTTTTACGTTGTTTTATGTTTCTTGTCAGGTTCTGTGTGGGCTAGGGCACAGGACTGCTGCGGGGGGATTGTCGTGAATGTGACAGGAGAAGGAGCAAGGCCGTTTGTGCCCCGACGTCTCACATCCCGTGCCCTGAAATGCCTATCTGACGCCGCTGCAAGGCAGGATGGGAGGCAACTCAGAGCTTGTAGATTGCCTGCAAATAGAGGCTGCGGGGGGCCATGGGCAAGTCATTGGGAATGGCTGTACCTGGCGCCAGACTGGGTTCGAGGACGGTGGCATTAAACAGGTTGCGCACGGAGGCGGCAATGTCCCACTGCTCCTTGCCGCGGATGGCGCGCAGGGTGAGGTCCACCGTCGTGTAATCGGGAATGTCGGGGCGGGTATCGCGGGCGGCGCCGGCAGGGGAGAAACGCTTGCGGTCGGCTACCCGATTGACTTGCGCGCTGGCCTGCCAGGTGCTGTCGATGCGCCAGTCGGCGCGGGCATAGATGTGGCGATGGGGGGCGTAACCCGCATCCTGGCCGGTTGTTTCGTCGATGGAGCGTTGCCAGGCGATGTTGCCGCTGAGGCGCAGGGCGCGGTTGGCGTCCCAGGTCAATTCCAGTTCAGCGCCGCGCCCGTTCTGGTTGCCGGCATTGACGTAGGTGGAGCCGGTATTGGCTGTGGCGTTGGGGACGGCACGAATGATGTCTTTCATGTTGTAACGGAAGAGACTCAGGTTCACCTGGGTATCCCGGCGCACCTGCCAGGAGAAGGCGGCTTCGACGGTGCTGTTGGTTTCCGGGCGTAGCTTGGAATTGCCTTGATTGATCGGATTGCTGATGCCATACGCTTCAATGAAGGCGGGTGCGCGGAAGGCGCGGCCATAAAGCAGTTTGGCGGTCAGGTCGAGGGTGGCATCCCAGACCAGGGCCAAGCGTGGGTTGGTGGTGCCGCCGAAGTCAGAGTAGTCATCGCGGCGCAGGCCGGCGGTGAGGGTCCAATCTTGCGCGAAGTTCCATTCATCCTGCACATAGACGTAGTTGACCTTGCGCCGGTTGGGACGCAGGAAGGGATTGGTTTCCGTATAGTCGATCACCACACCGCCCGGATTGGGTATCAGGGCGCCACTGGCGGCGTAGGTGAAATTGCGGGTCTCATGGGTCTTGTAGAGATTCAGGTCGTCGTGGCCGAGACCGAGGCGCACGGTGTGTCCGGCGAAACCGGCGTAGGTCGCAAAGCCCGAGAAGCGCAGTTGGCGTTCCCAGGTCTCAGGTCCGCCGAGAAAGCCGTTGGCGGCGACGCCGCCGCCGAGATTCGAACCGGGCGGGAAAAGCTGGTAAAGCGAGGGTATCTCTTGGGAGTAATAGAGATAGCTGGTGGTGAAACCAATCCCCCAGTCCTTGGCAAACTGAGGGTCGGTCCATGAAATGTCGCCGGTGAAGCGTTCGGCTTTTCCCCGGCCTACTGGATCAACTGCCTGGGCGATGCCGGCGCCAGTTTCCAGACGGTCGCGCAACTTATAACCCAAACGCAGGCGCCATTTGTCGTGGCTTAGGTCGAGGTTGCCATCCACCGAGTTGTGCCCCACATTGACCGGCCCCGAGCTACCGGCTGCCGCCCTGGTGATCGTGGACTTGAAGCCATCTGTGTCGCCGACACGCAGGTAGGCGGCGACATCCAGACCGCCTATCTGGCCGCCATGCTGCACCCAGACGTCGCCGGAACGGAAGGAGCCGACGCGGGCGCCGATTTCGGTGCCCGGTGTGTCGGCTGCCGCCTTGGTGATGATGTTGATGACGCCGGAGAAGGCGTCCGAGCCGTAGAGCGCCGATCCGGGGCCGCGGATCACCTCGATGCGGGCGATATGCTCGACCGGGTAGCCGCCCCAGAGGTTGCCCTTGTTGCCCTGAAACAGGGTGGTGATCGGGGCGCCGTTTTGCAGTACCAGCACCTGGGGCGTCATTTGGCTGAAGACGCCGCGAATGACGTAAAGGGGTGAGTAATGGTTGGCGGTCCGATTGACGTGGAGGCCGGGCACGGTTTCCAGCACTTCGTCCAGGTCCGTGGCGCCAATCGCCGCAATGTCTTCGGCGGTAATTACGGTGGCGACGGAGGGCGCCCGGCGCAGAGTTTGCTGGCTGCCAGTGGCGATGCTCACGCTGGCTCGATCGCCGTAGGCCAGGGCAAGTTCTTCTTCCTCGCTGCTCTGCGCCATAGCGACGGGGCCCTGGAGGGAAAGAATGCAGGCCAGTGCTAACGCTTGGCGGCGGAATCCATGCATGAGGAGAGCCTCGTTTCAATGAGTCGGCAGTCTATTACAAAACACCTGTTTTCCACTGTTGTAGCCTGAGCGGACCGCAGATACGCCTTGCGCACATGATCGGGGTGACCCTCCCGCTGATGATGAAACGTGCGAAAAGCGGCATAAAGCCCCGCCCCCTCCTGTCATCCCTCCTCGCGGGAGAGGTTATTGTTTTTGCTCGCTTCGCTCTATGTATTCACGTTAACCCTTCGCCGGCAGGCGCAGGGTGAAGCGGGTGCCCTGGCCTGGTTTGCTGTCCACGTCCACGCTGCCGCCGTGGCTCTCGGCGATGGCCTTGACGATGGCGAGGCCGAGGCCGACGCCGGGTATTTGGGGGTCAATGGCTTCGTCGTCGCGGTGGTAGGGGAGGAACATCCGCGAGCGTTTGTCTTCGGGGATGCCGCTGCCCTGGTCGGTGACGCTGGCAATCCAGTGGTCCCGGTCGCGCTGGACGGCGAGATCGACGCTGCTGCCCTCGGGGCTGTATTTGATGGCGTTGTCGAGCAGATTGGCGAGGGCGCGGCCGAGCTGGCTGCGGTCGCCGGATACCCAGGCGTCGCCCTCGATTTGCTGGCGCAGATCGATGCCCTTGGCCTTGGCAGCGGCCCAGACCTGGTCGGCGGCGTCGCGGGCGGCTTCGGCCAGATCCACGTCACTGAAACGCTGGCGGTCGGTGGCTTCGGCCCGCATCAGTTGCACCAGGCCGTCGGTCAGGTGCAGGGCGCCCTTGGCATAGCGCCCGGCGCGGTCGAGGAGGGCCGGGCAGCCGCTGCCGTTACCGTCTTCGGCGAGGATGGAGATGGAGGTCAGAGGCGAGCGCAGGTCGTGGGAAATGAAGCGCAGGGTTTCCTCGCGGCTGGCCCGTGCCGCCCGTTGCTGGCGGGCGATGTAGAAATGGATCGACAGCAGCACGGCGGTCATGATCGCCGCGCACAGGGCCAGGTTGAACACCAGCACCTTGCGAATGTCGCTGAGTTCTTCGTCTTCCACCTTCTCTACGAACAGCCGCCATTTCAGTTCCGGCACGTAGCGCACGTTGAGCAGGTGGGTGTGGCCCTCGTGGTGGTATTGGTAGGAGCCGGATTGCTGGCTGAGAATTTTGGCTTTCAGGTCTGCCAGGCCTTCGACTTCGCCTATGTTGGCGGCTGCCGGCCCAGTGCCCGGCAGGACGATGTGGCCCTTGTCGTCAACGAAATAGACGATGCGGCGATAGCGTGTCTGGTAGTCCGCCACCAGCCGTTGCACGGTGTCTACCGCGAGGCCGACACCGGTGGCGCCGAGGAAACGATGCTCGTAATCGAAGACGCGGAAGTTGATGAAAATGGTCATGGCGTCGCGGTTGATCGCGTCGGCATCGACATTGATCTCGTAGGGTTCGCTCATGGCGCGGACGCGGTAGTACCAGGCCTCCCTGGGGTCGTCGGCACGGATGCGGCGGGCAATGCCGCTGGGGTGGTAGTAGGCGCCGGAGCGCTCCGAGACGAAGAAGCTGGTGACGGCGCCGTAGCGGGTCTTGACCTCGGCGAGGTACTTGGCGATTTCGTCCACATTGCGTTCGCCGCGCAGGGTCCAGTCGCGCAGGAAGGTGTCGCTGGCCATCATCGAGGAGATGAAGATCGGCTGCACCAGATCCTTCTGGATCTCGGAGTAGATGGTGTCCGAGGTCAGGGGCAATTCCTGTTCGACGATCAGGTGGCGGATGTTGTCGCGGGAGACCAGATAGCTGATCCACACCGTGGCGACGAAGCCGAACCCGAGCAGCAGGGTGACCAGCACCATGAGGCGAAAGCGGCGGCGGGCAGACGGGCTGAGGGAGGGCGTCATCCACTAAACCTTACTTCATAGCTTGGGGTCGGTGCAGCGTTCATCGCTTTTACGACGAGACAATGGTGAGCCGCAGCAGTTCCTCCCCCTTCAAGGGGGAGGTTAGGTGGGGGATGGGGCGGTGAAGTTGGCTGAATTGGCCCCCGAATCCCCCATCCCCATCCCGGCCTTCCCCTTGAAGGGGAAGGAGATCGGCAACTCCAGGCCGAATGTGATTGACTTGGCGCAGTGTTGGCTTCATAGAACGTAAGTCACCTTATTGCCGGAAATGCTCAGCTTTCCCAAGAGTTGCAATTGGTCAATCAGGGCGCTGATCTGGTCATCAGGCAGACCCTTGGGAAAGAGCGATGCAACGGTACTCTTGAGGGTCTTGGGCGTCCGTGGTTTGGCATTTCCACGCTGCTTTAAATTGGCGACAACTAAGCTGACTCGCTCTTCCATGGTTAAGGTGGGAGTGGCGGAGGTCGGCGCTGCCTTTGCGTCAGTCACGATTTTCTTTGAACGGGGCGAGGCTGGAGCCTTCTTGGCGGCTTCTGGTTGCTTCGCTTTCGCCTCTGGCATATCCATGCCGGTGGTGCGCGCGAGGCGTGGCCTACCGGAGGTGTTTGGTTTGGCCTTGGGGGCCGCATCGGGGCGGGCTATCGGGGCATCTGCAACAATGGATGCTTGGTCCGTGACGGGAGTTTCTGCATCTATCGGGGGTGTTGGCATTGGCTCTGCCATTGGTGCGATTGCAGCCGTCTCTTCACTCACGGCTTTACCCATGAGACGCCGCTGCACAAAGGGGCCGCCCTTGTCGTCGCGGCCGAGTTCGATCAGGCCCCGGGTCTGGAGTTCTTCCATCAGGTTGCCGAAGGTCTTGAAGCCGTAATAGGTCTCGTTGAAGCCGGGCTGGCGGCGTTTGATCGCCTGTTTGAGCATCGACGACCAGATGCGGCCGGCGTCGCCGCGCTCGTCGAGGAGGGCGTCGAGGGTGGTGATGGCGAGATCGATGACCTTGGCGCGGCGGGCGTCCATTTCTTCGCGGCGCTTGGCTTCCTCTTCCGGGCTGCGGGTCTTCTGCACTGCCTGGCCTTGCTGGGGCTTTTGCGCGTTGCCACGGCTGCCCTCACGGGGCCGCACCAGATCGTCGTAGAAAATGAATTCGTCGCAGTTGGCGATCAGCAGGTCGGAGGTGGATTGCTTGACGCCGACGCCGATCACCGTTTTGGCGTTTTCGCGCAGCTTCGACACCAGGGGCGAAAAGTCTGAGTCGCCGCTGATGATGACGAAGGTGTTCACGTGGGCCTTGGTGTAGCAAAGGTCGAGGGCATCCACGACAAGGCGGATGTCGGCGGAGTTCTTGCCCGACTGGCGCACATGGGGGATTTCGATCAGCTCGAAGTTGGCCTCGTGCATGGTGGCCTTGAAGGCCTTGTAGCGGTCCCAGTCGCAATAGGCCTTTTTGACCACGATGCTGCCCTTGAGCAGCAGACGTTCGAGAACACGCTTGATGTCGAACTTTTCGTAGTTGGCGTCGCGTACGCCAAGAGCCACGTTCTCAAAGTCGCAGAACAGGGCCATGCTGAGGTCGTCGTTGTTTTGGGCCATGGTTGGATAGTTGGTGGTGTTGTTATGACTCGGCCAGGCGGGACTGCCAATAGCCTGGGCGGCGGCTGTGATGGGCAAAGGCGACGATGACGATTTCGTCCTTGCGAAGGCTGTAGATCAGGTCATAGGGGTAGCCGGAGAGAATGAATCGCCGGCAATGGGGGGAGGTCAGCGGGGCAGCGAGCGGAAACATGGCGATGGAACGCCGTGCTTCCATGACGCGCAACCAGAAATTCTCGGCGGCCCTGGGGCTGCGGTCCCGGTACCAGACAATCGCGTGATGCAACTCAACGCTGGCGGCCCGGAGTTGCCGGAATTTCATCGGTCAAGCAACTCCTTGCGTAGGCGTTCCATGACTACATCAAAATCTTCCGCTTCCATTTCCCCCTGTTCATACGCGGCCAGACGTGCTTCGCATTCCTTCGCCCAGGCAGCCTCCCACTCGGCATCGGGGGGGCTGATGAGGTCGCTGAGTGCATCCAGAAGCACGACTTGATCTTCGGCACTGAGTCGTCGTGCCTGGTCGATTACCGCTTCGACATGGGCGTTCATGGCATGAGTCTCCGGGAAAGCACGGCGGGCTACCGTCACAGGGAATTAGTGCGCTGATGATACAGGAAGTGGCTTGCTGCTCCGGTGTCAGGGCAGCGCCATCGCCTTCACCTGAGCCCAGACGGCTTTGCCGGCTTCAAGGCCGAGGCGCTGGCGCGAGCGTCCGGAAATGCGGGCCAGCAGCAGGGCGCCGTGAATGTCGAGGCTGACCAGGGCCATGCCGTCGTGCTCGACGAAGCCGGTAACGGTGCCCGGCAACTGGTTGAGGGCGCTGCAATCTTCGTGACGGCTTAGAGTCAGGGTGATGTCGCGGGCCGGTACCCGCAGGCGAAGGCGACTGCCGATGGCTTCGGGACGGCGCGGCAGAATCAGATGCAAGTCGCTGCCGGTGACGGCGAGGCGGGTCAGACCATCGGCCTCGTGGGCCGCCACGGTGGCGACCAGCACCGCGCCAGCATCGGCGCCCTGTTGCAGGGGCAGGTCGAGACGCGGGAAGGTCTCGGCAAAGGGGCCGCTGGTGATGACTTGGCCAGCTTCCAGCAGCACCAGATGGTCGGCCAGGCGCGACGCTTCTTCCACCGAGTGGGTGACGTAGAGGATGGGAATCGAAAGCTCGTTATGGAGCCGGTCCAGGTAGGGCAGTATTTCGTTCTTGCGCGCCGCGTCGAGGGCCGCCAGGGGTTCGTCCATCAGCAGCAGGCGCGGGCGGGTGAGCAGGGCGCGGGCGATGGCGATGCGCTGTTTCTCGCCGCCGGAGAGGCCATCGGGACGGCGTTGCAGCAGATGGCCGATGCCGAGCAGGTCGAGGATGGCGACGCGATCTACCGTGCCGCCGCCACTGCCGCCACCGCTGCGTTTGGCACCGAAATCCAGATTAGCCGCCACCGAGAGGTGGGGGAACAGGCTCGCCTCCTGGAACACATAGCCGAGGGCGCGCCGGTGGGTGGGAGTGAAACGGCCACCGTCCTGCCAGGTTTCGCCGGCCACGGCGAGATAGCCGTCGTCAGGGCGTTCGAGGCCGGCGACGCAGCGCAGCAGGGTGGTCTTGCCGGAGCCGGAGTGGCCGAACAGCACCGTGACGCCGGCGCCGGGCAGGGTCAGGTCCACGTCGAGGCAGAAGCCGGGACGGGGCAGGCGGAAGCGGGCGCGGATGGCGTCAGTCATGGAGCCGTCGTCCGCGGGAGCTTGGGTTCAGGGTGTATAGCGTCAGCAGAACCACGAAGGAAAACGCCAGCAGGACGCCGGAGAGCGCATGGGCGTTGGCGTACTCGATGGCCTCGACGTGGTTGTATATCGCCATCGAGACTACCTGGGTTTTGCCAGGAATGTTGCCGCCGATCATCAGCACGACGCCGAATTCGCCCACCGTATGGGCAAAGCCGAGAATGGCAGCGGTGATGAAGCCGGGCCGGGCCAGGGGCACGACGACGCTGAAGAAGGTGTCGAGGGGGCTGGCGCGCAGGGTGGCGGCGACCTCCAGGGGACGCTCGCCGATGGCCTCGAAGGCGTTTTGCAGCGGCTGGACGACAAAGGGCATCGAGTAGATCACCGAGGCGACGACGAGACCGGCGAAGGTGAAGGGCAGCAGGCCGAGACCGAGTTGTTGCGTCAGTTGCCCCACCGGGCCTTGCGGCCCAAGCAGCACCAGCAGATAGAAGCCGAGCACGGCGGGCGGCAGCACCAGGGGCAGAGACACCACGGCGCCGATGGGCCCTTTGAGCCGGGAGCGGGTGCGCGCCAGCCACCAGGCGATGGGGGTGCCGATCAGCAGCAGCAGGACGGTGACGAGGCTGGCCAGTTCGACGGTGAGACGGATGGCGGCGAGGTCGGCGGAATCGAACATGGCGCGTTTATTCCTCGGGGGCGAAGCACTTGGCGTAATCGGCGCAGACGCCGCAGGAGGGCGCCGGGCAGACGTAGATGCCATCGCGGGCGCAGTAGTGGCGGTAGATGAACTTCTTCCACTTCATGTCGCCGGTGTTCAGCGCCGCCAGGGCCGGGAAGGCGGTGGTCATCAGGGTGGACAGTTCGCCCCGGTCGGCCAGCCCCAGGTCCTGCCACAGGTGGTCGCGGCCGGCGCAGCCCCAGGCGACGATCTGGGCCATCCAGGATTCGGATTCGCGCTGGCCGGGGCGGTATTCCAGCAGCAGGTTGATGATGTCTTCAAGTTCCGGGATGTCTTCGGCGCTGCCGTTGGCGAGGCGCAGATGAGCGCCGGGGAAATAGCCGTCCCACAGGCGCTGGAAGACATGGGGGGCGAGGCCGAGGGTGGCGGGCAATACGCCCTCGTTCACGGAGCGGCCAGCCAGCAGGCTGGCGAAAATTGGCCGCAGGGGATCGGTGGCGGCCTCGGGCAAGGCCGGGCGGCCGAGCAGTTCGGCCACCAGCATGTCGCGGCATTCCTTGAGGGGCTTCATGTCGTCACCGAGAAATTGACTTGCACATCTTTGGGGGCGGCGGTGTAGGGGGCGGACGTTACCAACAGGTCGGCGCCGGCCGCTACATAGGCGGCGGCATTGCCGGCATTGATGCCGCCCGCAGCGGCGAGCAGGGGGCGTGATTCACCCAAGGCTGCACTGAGGGCGGCCACGGCCTCAGGGCTGAACTTTTCCAGTTGCAGCACATCGGCATCGGCCCAGGCTTGCGCCTCATCACGGCTGCCGACTTCGACCACGATTTTTTTCTCCGGTTGGGCGCGGCGCAGACCTTGCAGGGTTTGCGCCGGGGTCTCATCGAGAAACAGTCGATGCTCGGCAAACACCAGCAGCGATTCCGAGAGGCCGAGGCGGTGCATGATGCCGCCCCCAGCCTTGACCGCCTTGGCCGAGAGGGTCTTGGTGCCCGGCACGTTCTTGCGCGTACAGGCGACGGCGACGCCACCGGCCGCTGCGACGATGGATGCCGTAGCGCTGGCGATGCCGCTGGCCCATTCGACCAGCACTTGGGCGGTCTTCCATGCCCGGTGCAGATCGGCGGTGGAACCTTCGGCGTCGAGGATCAGTTCGCCGGCGACAACGCTGTTGCCGGAATGCACCACCAAGCGGGCACGGGCGCCGGCCAGTTCGAACAATCGTACCGCTTCTTCGCTGGCGCAGACCGTCATCGCCTGACGGGCGCGGAACTCCAGGCGCGCCGGTTGCGAGCCGATGCCGAGGCTCTCGGTGGTGAGGTCGCCGCAGGGGGCATCGTCGTCAAGCAGAGCCTGGAGCGCGGTGTCGTTGAGCTTCATGTCAGTGGCGGGAAAACAGGTCGCGCAGTTTGCACAGGGTGGTGGTGATGTCGAAACGGGTGTCGGCGAGAGCCTCGCCAGCGAGGATTTTCTCCAACGCGGTTTGCGGATCGGTTTCGCCCGTGAGCAACACCTGGGCGCCCCATTTTTCCATGTGGCGGATGTAGCCATCGCCAGCGCTGGCGGCGATCATGATTTCGACACCGTAGAGCGGGTGGGGGCCGTCATCCTGAAAGTGGTGGGGCAGTTGTTCCTTGGTCAGGCTGATGCGCGCCGGCTCGGGAATCGGTTGCCCCGGCTGGCAGTCGAATACCAGCCAGTCCCGTGTTTGACCAGCGTGGCCGGAAACCTGGGTCCAGACATTCTTGGTGGCGATGGCGATTTTCATGGCGGAAGTCTGACAGAGGGAATGGTGTGGTGGGACTCAAGCCATTCCCGTGCCTGCCTTAAAGATCGTAACCGTAGGCTTTGATGATCGTTTTTGCCTGGTCGCCCTTGAGGTATTTCACCAGCGCCTCGGCGGCCGGTTTGCCCTTGCCTTTTTCAAGAATCACGGCGTCCTGGCGGATGGGTGTATGCAGCTTGGCCGGCACGACCCAGGCCGAGCCGTCGATCTTGCCGTCTTTCAGCACCTGGGAGAGGGCGACGAAGCCGAGCAGGGCATTGCCGCTGCTGACGTATTGGTAGGTCTGGGCGATGTTTTCGGCGGTGACAAACTTGCTTTGCAGGTTGTCATGGACGCCCAGCGCTTTCATCGCCTCGATGGCGGCGGCGCCATAGGGAGCGAGCTTGGGATTGGCGAGAGCGATATGGTCGAAACCACCCTTCTTCAGCACCTCGCCGTTGGCATCGACGATGGCGGGCTTGGCCGACCACAGCACCAGCTTGCCAATGGCGTAGGTGAACTGGCTGCCGGAAACAGCGGCGTTTTCCTTCACCAGCTTGGCCGGGGTTTCGTCGTCGGCAGCGAGCAGAATCTCAAAAGGAGCGCCGTTCTTGATCTGGGCGTAGAACTTGCCCGTGGCGCCGTAGGAGGCGACGATCTTGTGGCCGGTGGCCTTCTCGAATTCTGGGGCGATCTTTTGCATCGGCGCCGTGAAGTTGGCGGCAACGGCGACGGAAACCTCGTCGGCGAGGGCGAAAGAGGACGCAAGCAGCAGAGCGAGCAGGGCGGATATGTGTTTCATGGTATTTCTCCTGGGATAGAAAAGTCAGGCGGCGACGGCGAGGAAGACGCTGGAGGCCTTGAACAGGGCGCAGGCGCGGCCGCCGACGGCGAGGCCGAGTTGGGCGAGGCTTTCGTGGGTGATGACGGCGGTGATGGCGTGGCTGCCGCCGGGGAGGGCGAGGGTGACTTCGGCATTCACCGGGCCTTCGTGGACGCGGGTGATTTCGCCGCAATAGCGGTTGCGCGCCGAAATGCGGCTGGCCTCGTCGGTGGTGAGCAGAATCGACGAGGACTTGACCAGGGCCTGGACCTCGGAGCCGAGTTCGATGCCCAGGTTCTCCGCCGATTCCATGGTGATGAGGGCGGTGAGTTGCAGGGCCGGGCCGAGGCCGATGGTGACTTCGCAATCGACCATGCCCTCCTTGATGGCGATGACGGGGCCGGCGAACTGGTTGCGGGCGCTGGATTTCATGGCGAGTCTCCTGATGAGTTGGCGAAATTGATTGACGTCGGCGCTGGCGGTTCCGGGCAGGGTGCTGAGGTTTTCAGCCAGGCGGGCGAGGGCCGCTTCCTGCTCCAGTTGCAGGGCGCGGTAGAAGGCCACCAGTTGCCGGCCATGCTCGGTCAGTTCGGTGCCGCCGCCGCCACTGCCGCCGGTGTTGCGCACCACCAGGGGCTGCGCCGAGAGGTTGTTAAGGGTGTCGATGGCATCCCAGGCCGCCTTGTACGAGAGGGGCACGGCTTTCGCTGCCTTGGTGATCGAGCCGTGTTCGGCAATGGCCTCCAGCAGGCGGATGCGGTTGTCGCTCATCTGCGGCGCCAGGGCGAGGCCTGGGAAGATCGGATTGTCAGGTTTCATACGCTATGTTGTCAGGTATATAACGGTGATCAAACAAAAGGCCGTGTTCCAATGGGCAACACGGCCCGTGGGGGTCAGGCGGCGGCGAGAGCCTGGGCTTCGGCTTCGTCCTGGGTCAGTTCGTCCGGCAGGCAGCCCACCGGGGGGCCGAGGATGCCATCGGTGCCTTCAAAGCGCACCAGATAAATTTCCTCGTGGGGCTCCAGCTCGGTGTGGCCGAACAGCACCACCACGCCCTTGGCGCCGGGGGTGGCAAGCTGAGCATCCTCGGCGATGTCGGGGATGCCGCCGTCGTTGAAAATGGCCTCGCGGGCAAACACGAGGTCGCCGATGTCGTACTCTTCTCTCGGGGCTGTCATGGCGTTCACCATACCTCGGCGGGGGCCTTGAGGCGCTCCACCGGCTGGTCGAAGAGCAGGTGCTCGTCGATGATGGTGGCCACGTCGGCAGCGGTGACCTTGCTGTACATCACCCCCTCGGGATACACCAGCACGTTAGCGCCGAGGCTGCACGGGCCGATGCAACCGGTGTTGGTGAGCAGAAAATCCGCCCACAGGTTGCGCTTCTGGAACTCGTCGAGGAAGGTGTTGTAGACCTCGCCGCAGCCCTTTTCCTGGCAGGAGCCACGGGGATGGCCGGCGGGGCGGCCCTGGACGCAGACGAGGATGTGCTTTTTAGGTTTCGGCATGGCAGTGCTCGGCAAAGTGGGTGTTGTTCCCTCTAATGCAAAGAAGGTGCCATGGCGCGCTGTGTTATAAATCAAGCGCTTGTGATCGTCACGGGCTGTCGCGTTTGCGACATTGGCGATGGCGGAAGGCCACGAACGGAGCGAGAGTGTGAGCGAAAGTGTGAATCAAGCGGCAACCCCGGCGATGGATATTTCCCTGCTGCCGGTCTATCCGGGCATCGTCATCACCGACGTGGTTATCGTCGATTCAGCGGCCCGCGCCGCCGAGGCCCAGGCCGCCCTGCTGGCGACCGATGCGATCGGCTTCGACACCGAATCAAAACCCACCTTCGCCAAGGGCGAAGAATCCACCGGCCCCCACCTGGCGCAACTGGCGACGGACCAGAAGGCCTACCTGTTTCCCCTCGGCGGTTCGCCGGCTGCCGCCGTTCTCGATGCCCTCAAGGCGATCCTCGAAGCGCCGCAAACTCTGAAGGTGGGCTTCGGCCTGCGCGACGACATCAAGCGCCTGCAAGCCAAATTCGGTATCGGCGTCGAGCCGGTGCTCGACCTCGCCTCGGCCTTGCGCGGCGAACAGCGTGGCGACGTCGGCGCCAAGGCTGCCGTGGCCCGGTTCTTCGGTCAGCGCATGCTGAAGTCGAAAAAGACCTCCACCTCCAACTGGTCTAACCCACGCCTCACCGACCGCCAGATGCTCTACGCCGCCAACGACGCCCAAGTGGCGCTGCGCGTGTATCGTGCCTGGAAAGCCCGTGGATAGGCGCTTCCAGGCCGGTGCTTCGGTGGCGGGCTAGAACTGCTTCTTTATTACCCTGGCCCCGTTTGATCTCGTATTAGGGTCTGACGGTTGCGGCGGAATTTGTGGGAATAAGGTCGAGTCTGGGCCAGTCAATGAACTGAATGTCTTTCATAGGCTGGTCTCGGTTGATGAGCCCCAGTCCATGTTGACTATTCACGAGTGCACAGTTGACCCAGATGAAGGCAAGGCGCTTGCCATTTGGAGATACGCTCCCACTACAACTGCTTACGATGTCAAATCCAGCTTCATCTTGATGAGATAAACCAGGTTTTCTGAGGAAAAGAGCCCTGTCCTCCCCAGCGCGTACTCCATTGCTTTCCAAGGTTTCCGTAAGGTATATCGCGGTTCCCTCACCTCTTCGCAATTGTTCATCCGTTAGCTTTGCGTAGGGGTAACGTCGGTCTTTCTCTTCCCCAATTAATCCTGGTTCGTAGCCCGTGCCTTTGTAGTTCGGATCACGAAGCCGCAGGGCGAGGGCCACCGGATTTCCCCCCTTCTTCTTTTCCCCTAAGTCGCCCCAATAGAGAATTCGTCCTTCCCGGTCCATGTCGAGCATTTCATAGCCCGTATAGGCCTCCAACGTCTTGTAGTTGTTCCGATCAATGGGGGCATTGGCCATGGAGCCGATGAAGACGTTTTCGGTGGGGGCGGTTTTGGCCTTGCTTGCCGCCTCGTAGTCCAGATTGCGCACGACATACGGGTTCATGGTGAACACGAACTTTTCCCCGTCCGGTAGAAAGAAGGGACGCCCCCATTGATCGCCTGGCATGATGATGAGGTTCGTCAGCGCGGTCTCTTTTTTGGTCTCCCATTCGAGTTGATAGAGTTCGATGGCGCCGGCGAACTTGGGCTCACCGGGCTGCTTGATGATGTTCCAGCGCCAGTAGATGAGCTTCTTGCCGTTGTGGGCGAAGGACGGGTAGAGGGCTACGGTATCGGCGAGAAGTTCGGTCTTGGCTCCATCGGGCGTGGTTCTAAAAAGCTGGAAATCCCGCGCGTCGCAGAGTGCCCCGGTTTTGCACGGTGCGCCGCTGTACACAATCCATTGCCCATCCGGCGAAAACACGGGGGTAACGTAGGTTCGGTTTTCCTCAAAGGGCAGGATGTCCCAGTGATTGCGGGAGACGCTGTACTTGCCGATACGGCAGAATTCGGACCGGCTGACGTGACACAAGCTCACCAGCAGCGTGTCGCCATCCGGGCCGAAATGAACGTGGGTGGGAAACCAGCGGATGCCGAACTTGGTTGCCTTGGGGTCGAAAGGCTCAACGCCCTTGGGGAGTTTCTGCTGCCCGCCGCCAAAGTTGCCGAACTTCGGGTTAAGGCCAGGGATTTTGTCGCAAGCGGAAAGCAGGACGGTTGCACCCAGCAGGGCAGCAATAACCGCAAGTGATTTGAACCTCTTCAAGCGACGGTCCTCCAGAGCGCGCCATGGGCTGCCCGAGACCGGGGGGGGAGGGAAAAGCTCTTGTTTCTCAAGGGTTAGGGCGTCCGTTGTCATGACGGGAGATTACACCCTGCCCGAATCAGGGGCAATTGGTCGCCAATACCGTCTCCGCTGCATTTTTCGCGTGTATCGTGCCTGGAAGGCCCGTGGATAGGCGCTTCCAGGCCGATGGCCGATTTACTGCCGCTGATCCTGGCTGGTTTCCTGCACGGATGATGCGGGAGTCTCGTCCGTCGTTTTGGCGGTGTCAGCGGTCTCGTCCCGGCTGACGGGATCGGCTTCCTTGGCGGGCGGTTCAATCGTGGGCGGCGGGATCGGCGGTGTGGCGGGTGCGGGTGGTGGTGCAATCACCGGCGGCGGGGCTTGCTCGATTTGACTGAGTTGGTAGTCCGCGAGACCCCAGGCGGCGGCCAGCAGCAGGAGCAGGACAAGGAAAAGTGCCATGGCCTATTCTAGCCCCGCACTGACTCGGGGCGGATTCAGGCTTTCCACTGCATGGCCTGGAAGGCCCGTGGATAGGCGCTTCCAGGGCAGTGCCAAGCAAGGGACTGCGTTGGTTCTGCCCGAATGTATCTGAAGCCTCACTGGGGGGCCATTGAACGTTCGTGGCTTGCGAGGGTGTCGTGATTGTTTTTTAGGTAGGCAAGAAACTCCACGGCAGAACAGTCGTCATCCAGGTTATGCCCGGCAAGGGGGAGCGGGAACAAGGAAATATCGCGCTCGACAATCTCCAGGCCGATTTGCGATGCAATGTCGATGATGTACCTCACCCGGTCGACAAGTTTTTCGTCAGTCGATGCGTAGGGGACAATGATCCAGAAATCCACCCCGTCACGCGCCACCAGATCGGTCTTGCGAAAGGCTTTGCTTAAGCAGTGAAGAATGTCGTCCAGCTTATGGTTCGCCTCCTGAGCCCCGAACAGATCGCCCAATTTTGCCGGGTCGGCAAAATTGATCTGAACCAGGCCGAACTGAAGATTTGCCGTATAGCGCTTCGTGACGGCCAGCAGCCACTCCAGCGTGAACAGAAACTTCTCACGTAACTCCATGTCTTTTTGGGACATATCTGTCTCCGATCTGTGGCTTTGGTGAAGATCTGGCCCGTCGTTCGGGACTGCGGGCAGTGCGGGTAGAGCGGATGCCGATGGGTACTATTCAATCGTCACATGGGGGTTTGATCCCATAAGGTTGCCAAACTGATTTTGATAGTCCGCATGGAGTACAAAGACAACGGCCGACCGATAGACGGCTTTGGCCTTCCAGTGCCGATGCCGCAGCCAGAGAGAGGCCGCCGATCTACCTTCGGCTATCGGGACATTGGCCTGGAAGGCCCGTGGATAGGCGCTTCCAGGCCGGTGCCTGTTCGCCTGCTAAAACTAGCTTGAGCTAGGGGTGTCGTCTACCCCAGCGTTGCTACCATCTCAATCTTCGGCGCGATTGAGCGCACGACTTTTTGAATGCCGTGACCCGGATTGGCCAAGCGTTGCGAGACGACCAATCCGACCTTTTCCAGCAGGCCGACATCCTTTGTGATCGCCGAGCGGTTGCGATGCAGGCGCTGGGTTAGCTCGTTGATCGTTTTCGGCTCGTGCATGACCTCAAGCATCAGGCGACGACGCGCTTCCGACAAGACGGTGAACATCCGCTGCGGGTCTTCAAAGGCCAGCGTGACCTTGCCCTCAAAGGGCTGACCAAGATCAGAGCGACGCGCGGCGTCCTTCGCTCGTGCGAAGAAGCTATCAACATCATCGGTGCGAATAACGACTTTGGTCATGCCTTTTTGCCTCCTGCCGATTTGACGATTTCCAACCATTCTTGTTGGAACCGCCCCTGCGTTGCTTCAAAACTTTCAAATTTGACTGACTCGACCTTGCCCATGAAATGACGATGGTGGTAGTCATGCGCATTGTCGAAGCCAAGAACCCGCCCGTTGTCTCCGCGATAGATGGCATGGTTGATGTACGCCAGGTTGTAACGGGTGACGATGGTTTTTCCGCGTTCCTGATACCCCCATACCTCATAGCTCAGTAATCCTCCCCCTGACTTCGGTTTCAGTTCGAAGCGCTCTTGTTCGAGCAGGGTTTCCTTGGGTGTCTTGACCATGAGAGGAGGCACATCAGATGTGCGAAACGATAGCACATCTGATCTTGTAAGTCAGGTCGTGGCGACAAGTACGAAGTCAGCCCTGGATTACCTGTTGCGTTGGCCTGGAAAGCCCGTGGATAGGCGCTTCCAGGCCACTGCTTCACTGGCTGGCTAGAACTGCTTGACCTCGATGTTGAGGGTCTGGATGCGGTAGGCGATCTGCCGTGGCGTCATGCCGAGCAGGCGGGCGGCCTTGGCCTGGACCCAGCCGGCCTGTTCGAGGGCGGCGATGACGCGGGTGCGTTCGTCGATGTTGGGGTCGCCGAGATCGACGTTGGCGGCAGCCACGTTATCGGCGGCGGCGGGACGGGCGGGCGGCGGCGATGCCGTGCCGATGTCCGGCGATGGCGGGGCGGCTGCCATGGACGGGGCCGCCGGCGTCGCCAGATTGCGCGAGGGCGGCGCGGCATTGCGCTGGCTGGGGAAGCGGATCAGGTCGGCGTCGATCATGCCCTCTTCGGACAAAATCGCCGCCCGTTCCAGACAGTTTTCCAGTTCGCGCACGTTGCCCGGCCAGTCGTGGCCGGCGAGACGGCGCAGGGCGGCGTCGTTGATGTTGAGCTTGCGGCCCTGCACCTGGCCGATCTTGGTCAGCAGGTGGCGGGCGATTTCCGGGATGTCCTCGACCCGCTCGCGCAGGGGCGGCAGAAACAGGGGCATCACCGAGAGGCGATAGAACAAATCCTCGCGGAAATCGCCGGCATCGACGGCGGCTTCGAGATTGCGGTGGGTGGCGGCGATGATGCGCACATCCACCTTCATGGTGCGGCTGCCGCCGACACGCTCGAACTCGCCTTCCTGCAACACGCGCAACAGCTTCGCCTGGAAGGCAGGGGAGATGTCGCCGATTTCGTCGAGGAACAGGGTGCCGCCGTCGGACTGCTCGAAGCGGCCCTTGCGCGCGCCGACGGCGCCGGTGAAGGCGCCACGCTCGTGGCCGAAGAGTTCGGATTCGAGCAGGTTCTCGGGCAGGGCGGCGCAGTTGAGCTTGACGAAGGCGCCCCGGGCGCGGGGGGAGTTGTAGTGAATCGCGTTGGCGATCATTTCCTTACCGGTGCCGGTCTCGCCGCGAATCAGCACCGTGGTGTTCCACTTCGCCACCAGGCGCACCTGGTCGAAGATGCGGCGCATCACGGCGGAGCGGCCGACGATGTTGTCGAAGCCGTATTGGTGGCGCACGGCGCGGCGCAGCAGATCGCGCTCTTCCAGCAGCACCTTCTTTTCCTGCTCGATTTCGAGCGACATGCGCACGTTCTGGCCGATCAGGTTGGCCACCATTTCGACGAAGCGGGCGCGGTCTTCCAGCAGCGGGTCGCCGGGGTGGGCCGGCTGCACGGCGAGAACGCCGCGCAGGCTGCCAGCGACCTTGATTGGCACGGCGATGAAGGGCAGGGCGGGATCGTAGAGGCCGAGCTTGTTCACGAAGCGCGCATCGTCGCCGATGGCGGCGAGGGTGATGGTGCGGTTCTTTTCCATCACCAGACCCATGACGCCTTCGCCGGACTGGTAGCGGATCGGCGCCACCTCGTTGCTGTCCATGCCGAGCACGGCTTGCACCATCATTTCGTTGCTGGTCGGGTCCACCACTGTCACCATGCCCCGCGTCAGGTCGGTGGTTTCTTCGAGGATGCGCAGCACTTCGCGGATGGTGTCTTTGTAGTCGAGGCTGCGGGAGATGACCTGGCTCACCGAATACAGGGCGTCAAACTGGGCCAGGTGCAGATCGTGGGTTTCGCAGTAGCCGCAATCGCCCGTGTCGCCGCCTTCCGCGTTACCGGACTGGGTGGAAGCGAAGGAAGCCGTTTTGGAGGTCGGGCTCATTCGGCGTGACTCCCCAGGGGCAGGTCGACCCGCACCCGGCAGCCGCCTCCCGGCGCATCAAGGAGTTCGACGCCGCCGCCGTGTTCGGCGGCGATCTGCTGGGCGCGGGGCAGGCCGGTGCCCATGTGGCGGCTGCCGCTCTTGCGCGTGGTGAAGAAGGGCTCGAAGGCCTTCAGGCGCAGTTCGGGCGCGACGCCGGGGCCGCTGTCGTCCACCATGACTTGGACGCAATCCGCGCAAGGCAGGGTGACGAGCTTGATTTCACGCACGGCGCGTTTGCCGTCGAGGGCGTCGATGGCGTTGTCCATCAGGGCCTTGAACAGGGTGCGCAGTTGCAGGGGGCGGCCGATCACGTTGGGCAGCACGGGCGCCGGCTGCCATTCGACGGTGATGCCGGCGGCGAGCAGGCGTGGCGTGGAAATCGACAGCACGTCGCGCAGCACTTCGTTGAGATTCACGCTGGTGCTGGCTTCCTGGCCTTCGAGGGGAATCAGGCGGCGCAGATCGTCGAGGGTTTCGCGGCCGAGGCCGAGGGCCTGTTCCAGGGCGCCGGAGACGGCGCCTTCGCCCCGGGCGCGCAGGCGGCCGACGGCGGAGGCAATCAGATTCATGGGTTCTTCTAAGCGGTAAAGGGTGGCGGAGAGACTTTCGCGCAGGGCCGAGGCATGCTCCTCCTCGGCCAGCAGGGCCTTGAGGGCGGCGGTGCGGGCTTTTTCCTGTTCGATGCGCAGGGGAGTGATGTCCACCGCCACCAGCAGCAGGCAGCGGCGGGTGGCGGCGCCGAAGAAGGCATCGGCGGATTCCTGGGCCACATCCAGCGGCAGGGTGGACACCGAGAACCAGCGCGGCTCCGGGCGGTTGGGGCGCTCGATGCGCACTTCGCCTTCACGGCGCAGAAACTTGCGCCGGTCGTTGCCGCGCCCGCCGCCGGCGCCCTGGTTTTCCAGGGCTTCGATCAGCACCTCGGCGGGTTCGCGGGAGCCGACATCGGTCACCAGTTTCTTGTAGGCCTGGTTGTCGAGAATCACCTTGCCGGTTTCGTCGAGCAGGGCGATGGCCATGGGCGCCATGTCCACCACCGACTCGATCAGCTGCTTCTGGTTGCGGGAACGCTGTTCAAGTTGGTGCATGTCCGTCACGTCACGGTGCATGCCGAGGTAGTGATGCACCTCGCCGTCGGGGCCGTGGACCGGCGTGATGGTCAGGTCGGCCAGGTAGGGCGTACCGTCCTTGCGCTGGTTGAGCAGCCGGCCCGACCAGGCTTTGCCCATCGCCAGGCGCGCCCAGAGGGTTTCATACACCAGCCGTGGCGTGGTGTGGTTGGACAGCATGGACTGGTTCTTGCCCCGTAATTCCTCGGCTCCGTAGCCTGTGGCGCGCTCGAAGGCCTGGTTGGCGTAGAGGATGTTCGCCTTCAGATCGGTGATCGAAATCGCCACATCGGCCTGGCCGACAGCCTCCGCATACAACTCGGCGGGCAGGTCGGCGTTCAAGATGGTGCGCAAATTGGCGTTGGGGCGGGTGTTGCTCATGGGTAAAGCTCCAAAATGGTGCTATGCGACATAAGCACGTTCCATACCCATAAAGTAGGAGAGGCTGATTCGCGCTTGTCAGGGTTGCGACAACAGACGGTTTGTCGTTCGCAATCGAACCAGAATTATTGTTGGGCTTGCGACAAAAACCTGTGTCAAGGCAAGGTTAATTCTGGTGCATCTCTTTAACTTACGGTTTATTAAGGAATAAAAAATATGTGATGACGTGGCACACATTCTGCAATGGGGAGGTCGTGCGACTTTTTATGGTGAAAACCCGACCATGACCGAATTTCTGCTCCTCCTGCTGGCCACGACCCTGGTGAATAACGTGGTACTGGGCAAGTTTCTTGGCCTGTGCCCGGTGATGGGGGTTTCCAAGAGCATGGATGCCGCCTTCGGCATGGGCTTGGCCACCACCTTCGTGATTACCCTGGCCGCCGGCGCGAGCTGGATGCTGGAGCGCTGGCTGCTGGTGCCTCTGGGTCTGGAGTTTCTGCGCATCCTGACGTTCATTCTGGTGATTGCCGCCACGGTGCAATTCACCGAAATGGTGGTGAAGAAGACCAGTCCCGGCCTCTATCAAAGCCTCGGCATCTATCTGCCCCTGATTACCACCAACTGCGCCGTGCTTGGCGTCGCGCTGCTCAACGTGCAGCAGGGTTTCAGTCTGGTGAAGAGCCTGATCTACGGTTTCGGTTCCGCCCTCGGCTTCACTTTGGTGCTGCTGATCTTCGCCGGCCTGCGCGAGCGTGTGGCCCTGGCGCGGGTGCCCGCTGCCTTCGCCGGCGCGCCGATCGCCTTCATCACCATCAGCCTGCTGTCCCTCGCCTTCATGGGCTTTTCCGGTCTCAACGTCTAAGGAAAAAAGATGCTAGCCGCCATTCTGAGTCTGACGGTTCTCGGCGCTGCCCTCGGGCTGGCACTGGGTTTTGCCAGCCGAGCCTTCCATGTCGAAGGTAATCCGGTGGTCGAGGAACTGACGGCCCTGATGCCCGGTTCCAATTGCGGCCAGTGCGGTTTTCCCGGCTGCACTGGCGCGGCGGAGGCGATTGTCGCTGGCACTGCCGCTCCCACCTGCTGCCCCCCCGGCGGCAAGGCCCTGGCTCAGGCCATTGCCGAAAAGCTCGGTATCACGGTCGATCTGTCCGGCGTCGAGGACAAGGGACCGCAAATCGCCACCGTGGCGGAAGAAATCTGCATCGGCTGCTGCCGCTGCATCAAGGTCTGCCCGACCGACGCCATCGTCGGTGCCGCCAAGCAGATTCATAACGTACTCCGGGAAGCCTGCACCGGTTGCGAAGCCTGTGTTGATCGCTGTCCCACCGAGGCGGTGACGATGAAGCCGGTTCCTCCCACCTTGCAGCATTGGGTGTGGCCCAAGCCTGCCGTGGCGAATGTGGTTTCGACCACGGCTGCCGCCTGACGTGATCTGAGGAATCGACATGGGAATCCTGGAAAAAATCTTCGGCAAGCACTGGGGCGTTCATCCCGACGATCACAAGCGTCCGGCCGCCGACCTGCCGATCAAGCGTTTGCCGGTGCCGCCGCGCGTTTATGTGCCGCTCTCCCAGCACGTTGGCGCCCTGGCGCGTCCCATCGTCATGGTGGGGCAGGACGTGCTCAAGGGCCAGTGCATCGCCGAGGCTCAGGGCAATATCTCCTCGCCGGTCCATGCCTCTACCTCGGGGCGCGTCGTCGCCATCGGCGAGATTCCAGCGCCCCATCCCTCCGGCCTGCCGGTGCAGGCCATCACCATCGCCAGCGACATGGAAGACCGCTGGATCGAATGTGAGCCGGTGGCCGATCCGTTCAGCCTGACTCCCCAGGAAATCGCCAAGCGCGTGGCGGCGGCCGGTATTGTCGGTCTCGGCGGTGCCACTTTCCCCTCGGCGGTGAAGCTGGCACTCGGCCTGCGCTCGAAGATTCGTACCCTGATCGTCAATGGCAGCGAGTGCGAACCCTATCTTTCCTGCGATGACCGCCTGATGCGCGATCGCGCCGAGGGCATCATCAAGGGGGTGCGGGTGATTCTCCATGCCACCGGCGCCCGCGAGGCCAAGGTCGGTATCGAGGACAACAAACCCGAGGCCATCGAGGCCATGCGCGTCGCTGCCGCCAGCTTTAAGGAAATCACCATCTGCCCGGTGCCGGCCCGTTACCCGATGGGTTCCGATCGCCAGCTGATTGTTGAATTGACGGGCAAGGAAGTACCGTCCGACGCCCGTGCCGCCGATGTCGGCGTGATCGTGCATAACGTTGGCACCGCCTATGCCGTTCATGAGGCGATCTATCACGGTCGCCCCCTGGTTTCCCGCGTCATGACGCTGAACGGGGGCGCCGTTGCCCAGCCCGGCAACTACGAGGTGCCGATCGGGACGCTGGTGGACGATCTGTTTGCGTTTTGTGGCGGCTTAAAGGGCACGGCGGACCGCTTCATCATGGGCGGCCCGATGATGGGCAGTGTGCTGCCGCATCTTCAGGTGCCGGTGGTCAAGGGTACGGCGGGCATCCTCGCCCTCACCGCGGCGGAAGTGGCGGAGCGCGAGCCCGACCCCTGCATCCGCTGCGGCAGCTGCATTCGCGCCTGTCCGATGGGCCTGCTGCCCCTCGAAATGTCGGCGCACATTCGTGCCGATGACCTGCCGGGCGCCGACGATCTTGGGCTGCGCGACTGCATCGCCTGCGGTTGCTGTGCCTACGTTTGTCCGTCGCATATCCCGCTGGTGCAGTATTTCTATCACGCCAAGGGCGAGCTTTCCGCCCGCCAGCGCGCCCAGTTGCGCCAGGAGTCCTCGAAGAAACTGGTGGCGGCACGGGCAGAACGGCTGGAGAGGGAATCCCGCGAGAAAGCCGAGGCCGCTGCTCGCCGCAAGGCCGAGCGTGACGCCGCCAAGAAGGCGGCTGCGGCGGCTGCGGCTGCCGAGGCCGCCACGGCACCCCCATCCACCGCGACTGCCATCGATGGAGAACCGGCATGACGACCTCCGCTCTCAGCGAAACCCTGGTGCTGCCTTCGCCCCACGCCCATGGCGGCTCCTCCGTGAGTCGCGCCATGACGCGGGTGCAGCTGGCGCTGCTGCCCGCCACCCTGTTCGGTTTCTGGATGTTCGGCTGGCCCGGCATCAACATCTTCGTCATCACCATTGGCTCCTGCCTGGCGGCGGAACTGCTCTGCCAGCGCCTGATGCAGGTGCGTTCCAGCCTCGGCGATGGTTCGGCGATTCTCACCGGCTGGCTGCTTGCTCTTTCCCTGCCGCCCTGGGCGCCCTGGTGGATCGGTGTACTCGGCGGCTTGATCGCCATCATTCTCGGCAAGCAGGTGTTCGGCGGCATCGGCCAGAACCTCTTCAATCCGGCCATGGTGGCTCGGGTGGCGCTGCTGGTGTCCTTCCCGGTGGTGATGACCCAGTGGGTGGTGCCGCAGCCGATCAACACGCCGTCGGCGCCGGGCTTTGTCGACAGTCTGCGCATCACGTTGTCCTCGCCGGCCGTTCCCGACGCCATCGCCAGCGCCTCGCTACTTGGCCATACCAAGACCGAGGCGTCGCGCGGCATCGACCTGCTGCATTCCCTTGCCGCCGCCAACGCGCCGGCTCCTTCCTGGGCGGGGCTGCGCGCCGGCAGCCTGGGCGAGTCCGCCTCATTGCTGTTGTTGGGCGGTGGTCTGTTCCTGCTGCTTACCGGCGTCATTACCTGGCACATTCCGGTGGCGGTCCTGGCCGGCATTGCTCTGCCGGCGCTAATTGGTCACGCTGCCAACCCGGCACATTATTTGTCGGCGGGTGTTCACCTGCTGTCGGGTGCCTCAATCCTCGGCGCCTTCTTTATCGCCACGGATTACGTCACCTCGCCCAATACGACATTGGGGCAGCTGATTTTCGGCTTCTTCGTCGGCCTGCTGACCTGGATCATTCGTACCTGGGGCGGATATCCGGAAGGCATGGCCTTCGCCGTGCTGCTGATGAATGCCATGACGCCGGTGATCGACCGCTTCGTCAAGCCACGCATTCTCGGCCGTACCCGCGCTGGCAAGCCCCTCGACATTCCCGAAGAGAAGGAAGCCTGACATGAGCCTGGACAGCATTCGCGAGAAGCTCGGCTATCAGCCGGTCCTTCTGGGTGTCGTCGCCCTGGCGGCCAGCGCCGCTCTGGCCTTCGCCAATACCGCTACCAAGGATCACATTGCCGCTGCCGAGGCGCGGGACATGCAGATGTCCTTGGCTCAGGTGCTCCCCGAAGGCTTTGCCGACAACGATCTGCTTGCCGACGTGACTGAGATGGATGGGCCGAAAGGGAAGCTCAAGGTGCATATCGCCAAGAAGGACGGCAAGCCGGTGGGCGCCGTGTTCCAGATGGCGGAGCGCGGCTACGCGGCCGACATCGTCTGTCTGATGGCGGTGGATGCCAAGGGAACGCTGCTCGGGGTGCGGGTGCTGAAGCACTCCGAAACGCCGGGCCTGGGGGACAAGATCGAAATCACCAAGAACGCCTGGATTGACAGTTTCAAGGGCAAGTCCTTGCAGGAGCCGACCCTGGCCCGCTGGGGCGTGAAGAAGGATGGCGGCGTGTTCGATCAGTTTGCCGGCGCCACCATCACCCCTCGTGCGGTGGTGAAGGCGGTCAAGGGCGGTCTCGATTTCTTCGAGAGTCACAAGCAGCAAATTCTCGGCTAACGATGAGGGCAAAGTCATGAGCGACTCCATGGGAAAAATCGTCAAGGACGGCTTGTGGGAAAACAACGTGGTTTTCTCCCAGTTGCTGGCCATGTGTCCCACCATGGCAGTGACCACCTCGGGCACCAACGGCCTCGGCATGGGCCTTGCGACCACGGCGGTGCTGGTGGTTTCCAATATCCTGGTATCCATGATCCGCAAGACCGTCAGTAACCAGGTGCGCATTCCCGTCTTCGTGGTGCTGATCGCAACCCTGGTGACGGTGGTGGACATGGCGATGAATGCCTGGCTCCACGATCTGTATAAGGTGCTGGGCCTGTTCATCGCCCTGATTGTGGTGAATTGCGCGATTCTTGGCCGCGCTGAAGCGTTTGCCTTCAAGTCCGGTGTGGTGGCTTCGGCGGTGGATGGCCTCGCCATGGGCCTTGGATTTACGCTCTCCCTCGTTGTCATTGGTCTGATTCGGGAATTCTTCGGCAGCGGCACTCTGTTCGCCCAGGCCAGCAACCTGCTTGGGCCGAGCTTTGCTTTCCTGGAAGTGAAAGTGCCGAATTTCGATGGCGCGCTGTTGATGATTCTGCCTCCCGGCGCCTTTGCCGTGCTGGGTTTGTTGTTGGCAGCAAAACATGTCTATGAGACCCGTCGCAAGGCAGCCCCGGTGGCTGTAGCTCAGGCGGCATAGGAGATATCGCATGCAAATCGGAGTTGCCTACTCGGAGCCTTCCCAGCAGATCTGGCTCAACATCGAGGTGCCGGAAAGCGCCACGGTGAAGGATGCCATTGATCGCTCCGGCATCCTCAAGCTGTTTCCCCACATCGACCTGGAAAGCCAGAAGGTCGGTGTCTTCGGCAAACTGGTGAAGCTCGATGCTGGTTTGCGCGCCGGGGACCGGATCGAGATTTATCGTCCGATCATTTGTGATCCCCAGACCGTGCCCCGGCGCGATATGGAAGGCGCCGAGGACGAGTGATCGCTGCCGGTCGATGGCCTGGCGGGCCATGCGATCTGCCCCCATTTTTTTATCTTTAGCAGGTACGTCATGTCATTACTGATCGGAGTTCCGAGGGAAACCGTTGCCGGCGAAACCCGTGTTGCGGTGGTTCCCGAGGTGGTTAAGAAGTTCAAGGGTCTTGGCGCCGAGTTCTGCGTCGAGAGCAGCGCCGGCGTGGCGAGTCACATCAAGGATGCCGACTTTGGCGCCGCCGTCGTTGCCGGCAGCGCTGCGGAGGTCTTCGCCCAGAGTCCGGTGGTGTTCAAGGTGCAGCCGCCGAGCGTGGAAGAGATTCAGGCCATGGCGCCCGGCACCATCCTGCTCGGCTACCTCGCTCCCTATTCCAGCAAGGAGCGCATTGCCGCCCTCAAGGAAAAGCACATCACCGCCTTTGCCACGGAGTTGATTCCTCGTATCTCCCGTGCCCAGAGCATGGACACCCTGAGCTCCCAGGCCGCTGTGGCCGGCTACCTGACGGTGCTGATCGCCGCCAACCATTGCCCGAAGTTCTTCCCCATGCTTACCTACGCCGCCGGCACCATCCGGCCGGCGCGGGTGCTGGTGATCGGCGCCGGTGTTGCCGGCTTGCAGGCGATTGCCACCGCCAAGCGTCTGGGCGCGATAGTCGAGGGTTATGACGTGCGTCCCGAAACCCGCGAGCAGATCGAGTCCCTCGGGGCGAAATTTGTGGATACGGGCGTTTCTGCGGCCGGAACTGGCGGTTACGCGCGGGAGCTGACCGAGGAAGAGAAGGCGCTCCAGGCCGAGAAGTTGGGCAAGGCTGTCGCCAACTGCGATGTGCTCATCACCACGGCTGCGATTCCCGGCAAGAAGAGCCCGCTCATCATCAGCCAGACCATGATCGAAGGCATGAAGCAGGGCGCCGTGGTGGTGGATATGGCCGCCGAAGGTGGCGGCAACTGTTGGGGCACCAAGGCTCACGAGACCGTGACCGTCGGCCCGGCCACCATTCTTGGCCCGGTCAATCTTCCCGCGCAGATGCCGGTCCATGCCTCGGAAATGCTGGCCAAGAACCTCTACAACTTTCTTTCCCCCTTCATCAAGGAGGGTGTGTTGACCCTCGACTGGGAAGACGAAATCCTCAATGGCGCCTGCCTGACCAAGGATGGACAACTGGTCCACGAAGGCGTCAAAAAGATCCTCGGAGATATCTAATGGAAAACTTCATCTACCTCTACATCTTCATGCTCGCAGCCTTTACCGGCTACGAAGTGATCTCGCGGGTGCCGGTGATTCTGCATACACCCTTGATGTCCGGCTCCAACTTCGTCCACGGCGTGGTGCTGGTGGGTGCCATGGTGGCCTTGGGCAACGCGGACCCCAACGAGCCGCTGCAACTGGTGATCGGCTTCTTTGCCGTCTTCCTCGGCGCGGCTAATGCCGCCGGTGGCTACGTGGTCACCGAGCGCATGCTGGCCATGTTCAAGTCAAACAAGTAAGGACGGTCCATGTCTATTGAACTTTTGATTCAGGCCTCCTACCTGATCGTTGCCGCGCTCTTCATCCTCGGCCTCAAGGCGATGGCATCGCCGGTCACGGCCAAGAAGGGCATAGTCTGGGCCGGCGTCGGCATGGTGCTGGCCACCTTGATTACTTTCGCCACGCCCAAGATGGGCAATTTCGGCTGGATGATCGCCGCTCTCGTTAGCGGTGGCGCCTTGGCCTGGTATCTGGGCAAGGTGGTGAAAATGACCGACATGCCGCAAATGGTCGCGATCTATAACGGCATGGGGGGCGGTGCTGCTGCTGCCATTGCTGCGCTGGAATTCGCCAAGGGTGGCGATCACGGTGTGATTACCACCGCTCTTGCCATCCTCGGTGCACTGATTGGCTCGGTGGCCTTCTCGGGCTCCTGCATCGCCTTCGCCAAGCTCCAGGGCATCATGAAGAAGGCGCACCGCCTGCCCGGGCAGAATGGCGTCAATGTGGTGCTGGGGCTGGGCACCATCGGCCTCGGCGCGGCCATTGTGGTGGGCGGCCATCCCGAGCCGAATCACCTGATTGCCTTCTTTGTCCTCTCGTTGGCTTTGGGCGTGATCCTCACCAACCCGATTGGCGGAGCCGATATGCCGGTGGTGATCTCCCTGCTCAACGCCTTCACCGGCCTCGCCGTGGGTCTCGAAGGCTATGTGCTGGGGAATCCGGCTCTCATCATTGCCGGTATCGTGGTCGGCGCCTCTGGCACCCTGCTGACCCAGCTCATGGCCAAGGCCATGAACCGGCCCCTGACCAACGTGCTATTCACGCCGATTACCGGCGAGGCTCAGGAAGGTGGGGCGATTACCGGCACCCAGAAGGAAGCCAGCGCCATGGACGCTGCCGCCATGATGCGCTTCGCCCAGAAGGTCATCATCGTGCCGGGCTACGGCATGGCCGTGGCCGGCGCCCAGCACAAGGTGTGGGAAATGTCGAAGCAGCTGATCGACGCCGGGGTGGAGGTGAAGTTCGCCATCCATCCGGTCGCGGGGCGCATGCCGGGTCACATGAATGTGCTGCTGGCGGAAGCCGGGGTGCCTTATGACCTGATTTTCGACCTGGAAGAAATCAACGAAGAGTTCCGTCAGGCCGATGTGGCCCTGGTAATCGGCGCCAACGACGTGGTGAATCCCTCCGCTCGCAGCGACAAGTCGAGCCCGATCTATGGCATGCCGATTCTGAATGCCGACCACGCCCAGAACGTGATCGTGAACAAGCGCGGCAAGGGCGCAGGGTATTCGGGTATCGAGAACGCCCTGTTCTATGGCGAGAACACGCGCATGCTCTATGGCTCGGCGCAGCAGGCTATCGCCGAAGTGATTGCCAATATCAAGACCATGCAGGGCTAATGAGGTGATATCAAGCAGGTGATGGGGCGGCGGCAACGCCGGCCCCGCCTGCTTTCGCTCCTGCCGCGAAATGGGCCGGAGGGTGGGGCTGTCTTAGGTTGCTTCTGATTCCGTGCTTACAGCACGTACAGCAGTGCGCTGGCGATCACGACACCGATGACTGAAAACATCGCGGTGTAGGCGAGGGCCTTCATTTCGTAATCCACCCGTTTCAACTCCTGATTGACCCACTCGATGCGGCAGGTGTTGTTACGGGGAGCGGAATAATCGCGGGAAATGGCAGATGGGGCGAATTGAGTGGTCATTTGGAGTCTCCTTCGTGATGCCGAATCGGTATTTAGGAACCGATCCATGTCGCCTTTGTAGCGCATATTTATGCCAAAAATATCAATGCGAAGGATGATGTTTTTTTATTGCAGGGGTATTAAAGGGCTTATGCCCCATGCCCATGCTGGGACTGCGGGCATGGTTCTATCACTTTCGGCCCAGGGGCCGACTTATCGCCGCTTGCGACTTATTTCCGTTGCGGGACGGTGATTTGAACCTCAGGTCGTGGCAGGCCGGTGGCAAGCCACCATTTGATGG
>Ga0316605_10000339_pt1 | contig 36701 bp, 24 predicted proteins | sample OWC_soil_day20_n_FD_207666 | JGI IMG/M metagenome (GOLD analysis project Ga0316605, IMG submission 207666) | Wetland soil microbial communities from Old Woman Creek delta, Ohio, United States - OWC_soil_day20_noCT | ecosystem: Environmental > Terrestrial > Soil > Wetlands | place: USA: Ohio...
GGACTGAGCGGGAGACTCGACAGCAAACATTAACACGTCCGACTTCGTTGGTGGGCCCGTGGGGACTTGAACCCCAAACCAAAGGATTATGAGTCCTCTGCTCTAACCAATTGAGCTACAGGCCCGGTTTCGTTTCCCAATCAAGCGGCTGCTTTGTCGACTTCGCCTTGCCGTGCGTCTTGCACTGTCTGCGGCTCGTCTTCGCGCCCCACTTGATTGGGAAACGAAACCCCGTTCCATGCGCGGCATGGAACGGGATGGGGTGAATCAGGTTTCCGAATCCAGGAAGCTGCGCAGCTTCTCGGAGCGGCTCGGGTGACGTAGCTTGCGCAGGGCCTTGGCTTCGATCTGGCGGATGCGCTCGCGGGTGACGTCGAACTGCTTGCCGACCTCTTCCAGCGTGTGGTCGGTGTTCATTTCGATGCCGAAACGCATGCGCAACACTTTGGCTTCGCGCGGCGTCAGGCTGTCCAGAACTTCCTTGGTCACCAGACGCAGGGAGGCGAACAGCGCGGCGTCGGCCGGGGCCAGGGTTGACTGATCTTCGATGAAGTCGCCCAGATGGGAGTCGTCGTCGTCGCCGATCGGCGTCTCCATGGAGATCGGCTCCTTGGAGATTTTCAGAATCTTGCGAATCTTCTCCTCGGGCATTTCCATCTTGATCGCCAGGGTCGCGGGATCGGGCTCGCTGCCGGTCTCTTGCAGGATCTGACGGCTGATGCGATTCATCTTGTTGATGGTCTCGATCATGTGCACCGGAATGCGGATGGTGCGCGCCTGGTCGGCGATGGAACGCGTGATGGCCTGGCGAATCCACCAGGTGGCGTAGGTGGAGAACTTGTAGCCGCGACGGTATTCAAACTTGTCCACCGCCTTCATCAGGCCGATGTTGCCTTCCTGGATCAGGTCGAGGAATTGCAGGCCGCGATTGGTGTACTTCTTGGCGATGGAGATCACCAGGCGCAGGTTGGCCTCGGTCATCTCGCGCTTGGCGCGACGGGCCTTGGCTTCACCGGTGGACATCTGCTTGTTGATGTCCTTGAGTTCCTTGAGCGGAATGCCGATGCGGTCTTGCAGGTCGATCAGCTTCTGCTGCTCTTCGAGAATCGCCGGTGCGGCGCGCATCAGCTGGGCGCTGTAGGGCTTGTTGGCCTGCACTTCGTGCTTCAGCCACTCCATGTTGATCTCGTTGCCCGGGAACATCTTGATGAAGTGGGGACGCGGCATGTGGGCCTTGTCCACGCACAGATGCATGATCTTGCGCTCGTGGCCGCGGGCCGCTTCGACCATGCCACGCACCGAATCGCACAGGCGTTCGATGGAGCGGGCGGTAAAGCGGATGTTCATCAGTTCGTCGGAAATCTGCTTCTGAATCTTCAGGTAGCCCTTGTCCTGGGAGCCCTTCTTGCCCAGCACCGGCATCATCTTGGTGTAGTACTGGTGGATCAGACTGAAGCGTTCGAGGGCATCCTGCTTGAGTTGCAGTAGGGACGCGGAGACCTTGGCGCTGCCGTCGTCATCCTCATCGACTTCCTCGTCTTCCTCGATGGCGGCTTCTTCGTCCTCGGCCAACTCTTCGATGTCGTCGATGGCATTGGGGTCGATCAGACCATCCACCAACTCGTCGATGCGCATTTCGTCGCGGGCCACTTTGGCGGCGTTGTCGAGAATCTCGGCAATCGTCGTCGGGCAGGCGGAAATCGCCATCACCATGTGCTTGAGGCCGTCCTCGATACGCTTGGCGATCTCGATTTCGCCCTCGCGGGTCAGCAGTTCCACTGAGCCCATTTCGCGCATGTACATGCGCACCGGGTCGGTGGTGCGGCCGAATTCGGAATCAACGGTGGACAGGGCCTGCTCGGCTTCTTCCTCGACTTCTTCTTCATCCACGGCGGCGCCGCCGCCTTCGTTGAGCAGCACGTCTTCGGTGGACGGGGCCTCGTCGAAGACCTTGATGCCCATGCCGTTGAAGGTGGAGATGATGGATTCGATCTGCTCCGCATCCACCAGATCGTCTGGCAGATGGTCGTTGATTTCGCCATAGGTCAGGAAGCCGCGTTCCTTGCCGAGGGCGATCAGATTCTTCAGACGGGTGCGCTTGGTTTCCAGGTCCACCGGCACCACTTCGCCGGCCGGCAACAGCAGTAGCTTGTCCTTGCGCTTACCCTTGGCGTCCTTGGCCGGCTTGCCGGTCTTGGGGTCCACCGCGGGTTCCGGTGCTTTCACCGCAACGGGCTCGGGCGCAGGCGCTGCCACGGGAGCGGCTTTCGCCTTGACGGGTTCAGGCTTGGCGGGGGCTTTCGCGGGAACGGCGGCTTTGGCAGCAGGCTTCGCGGGCGCCTTGGCGACCCGCGCAGGCTCTTTTGCGGGCTCCTTCGCGGGAGCTTTTTTAATGGTTTGCTTCACAGTTTCCTTGGCCATCTCGTTCCTCGATGTCAGGCGAGTACTCCCACGCGAAAAAGCCGGGGCGGGAATAGGGAAAACCCGTCATTATACATGAAGTTGCGATCACCCGCCGCTCTGCCCGTCCTGGCTGGACCGGCGCGCCGCCTCCTGGGCCTTGCGCAGGGTCAGTAATTCGCTCCAGCGCTGACGTTCATCGGCGGTCAGGCGGTTCAGTCTTGAATTTAGTTCATCAAACTCTTCTTTGTGGGCCCGCAAGCGAATTCTTTCCACGGTGCCCTCGAATTCCTCGGTCTCCTCGGTTTCGTCTCCCGATTCCACAGCAAGTTCCGCCGAGACGGCGCCGATTTGCGCTTCATGGGGGGTGCCGCGAAAGAACTCCAGCAACAGGCCCAGGCTGCCGGTGGACAGCTCACCGTGATCGAAGGCGTTGGCGATGGCGTGGAGGGCGGCCCCGGCGGGTTCGCTGGCGTCGATGTATTCCAGCGGCAAGCGTCCTGCCCGCTCCGGGTGCCGCACCACATGGCGCAACAGCGTCTTGACCTGGGATACGGCGATCTGGCGTGAGCGGGCCGGGGGCGCCGGCCGGCTGCGCACCAGGGGCTTGAGGCCGCACTGGGCCTCCACTTCCTGCTGGGTCAGAGCACCGGCTTCGGCGACCGCCTTGGCGAGATGGACGCGCAGGATCGGCGCCGACAGCTTTTGCAGGTAAGGGGTGGCGTCGAACACCAGCTTGGAGCGTCCTTCCGCCGTGGACAGGTCGTTGCGGTTTTTCAGTTCCCGCAGCAGGAACTCCGACAGGGAAGTGGGGTGGGCGACCAGACGGCGGAAGGTCTCGGCCCCTTCGGCGCGGACGAAGCTGTCCGGGTCGTGCTCCGTGGGCAGGAACAGGAAGCCCACCGACTTGTCGTCGGCCAGTTGTTCCAGGCAGGCTTCCAGGGCGCGCCAGGCGGCCTTGCGCCCCGCCGCGTCGCCGTCAAAACAGAACACCACACGATGGGTCTGGCGCAGCAGCTTTTGCAGGTGGATCGGAGTGGTGGCGGTGCCCAGCGTCGCCACGGCGTTGGTGACGCCATGCTGAGCCAGGGCGACCACGTCCATGTAGCCTTCCACGACGATGACGCAATCCTGGTCGCGGATGCCCTGACGCGCCTGGGTTAGGCCGTAGAGTTCGCGCCCCTTCTCGAACAGGGGGGTTTCGGGCGAGTTCAGATACTTGGGGCCGGCAGCCGGATTCTCTGCTGCCGCCTCCTTGTGATCGCCGATGAAGCGGCCGCCGAAGCCGATCACGTTGCCGCGCTGGTCGAGAATCGGGAACATCACCCGGTCGCGGAAGCGGTCGTAGCGGCGGCCCTGTTCGTTTTCGATCACCAGCCCGCATTCCACCAGAGCCGGGTCGTTGTAGTCGGGGAACACGGCTTGCAGGCCCTGCCAGTCGTCCGGCGCGTAGCCGAGGCCGAAGCGGGCGGCAACTTCACCCGTCAGGCCGCGTCCCTTGAGATAGTCGATGGCCTTCGGCGAAGCCTTGAGCTGGTCCTTGTAGAACTTGGCGGCACGGGCCATGAGTTCGGTCAGGGGCGCTTTCTTGGCCTTGAATTCACTGGCGCGGTGGCTTTCCTCGCGCGGCACCTGGAGGCCGACGTTGCCTGCCAGTTCCTCTACCGCCTCGATAAAGCCGAGCCCGGCGTATTGCATGACGAAGCTAATGGCACTGCCGTGGGCGCCGCAGCCGAAGCAGTGATAGAACTGCTTGGTCGGGCTGACGGTAAAGGAGGGTGACTTCTCCGAGTGGAAGGGGCAGCAGGCGGAATAATTCGCGCCGCCCTTCTTCAGGGGCACGTAGCGCTCCACCACGTCGACGATGTCGACGCGGGCGAGCAGCTCCTGAATGAAAGACTCGGGGATCACGGCGGGATTATGCGCTGGCGCGGAGAGCCGGCGGCGTCAGCCGACTTTGTTCAGCCGAGCTTTGCCTTGATGAGCTTGGACACCTCGCCCATGTCGGCTCGGCCCGCCACCTGGGGCTTGACCAGGGCCATCACCTTGCCCATGTCGGCCATGGCCTTGGCGCCAGACTCGGCCACGGCGGCGGCAACGATCGCCTCCACCTCGGCGGCGGCCATGGCCTGGGGCATGTAGGCGGTCAGCACCTCCACCTCGAACTTCTCGGCGTCGGCCAGGTCCTGGCGTTTGGCGGCCTCGAACTGGGTGATGGAATCCTTGCGCTGCTTGAGCATCTTCTCGATCACGGCGATGATCGCCGTGTCGTCCATCTCGATGCGCTCATCCACTTCCTTTTGCTTCATGGCGGCCATGAGCAGGCGGATGGCGGCAAGACGGGCGGAATCCTTGGCCTTCATGGCCGTCTTCATGTCGTCGTTGATGCGGATTTTCAGGGACATGGCGAATCTCCTTTGGAAGCACAAAAACCGCCCGAAGGCGGTTTGATGTTCAAGCAAACAAGCACTGCAGCCCGCCGTGGCGGGCCGGACCGCTTAGTAAAGCTTGGGGGGCAGGGTCTGGCTGCGGATGCGCTTGTGATGGCGCTTCACGGCAGCAGCGGCCTTGCGCTTGCGCTCGGATGTGGGCTTTTCGTAGAACTCACGGGCGCGCAGTTCGGTCAGCAGACCGGTTTTTTCAATGGCGCGCTTGAAGCGGCGAATTGCGACCTCGAAGGGCTCGTTTTCCTTGACGCGGATGCCAGGCATGCGAATTTCCTAGATTGAAGCGGTGAGGGGACAACGTGAAGCACGAAGGGGGCGCATTTTAACGCCTCCCGGCCCGATGTCAATCACTTTGCTTTTCCCTTCAAGGCGCGCACCTCGAAAGCGACCCCGTCCAACTCCGCACCGCCAGCGTCCACCAGGGCCAGGCGGTGGCGCCCCGGTTGCGGCAGCCAGAGGGTTTGCGCGCCGCCCCACTTCAGCGCTTTGCCGTCCATGCGCCATTGCCAGCCCTTGCCAGCCGGGGCCGACAGGCGCAGGGGTACACGCTGGCGGGTGGGCGGGATGTCCGGGTCGAGGGCGATGATGGTGCCCTCCGCCGGGTAGGCGATGCGCGCCAGGCTCTTGGCGGTGGCCGCCTTCACCACCGGCGTTTCGGTGCCGGCGAGAAACCACTCCTGACGCGCCGGCTCCCGTGCCGGCTCGAAGCGGATGGCGACACGTTTCACCCCCGGCGGCGGTGCCGGGGTGCGGCTGGCCACCTTCGGCCGGCCGCTGGCGGCGTCGCCGCGATGCAGCCAGTCCATCACCTCGCGCCACACCGGCGCTGCGCCGGATACGCCGGAAACGTCGTGCATCGGGTCGCCCGACGCATTGCCGACCCACACCGCCACCGTGTAGCGGCTGGAGAAACCGGCGCACCAGTTGTCGCGCATGTCCTTGCTGGTGCCGGTCTTCACCGCCGCCCAGTAGGGCGTGGCGAGCCAGGATTCGAGGCCGAAAGTGGCGGCGCGGGCGTTGCGGTCGGCAATGATGTCGGCGGCGAGGAATACGGCGGAAGGCGTCAAAGCCTGGCGCATCGCTCCGACGAAGACCCCGGCGCAGCCGCCCTCGCGGCACGGGATGGGCGCGACGTCCCTGCCTGGCGTTACCCGCAACGGCGACCAGCGGCCGCCGTTGGCGAGGCTGCGGTAGCCGTTGGCCAGCATCAGCAGCGACACATCCGCCGAGCCCAGTGCCAGACTGTAGCCGTACCAGTCGCCGTCCTGCACCAGGCTGTCGAAGCCGGCCAGCTTCAGGCGCTGGTGAAACAGGTCGGGGCCGAGGCGCACCAGGGTCTTCACCGCCGGCACGTTGAGCGACCCGGCGAGGGCCATGCGCGCCGAGACCCAGCCTTTGTACTGGGGCTCGTAGTTCTGCGGTGCGTAGAGGCCGTTGCCCGTATCGAGCGTGAGGGGCGCATCCTCGATCAGCGATGCTGGCGTCAGGCTGCGGCGCTCGAAGGCCAGAGCGTAGAGAAACGGCTTCAGGGTCGAGCCGGCCTGGCGCAGGGCGGCAGCGCCATCCACCTCCGCCGCTTCCGACAGATCGCCGCTGGAGCCCACCCAGGCCAGCACCTCGCCGCTGGCGTTGTCGAGCACGATCACCGCACCGTCCTGGGCGTTCTGTTTCGCCAGGGCCGAGATGTGGCGGCGCAGGGCGTCGATGGCGAAGGCTTGCAGGCCGGCATCGACGCTGCTGCGCAGCTTCTGCCCCGACTGCGTCAGCAGCTTGCGCGCCAGATGGGGCGCCAGGGGCGGCGTCTCCTCGCCGGTTTGCGCACCGCCCGGCTTGGCGCTCAGGGTCAGAGTGGCGAAGCCTTCGAGGCCATCGCATTCCCCGGCCCGATCCATCTCCTTCAGCAGCAGGCAGGCGCGCTGGCTCGCCCGCGCCGGCGTCGCGCCCGGCGCCCGCAGCAGCACCGCAGCGAGAGCCGCCTCACGTTCGTTGAGCCCATCGGGCCACTTGCCGAACAGCCCCCGGCTCATGGCCGCCACGCCCTGCAACTCGCCGCGAAAACCGGCCAGGTTCAGGTAGGCCTCGAGAATCTGCTTCTTGCTCCAGTTGCCCTCCAGACGCAAGGCCGTGGCGGTCTGGGAAATCTTCTCGAACAGGCTGCGCCGCCCGCGCCGCTTGCCGTCTTCGTCGAGCAGGCCAGCGAGCTGCATGGTCAGGGTCGACGCGCCGCGCACCTTGCGGCTCCAGAAGTTGCTCCAGGCCGCATTCCCCGCCGCCTTCCAGTCCACGCCCTCGTGTTCGTAGAAGCGCTTGTCCTCGGAGAGGATCACCGCCCGTTGCAAGGCCGGCGCGATGTCCTTGAGCGGCGTCCACGGCAGACGCCGCGCCGTCTTGTCCACGCGCAGGCTTTGCAGCGGCCGCCCGTCCCGCGCCAGCAGCCAAGCCTCGGAGGGTGCATAGGCGGCGCGGGTTTCGGTGAAGGTGGGGAGGGCGAGGGCGGGAAAGGCCGCCGTCGCCAGACACACCAAAGCCAGCCGGACGATGGAGCTAGCGCTTTTCCGCAGCTCGATAAACGGCATTGTCTTCCCGCTTGCCAACAGCGACCACCACCACAATGAGTTGACTATCCCGGACCTCATAGACCAGGCGGTAGCCGATCGAGCGCAGCTTGATCTTGTATCGGTCAGGATGGCCGGAAAGCTTTGCGGAGGGGATGCGCGGACTGTCCAGTCGCTCGGCCAGTTTTTTCTTGAACTGCGTCCTGATGACGTTATCGAGTTTGCGCCATTCCTTCAGGGCGTCCTCAACAAAGCCCAGTTCATAGGTCATCAAGGCTTACCTTGACAACGGGTTTCCCGGCCCTGGCATCGGCAATCCTGTTGAGCGCGATGTCGTCGAGCCGTTCCAGCATGCGCTCATAGACGTCCGCCGGAACGCAGTAGAAAGCGGGGGCATTGCGGTTCAAAATCGCCACCGGCGCCCCTTCCCCGGCGGCAACCGTTCCCATCGGGTTCTTTTTCAGTTCCGATACGCTGGCCGTGGTTTCGGCAAATATTTGGTGGGCCATCATGCTCTCCGAGACCTGTTAATGGTACTCATCGTAGCACTCATGGATGCTGCTTCCAAGCGCGCATTAATGGCGCTCAATGTCCCGGCGCTTCGATCCAGTTCTCGATGGTCAAGCCGGGGTATCTGGCGAAGTCTCTTTCATTGTTGGTCACCAATACAACGTTAAGCGACACCGCATGGGCGGCAATCAACTTGTCGAGGGCGTCTTTGCGGGCGTCACGGGTGGCTAGGCGAATCGGGCCGTAGGCTGCGCCGGCCGCTGCATCGAACGGAACCACGGGAATATCCTCGACCAAACCGGCAAGGTTGGCGCGCTCTTTCTCGGGGCCGGCTGACGCGGCAACGCCGTACTCCAGTTCCGCGTAGGTGATGGACGACATGACCACATCGCCGACATAGCACTGGGCGAAGCGCCGGGCGACTTCTTCCGGCTGGTTCTTCATCAGGTAGATGCACATGTTGGTGTCGAGCATGTAGCGCGGCATTACAGGGCGTCCCGTTCGGCCTGCTCCTGATCGCCGCGACCGTCGGCCATGAAGTCGGTCGAGAACTGGGCGAACTTGGTCAGTACACCAGACAAGGAGCGCCGGGCGGGGCGAATACGGATTTCGTCGCCGTCGCGCTCAATCTCCAAGTCCATATCCATGCGTTCATAGGCAATATCCGCCGGGATGCGGACAGCCTGGGAGTTGCCATTCTTGAAAGCGCGGGTGGTGTGCATTGCTAACTCCGGTAATGGATGTACGACGGATGTACTTTAGTTGGCCTCTTGGGGAATGTAAATACATGGATGTACATGAATGAAGGCTCCCGAACTGGATGTCGGAGGGGATTTTTAGATCAGGCCACAAGCCGCATCCAGCGGCGTTCCTGGCAATGCCTGCCCTGAAACGCCCATTCGACGCGGCTTACAGCCCATCTCTCGGCGGCATGGATACTCGACCACGGGCCCTTTCGCAACTCTGTGGCCGATTTGAGATTGGCTAATTTGACCCTGGACCCTTTTCACTGAGCGTGTCGATCTTGTACTGTTCAAGCGGGATCAGATCGCCGACTCCACGAATGTTGCTGTAATGAAAATCCGCACCGTCAGAGGCGAAGCAGCGGTCGATGAGCGCAATGACGAGCTTTGTATAGCGCTCTGAGCCTTTTTCCATTGCCTTGTCCATGGCGTTTGCTGCGATTCCGATGAAGCCAATTTCATCCTGCGGGGAGTGGCGGAATAGCCAAAGAAGGTCTGGCGGAATTTGCGCTTCAATCGACTTCGATTCCGGCCGGTGGAGGAGCACCGAGTTCGAATAGTCCTGCGCCAAGCGAAGGAATTCTCTTTGCGGTAGAGGCATCGCTAGGCCTGTCGGCACATTGCGCGCACCTGCCAGCATCGCCTGATCGACAAGCATTTGGCGCTCGTTCCAACGAACAACACCGCGAACCCATGGGACCGGCTTCCGCTCAAAAGCAAGCTCAACCCAAGGGCTGGTGATTCGGCAGCCGCCGGAAGTGCGTATATCCAGCGATGGCGCCAGAGCGGGCGGGTCATCTCCGATAGCGATACGCCAGTTAACGAATTGGAGCCGAGACCGCTTTTTGCCTGCGGTACTCACGCATCGATGCGGACGACCGTAACCACTCGGTTGTTCCTTGGCTAGCCTTGCCGCGACGTGTTCTGCAATCTCTTTTACGAATGTACGGAAATGGGGATCGGATATTTCAGTGGCAGAAAAAACGGTCTCAGGGCCACTCCGTTCATCGCCCACAATCTGGATCGGCACCGTGTCAGCAGAGCACCGTGAAGCGCCTCCGGCGGCACATGGGCTGGAAGCCGTCACACCGACCCAAAGTAGCGCAAAAGGAACCCCATATCGAACCTTCCGCACGAAGCGCCAAAGAAGCCCTTGGTTTTCCTCTTTCCTTGCCATCACGCCACCTCCTAAACTCAAAACAATTTGCAGCATCGGCCTGCAAGCCGCATCCAGCGGCGCTCCCAGCAACCACTGCCATGGAACGCCCATTCCACGCGGCTTGCAGCCTATCCATCAATTCCCCACCACCACCTTCCCATTCGGCGTTTCGCCAAACACGTCCGGCGCGTACATGGCTTCGACGCGGGTTGGCGGCAGGGTGAATTCGCCGGCGTTGTTGATGCGCACGGTGTAGTCGATCTTGAAGCCGCCCTTGGGCACCACTTCGTAGTAGGCGCGGAAGAAGCCGAAGGTGCGCTCGATGAAGGTGGGCCAGAGGCGGCGGCCGATGCGGTCTTCGTCGAGGGTGGCGATGCTCGAATCGCGGCCGTCACCGTCCCCGAGGATGCGGGCGCCGGCGGGGATGGGGTCGGAGAGCACGACCCAGGTCATGTCCTGGTCGGCTTCCACGTTGAGCGTGACGCGCCAGAGGTCGCCGCGGCTGACCTTGCCTTTCTCCTTCTCCTGCATCGGCGTCACCGTGCGGCTGACGCGGTAGCCGAAGGCCTTGGGCGCGCCCACGGGCACAGCGGCGAGCACCTGCACCGAGGCCCAGGGCTTGCCGGTGCCTTCGTGGCTGAGATTGAAGGGATTGCCGTTTACCGCACCGTTGTTGGGCCAGGGCAGGGAGAGCGGGGCGGGTGGATTGTCGGCATCGGCGCTCTTCCAGGCCAGTTCCGCCGTGGCCTTGCCGAGGCTGGCGCGAGTAATGCCAGTGACGAGCTCGCGCTCGAACTTGCGGCCAAACTTGTCGAGGGTGACGCTGGCCCAGGCGTTGGCCGTGGTGGTGAACCAGCGGCCGCGCACCTGGCGTTCCATGGTGCCGCGCATCAGCTTGGGCAGGTCGTCCTTCCAGGCCGGTTCGTCGAGCATGGCCTCGATCAGGCGGAAGGCGTTGGAGTCGCCGCTGACCATCATCCACCACCAGTAGTCCGACTTCTCGGTGGTGAAGCCGAGACGGCCGCCGGTGTAGGCGAGGCGGTTGCGGATTTCCTGTTCCGCCGTTGCCCGCTTGACGTCGCGCTGGGGCAGGTCGGCGAGACGCTTGGTGACGAGGAACCAGTCGAGCAGCGCTGCCGTGGGCAGGCGGATTGGGTCCACGTCGAGGGCGGCGGCGGCGCGCACGATGGGTGCGCTGGTGGCGCCGGCGCGGGTCAGCGCTTCCAGAGCCAGGAGCTTTCGCGCCAGATTGTCGTCGTAGGGCGACCAATATTTCGGCTTGATGCGCCCTTCGACGTAGGCGGTGAGGCCCTGCACCATGCGCGCCTTGGCGTCCTCGGGCAGCGCGAGGCCGGAGAGGGCGGCCATGTCGAGCAGGTAGGCGGTCAGCGCCACATTTCCTGGGCCTTCGCTCGGGAAGTAGCGCGCCAGTCCGTCGCCATCGAGTAGGGCCGGCAGTTCGCCGACCACCGCCTGCCAGCGCTTCTCGTCGTGCAGGCCGACGGCGATGGAGGTCTTCTGCTCCAGGCAGGAGAAGGGGTAGCTCTCGAAGAAACGCTTGAGGCCTGAGGGCGGTGTGGATAGCTTGGGCGAGAGGCTGATCTCCAGCCCACCCTTGCCCGGCAGAGCGCCGGCCGGCGGTTCGGCGGGCACGTTGTATTTGCCCTCGACGCGCAGGAAAGTCGCCTGCTGCACCGTCACCGGCACGGCGGGGGCGATCTCCTGGGTGATCTTCAGTCGATCCTTGCCATTGCCGCTTTCCTCCTTGGCGTCGAACTCCCACACCATCTGATTCACGCCTTCCGGCGCCTGGGCGGTCCAACTGATTTCTGCCGCGCCTTCGGGTTCGAGCTTCACCGTGCGGGCGTCGAGGGATTTGTCGCCGGCCTTGGCCGTCACTGCCACGCTCATGGCGCGGGCGGTGCCGTTGCGCAGGGTGAGCAGGGCCTGGAAGCTGTCCTTCTCGCGCACCAGAGGCGGCAGGCCGGAGATCATCTGCAAGTCCTGCTTGGTGCGCACGGCGGCGGAGCCGGTGCCGAACAGGCTGGCGCCGGAGGTGGCGACGGCCACCAGCTTGAATTCGGTGAGGGAATCGTTCATCGGCACTTTCAAGGTCGCCATGCCGTCGCCATCGAGCTTCACCTTCGGATTCCACAGCAGCAGCGTGTCGAACAGTTCCCGCGCCGGGCCGCGTCCGCCGCCGCCGCCGGGCGGCAGGGCCTTCTTGCCGAAGTGGCGTTTGCCGATCACCTGGGATTGGGCGGTGGCGGTCTCCACCTGATAGGCGCGCTTTTGCAGCAGGGCTTCGAGCAGGCCCCAGCTTTCGTTGGACTTCAATTCCAGCAGGGCCTGATCCACGGCGGCGAAGGCCACCTCGGCGCCAGCAGCGGGCTTGCCGTCCGGCGTCTTCACCTTCACGCGTACGGTGGCCTCCTCGCGCGGGCGGAAGTCGGCCTTGTCGGGTGTCACTTCCACGTTGAGCTTGAAGCCCTCGATGCCGACGCCGATCTCGCCGAGGCCGATGCGATAGGCCGGCTTCGCCAGATCCACCATGGCCGTGGGCTGCTGCGGGTTCCACCATTCCTTGAACCAGCTTGCCGGCTCGCGCCAGCCCCACTGGAAGAAGGAATACCACTTGAGCGGCTCGACGCGGCCGCGCACCGCCAGCACCGAGACATACACGTTCGGCCCCCACTCGGCCTTCACCGGCAGTTCGATCACCGGCTTGAAGCGCGACAGGGGCTGGACGAGGGTTTCGATGATGCCGTCGGCCTCGACCGAGATCAGCGCCGTGGCCTCGCGGAAGGGAGTGCGCACCTGGAAGCGCGCCGTCTCACCGGGCTTGTAGCTGCGCTGCTCGGGAATCACGTCGATGCGGTCCTGGTTGCCGGCAGTGAACCACAGGTCGCCGCCGCCGCTGACCCAGAAGCTGCCGCTGGCGCGGGCCACGTTGCCCTGGGCGTCGTGGGTCTCGGCCAGCAGGTTGATGGAGCCCGGCTCGCCGCTCTTCAGTTCGCACAGCAGCAGGCCGCGGCTGTCGGTGCGGCCGCTGCACACCTGACCCATGTCGACGAACTCGTGGCTGTGCTCGTAGGCGTAGAAGCCGCCGACGATGCGGCGGCGATGGCTGTAGTCGATGCGGCGCTTGCCCTTCACCGTCACCTCCTGGCCCACCACCGGCTTGCCGTTGGTGTCCAGCACCACCATTTCGACGCGGTTGCCGTCGCCCCGGCTTGACGCCCAGTCGCTGATGGTGATGCCCAGGGCCACGGCGGCGGGCCAGAGTTCCACCGTACCGTGAATGGTCTGGATTTCACCGTTGGGATCGGTGAACGTCATCTCGGTGTACAGCTCGCTCGGCCCCTTGGGCTTCTCCGGCAGAGTCACGTCGAGCTTGCCGGCGCCGGCCTTGTCGAGGGTCAGTTGCTGCTTGTCGAGCACCAGATGTTCGCGCTCCCGGTCCCGCTCGACACCAAACGCGGCCAGGGCCTCATCGTTGAAGTCGATGTTGAAGTTGAAGCGCTCGTAATGGGCGTAGCTGGGCCAGCGTGGCCGCAGGGTGGCAGAGACTTCCACCGCTGCACCCTTGGCGGCGCCGCCATTGAGGAAGGAAAGACCGAGGGCCACCGGTACCCGGGTCGGCCCCACTTGCCGCGACGGCACACCTTGCACACTGCCGGTGAACACCGGCAGGCGGAAGTCGGCGACGCGGAACTCGCCGCTCACGGTCATGCCGCGCTTGCCGCCGGAAAGGGCGACTTCGTAGGTGCCGCGCTTGGCGGATTCGGGAATCTTCCACTGGCTCACGGCGCTGCCGTTCTTGTCCCACACCAGCGGCTGAGAGAACTCGGCGCCGGTTTCGGCCTGGCGCAGGGTGAGCTTGGTCGGCAGGCCGTCGTTTTCCGGCAGCAGGAAGCCACGGCTGTTGCGGCCACGGGCGATGTGCTTCATGGAGACGGTCTGGCCGGGGCGGAACAGAGTGCGGTCGAAGACGGTGTGAATCTTGAAGTCGGTGCTCTCGCCCCAGGTCTCGACGCCGAAGCGCCAGGCTTCGATGCCCTCGTTCCAGTCCGAGCGCACGAAGCTGTAGTCTTCGCCGAGGCGGGCGCTGGCGAAGAAGAAGTTGCGTTCGTAGCGGCAACCGGCTTCGACGAGGGGTTTGTCGATGGCGGCGCGACCGAGGCTGTCGGTCTTGCCGCGCCACTGTTCCTTGCCGTCGCAGCCGGAAACGCGCACCTCGGCATCGGCCACCGGCTTGCCGCTGTCCAGGGCGGTGACCCATACCAGGGCGTTGTCGCTGCCACGCTTCAGATGCACCGCCAGGTTGGTGACCAGCACCGCCGTGCGCACGTATATCGGCTTCGGTGTCGATAACAGCGAGGCGCCGAGGAGCCGGCTTTCGATCTCGACGATGTGATAGCCGGGTTTGGTCAGTGGTATGCCCACTACCTCGAACTCCGCCGTGCCGCCGGGCTTGGGCAGTTCCTGCCGCGCCACGCCGGGACGCTTATCGAGGAAGGAAAGTTCGCGGGCGTAGAACGGGTCCACGTAGTCTTCCAGCTTGCCGTCGCGATTGATCTTGACGGTCCGGGTCTGCTGCTCGAACTTGGCCAGGGCGGACATGGCGGCGATCACGTCGCCATCCTCGGTCAGGCGCTGGTCGGCGAAGCGATGACTGCCCGGCAGCTTGAGGTTGGCCGCCGGCAGCTTGGCTTCCACGTTGCGCAGGGTCACCGGCAGCAGGCCGCCTTCCTTCAGTTCGACGATGCCGAAGCTGCCGGGAAACTTGGCCAGGGGCGGCAGGGCGCCGCTGCGGAACTTGAGCGGGAAGCTGCTGGCGTTGGCGAGGCTGCGGCCGGCGTCGTCCTTGAGGCCGGCGGGCAGTTCCAGGGTGAAATCGGCGTTCTGCGGCAGGGGGCCGGGGAACACCACGCTGCGGCCCATGTCTTCGCGCTGGCTGCTGTCCTTGTTGGGATCTTTCGGGCTGCGCGGGCCTTCGGGGGTGACGAGGCGAATCTTCTGCAACAGCTTGGCGTCGGTGTGGGCGCTGAATTCCACCGTCACCGACGAGAGCGGGGAACAGGGCGCGCCGGCCTTTTCCCGCTCACAACTGAGAGTGGCGCGGAAGGGTTCGCGCACGGTGAACACGAAACTCTCTTCCTTCTCCGTCGGCGTACCGTTAGCCGCCAGCACACCCTTGCCCCACACCAGCTTCATCTTCACCCCCGGTGGCAGGCGCTCGGCACAGCTCACCACCACCGGGTCGGAACCGTAATTACCGTAGGAATGGCTGAGGATGTCGCTGCGCAGGGCATCGGCAACGAAGCGCACGGGAATGCGGTTGCCGACGCCATCGGCTTCGCACCAGACGTTCTTCTCCACCGAGGCCTTGTCGAGGCTGCCGCCGCCATTGATGATGAAGGCCTGGTCCTCCTCCACCGGTCCGCCGGGGCGCGGCAGGATGGAGCGCGGCCAGGGACCGCTGGCGTAGAAGGAATACACGTTCTTGCCGCCCATGCCTTCGCCGTTGAGGGCCTTGAGGTCGGGCTTCAGCGTGAATTCGCAGCGCTCGCCCGGTTGCAGGGGCCGCGCCAGTTGCCAGGCCCAGGTCTTCGGGTCCACCCAGCGGCCTTCGCCCTTGGCGTTGCCGCAATTCACGTTGAAGGGTTCCGGCCCCGTGGTCTCGCCGAGCTTGACCATGTCGGCGGTGAAAATCGCTGTCGCCCGGTTCTGCTGGTCGATGCGCCCCTGGGGTTGGAATTGCCGCACACTGGCCGCCTGGGCGGTCCCCGCAGCGAAGAGAAGGGAGAGTAGCGCGAGGCGGAGGGAGCGTTTCATGGCGGCACCGGAATGAAAATGGAATGCGGCGGAAATTATAGTCCTGCCGTCATGCGCTTCTCATGACACGCGCCAAGACCGAGGCGTATTTCACATCCCCCGGTAGAATGCGCCCCCTATGCTCGTCCTCGGCATCGAATCCTCCTGCGACGAAACCGGCGTTGCCCTGTTCCACACGGAGCGGGGCCTGCTCGCCCACGCCGTGTACACCCAGGTGGCGATGCACGAAGCCTACGGCGGCGTCGTGCCCGAACTCGCCTCCCGCGACCACATCCGCCGCCTCGTGCCCCTGCTGGAGCGGGTGCTGGCCGAGGCGCAGGTCAGCAAGCAGGATATCGACGCCATCGCCTACACCGCCGGCCCCGGCCTCGCCGGCGCGCTGCTGGTCGGCGCCAGCTTCGCCGAAGCCCTCGGCCTCGCCCTCGATATCCCCGTGCTTCCCGTGCATCACCTCGAAGGCCACCTGCTCTCGCCGCTGCTGGCCAAGACGCCGCCGGTGTTCCCCTTCGTCGCTTTGCTGGTCTCCGGCGGCCACACGCAACTGATGCGCGTCAGCCGCGTCGGCGCCTATGAGCTGCTGGGTGAATCCCTCGACGATGCCGCCGGCGAAGCCTTCGACAAGACCGCCAAGCTACTCGGCCTCGGCTACCCCGGCGGCCCCGCCCTGGCCATGCTGGCCGAAGGCGGCAAGCCCGGCCGCTACAAGCTGCCGCGGCCGATGCTGAATAGCGGCGACCTCGACTTCAGCTTCTCCGGTCTCAAGACCGCCGTGCTGACCCAGGTACGAAATGCTGAACTCTCGGACCAAGACAAAACCGACCTGGCCTACGAATTCCAGGAGGCGGTGACCGAAGTGCTCGCCGCCAAGGCCCTCGCCGCCCTGGCCCAGACCCGCCTCGATCAACTCGTCGTGGCCGGCGGCGTCGGCGCCAACCGGCGCCTGCGCCAGCGTCTCGACGCGGTGATCGGCAAGCGCGGTGGCAAGGTGTTCTATCCCGAGCTGGAACTATGCACCGACAACGGTGCCATGATCGCCTTCTGCGGCGCCCAGCGCCTGCTGGCCGGCGCGAAACCGAAGGGCGACGGCGGCTTCGCCATCCGGCCGCGCTGGCCCTTGAGCGAGGTTTAGGTTCCCTCCCCAGGGTAATCGTATGAAGCGCCGCTCCCTCCCCTTCAAGGGGAGGGTTGGGGAGAGGATGGGGAAAAACCCGCGACGTCAATATTCGGCGTTCCCGCGCGGTGAAACTCTGGAAGCCTTGAATTCCGCCGCTGTTGCCTATACCGCAGGCCGCATCGAAAGGCGTTCTTGGGCAAGGCATGGCTGCAAGCGCCAGTTCACGGGGCTTGTGGCTCGGTGCATGTTTGGGTGCTGTCAGTCATTGGCTGAACTTCCGCGCCGGGAGTTCGCCCCGGCGGGCGACCTACTTTCTAGACCGCGCTAGAAAGTAACCAAAGAATCGCGCCCCGCTGCCCCGGCCTTCGGCTTCCCTCCCTCCGGCTCACCGGTCCGGCCGGCCGCTAAACTCGCCTTCGGCTCGGACAACGCAGCCGGACATCCCCGGTCCGGCAAGCCTCCGCTCGGCGGGGCAGAGGGGATGGGTACCGTGCCGCTCGACCGCCGGCGCTGCGGGGCAAACAAAAGACCGGAATGCTGATAGGCTTATGCCAATTGGGGCTGAGTTCACGGTGCCCCTAGTTACTTTGCGCTAATGGGGAGGCAGTAAATGATTATTTGGGGGTCTGGTGGGGATAGTGCCGATCTGGGGCAAGTTGAAATCCGTCACTGCTCTACTTGCGAGAAGGAGCGCCCATTTAAGCTCCTCCTCCAGTATAGATATGCTCACCTTTACTACTTGCGGTGGGTGACAGAGAAGAAGTATCACCTTGCTTGTGACATATGCCGTCGAGGATGGGAGCTTAACGCGAGTGACGTTGAGCCAAAGCTTGAAAAGAACCCAATACCCTTCATGACCCGTTTTGGGTGGACATTCCTCGTGGGCTTCATAGTTCTGATCGCTATCGCTGCAAATGTGGGTAAGAACTGATACGTGAGCGTAATTTTGGAATAGGCCACAAGTGGCTCAGATAGTTTGACCACGCTTAACCCCATTCCCCCACCCCCTCCGTTTACCGCCTCATCCGATCACTTCCGTCCGGGGAGGACATGACCATGAAGCACACCAAGACTCTCATTCTCGCTGTTGCCGTGGCGAGCCTAACGACGTCTGGCTGGGTGGCGGGGCAGGCGGAGCGGCCTGTTGCGCTCAAGGCGCCGCCGCTTGCGGTAGTGCCGCCGCCGCCCTTGTTGCGGATTGCCGATGCGGCGGCGCAGCCAGTGAAGCTGGCGGCGATGAAGGTGGATGTGCGGGTGGTCGGACGGCTGGCGCGCAGCACGGTGGAGCTGACGTTCAGCAACCCCAACAATCGCATCCTTGAAGGCGAGTTGCAGTTTCCGCTGCTGGAGGGCCAGCAGGTGACGGCTTTCGCGCTGGACTTCGACGGCAAGTGGCGCGAGGCGGCGCCGGTGGAAAAGGCCAAGGGCCAGCAGGTGTTCGAGGAGGTGACGCGCACCCGCGTCGATCCGGCGCTGCTGGAGGCGACCCAGGGCAATAATTTCAAGCTGCGGCTGTATCCGATTCCGGCCAAGGGCCAGCGCAAGGTGTCGCTGACCATTACCGAACGCCTGCCGGTGGGGCGCGATGGCAAGGCGGTGTGGCGTCTGCCGGTGGCGGCTGCCGAGCGTTTGCAGAACTTCGATTTCCACTTCGCCACGCCGGGGCTGACGCCGGCCCAGGCGCGGGTGTTGCGTGGCTTGACTGGCGCGGGCTGGCAGCAGGATGAGGAAGGCCTGCGCCTGGACGTCCAGCGCCGTGACTACCAGCCGGCGAAGCTGCTGGAGATTGCCCTCGACCTGCCGACCAAGCCGGTGGCGGTGGTGGAGGAACGGGACGGGCAGCAGTATTTCTACGCCGAACTGGTGATGCCGAAATTCGACAAGGCCCTGCGGCCGAAGCCGGCGCGGCTGGCTCTGGTGTGGGATGCTTCCGGTTCCGGCGCGGCGCGGGATCACGGGCGCGAGTTTGCCCTGCTCGACGCCTACTTCAAGGCTCTCGGCGACACCCAGATCAGCCTGCTGCTGGCGCGGGATCGGGCCGAGGCGGCTGGCAACTTCACTGTCCATGGCGGCGACTGGTCGGCCCTGCGGGCGGTGCTGGAGCAGGTGGCCTACGACGGCGCGACCAATCCGGCGGCATTCCTGCCGACCGAGAAAGCCGATGCGGTGCTGCTGTTCTCCGATGGCCTCGGCAACTTCGGTGCGCCGGCCATGCCGGTGTTCACCGCGCCGCTGCTGGCGGTGAGCGCGTCGACCACGGCGGATATTTCGCGCCTGCGCCATGCGGCTGAAATCAGCGGCGGTGTCGCGGTGGATCTGCTGCGCACCGCGCCGGACAAGGCGGCGCATCTGCTGCGCGAAGCATCGCCCCGCATCGCGTCCCTGCGCTCCAACGGCGCATCGCAACTGGTAGCGTCAGCACCGGACGGCGAGGGGCGCGTTGCCGTGGCGGGTGTGCTGAGCGAGAACGAAACCACGGTGGACGTGGAATGGCTCGCGCCTTCCGGCAAGCGCGAGAAGCAGGCCCTCAAGCTCTCCCGCAGCCGCGCCATGACGGGCTTTGCGGCGCAGCAGTGGGCGCGGATGCGCATCGACGATCTGGAACCCGAATACGCTCTCAACAAGGCCGAGGTTCAGCGCCTGGGCAAGGGCTTCGGCCTGGTGACCCGCGCCACGTCGCTGATCGTGCTGGATCGGGTGGAAGACTATGTGCGTTACGACATCGCGCCGCCCACCGAGCTGCGCGCCGACTTCGACCGCTTGCGTGGCAACCAGCGCCAGCAGTTGGCGAAGGACAAGGCGACGCATCTGGAGGACGTGGTGCGCCGCTTCAAGGAACGGCAGACCTGGTGGGACAAGAATTTCCCCAAGGGTGAGATGCCGAAGCCGAAGGAGGAAATGGCCAAGAGCATGGCCAGCGGCGCCCTGGCGGCGGATGCCGTCGTCCGCCCGTCCGCGGCCCGGTCCATGGCCGCGCCAGCCGCTGACGCGCCGGCCGCTGCCGCACCGATGATGGAGCGGGCCGTATCAGCAAGCCCCGCGCCGGCCATGGCGAAGAAGGCCCAGGGCGGCGAGGCCACCGCTCCCGTGGCCAGCATTCAGCTCAAGAAATGGACGCCCGACGCGCCCTATGCCGAGCGCCTGCGCAAGGCTGGCAAGGATCAGCTCTACCGCGTCTATCTCGACGAGCGTCCCGGCTACGTGAACAGCACCGCCTTCTTCCTCGACGCCGCCGACATCTTCTTCGACCGGGGCGAGCCGCAGCTGGCCTTGCGCGTCCTCTCCAACCTGGCGGAGATGGACCTGGAGAATCGCCACATCCTGCGCATCCTCGGCTACCGCCTGGTGCAGGTCAGGCGCGCCGACCTTGCCGTGCCGGTGCTGGAACGGGTACTCGATCTGGCGCCGGAAGAGCCCCAGTCCTACCGCGACCTGGGTCTGGCCCAGGCCGAGGCGGGGCAGCCGCAGAAGGCCATCGAATTGCTCAACGACGTGGTGACGCGGCCCTGGCACGGGCGCTTCCCGGATATCGAACTGGTGGCCCTGGGTGAGTTGAACGCCATCGTCGCCACCGCGCCCGGCAAGCTCGACACCGCCGCCATCGACCCGCGCCTGTTGCGCAACCAGCCCCTCGACCTGCGCGCCGTGCTGAGTTGGGACGCCGACAATACCGATATCGACCTCTGGGTTACCGATCCCAACGGCGAGAAGGTGTATTTCGGCCACGCCGCCAGCTACCAGGGGGGGCGCATCTCCCGCGACTTCACCGGCGGCTACGGGCCGGAGGAGTTCATTCTCAAGCGCGCCAAGCCCGGCAAGTATCTGGTGCAGGCCCAGTTCTACGGCCATCGCCAGCAGGTGGTGTCGGGGGCGACCACCTTGCAACTGCACCTCTTCACCGGCTTCGGCACGGCGCAGCAGAAGGATCAGTCAGTGACCCTGCGCCTCAAGAGCGGCGGCGAGATGGTGACGGTGGGTGAGTTCGTAGTGGGCGATGAGCCGGTCATGAAGTAGCCCAGCCCAGTGCCGGCCCGGCCCGGCGGTTTATGCATATTGTTGTAAAACCCGGACGAAACCGGGGAATATCAGTAATATGCGTTTGCCGCCGGGAAAGTCACTGAAAAAATGGGATCACCCCTGCTGCTCAACACCAAGGGATATTCCATGAAACGCAGCAAACCGGAGTCGGCGTCTGCCAGTACGCCCGCCGCCAAAACAACAAAAAAATCCTCCAGAAAACAGGCTTCGCCGCGCTATATCGTCGGCGTCGGCGCCTCCGCTGGCGGCCTTGAGGCCCTCTCCAGCCTGATCTCCAAGCTGCCGAACAATCTCGGCATCTGCTACGTGGTGATCCAGCATCTTTCGCCCACCTATCGCAGCATGATGGCCCAGTTACTGGGGCGCGACACCTCGATGGCGGTGAAGGAAGTCGAGAACGACACGACGCCGGAACCCGACACCATTTTCATCGCCCCGGCCAATCACAACCTGATTCTCAAGGACGGCATCCTGCGCCTGGTGGAAACGCCGCGCGAAATTGTGCCCAAGCCGTCGGTGAATGTGTTTCTCGCTTCCCTGGCCGAAGATCGCGGCGAGTCGGCGATTGGCGTCATCCTCTCCGGCACCGGCAGCGACGGCGCCCAGGCAATACGCGGCATCAAGGCCAACGGCGGCTTCACCTTCGCCCAGGAACCGACCACCGCCAAGTATGCCGGCATGCCCCAGGCGGCGATCGACACCGGCAGCATCGACTGGATTTTGCCGCCGGAACAAATCGCCGAGCGCATCGCCGACATCGCCGAATCCCGCGAGCATCTGTCGCCGCCGGAAAACAACATCGGCAGCGCCTCCACCCTCAAGCAGTTGCTGATGAAGGTGCGCCAGCACACCAAGGTGGATCTGGCCGGCTACAAGGAAAACACCGTATGGCGCCGCATCGAGCGGCGCATGGCGGCGAACCGCTTCACCGAGCTGCAGGATTATTTGCACTACGTCGAAGCCAACCCGGAAGAGCTGGAGCGTCTCTACAAGGACGTGCTGATTTCCGTCACCTCCTTCTTCCGCGACAAGACCGCCTTCGGAGTGCTCAACAAGCTGCTGCTGGGGGTGGTGAAGGAAAAGCGTCCCGGCGACGAGATCCGCATCTGGGTTGCCGGCTGCGCCACCGGCGAAGAGGCCTACTCGATCGCCATCCTGCTACGCGAACATGCCGGCCCGGCCATGAGCAATCTGCGAATGCAGATCTTTGCCACCGACCTTGATCTCAACGCCATGGCCATCGCCCGCAAGGGCGTGTATTCCTCGGCGGCGGTCAGTGGCCTTGATCCGGCGCTGCTTGCCCGCTACTTCGCGCCCAAGGGCGATGCCTTCGAGGTCTCCAAGGCCCTGCGCGAGATGGTGGTTTTTGCGCGCCAGGATCTGGTGCAGGATCCGCCCTTCCTGCGCCTCGATCTGGTGAGCTGCCGCAATGTGCTGATCTATTTTCAGTCCGAGTTGCAGGCCAAGATACTCTCGGTGTTCCACTACTCCCTGCGTCCCGAGGGCCATCTTTTCCTCGGCAAGTCGGAAAACGTCTACCAGCAGGAGGGGCTGTTCCAACCCCTGCACAAGGAAGCGAAGATCTTCCGCCGCGAGAACGTGGCCCAGCGTCCGCCGCTGACTGGCGGCGCCTTCGTGCTGCCGGTGAGCGAGCGCATGCAGGCCGACAACGAGAAGGCCGCCATCAAGAGCAGCGAGGCGCTCTACCAGGATGCCGCCTCGCGCCTCTACCTGCCGCCGGGCGTACTCATCAACAGTAATTTCGACATCCTGCACATCCAGGGCAATACTGGCGAATACCTGACGGTGGGCGACGGTCGTCCCAGCTTCGACCTGCCCCACCTGCTGCGCAAGGAATTCGGCGCCGATCTGCAAACCCTGTTGCATCAGGCACGCCACAAGCAGGGATCGGCCTACGGCCGCCCGCGTTCCCTGAAAGTCGCCGACGGCAAGCGCGTGGTGCGCATGGTGGTGCACAGCCTGGGCACCAGTTCGGTCAGCGGCCTGTTCCTGGTCTGCTTCGAGCCGGCGCCCCGGGCGCGCGGCGGCGACAAGGCCGCAGTATCGGGCGCCGCTCCCGCCGACTGGAGCACCAAGGAACTGGAGGACGAACTGGTCGCCACCCGCGAACACCTGCAAGCGGTGATCGAGGAACTGGAAACCTCCAACGAAGAAATGCAGGCCCTCAACGAGGAAGTGCAGGCGGCCAACGAGGAATTGCAGTCCTCCAATGAGGAACTGGAAGCCTCCAACGAAGAACTCCAGGCCACCAACGAAGAACTCACCACGGTCAACGAAGAGCTGCAAATCAAGAGTGTCGAACTCGCCGAGTTCAACTACGATCTGGAGAGCATCCAGAACTGCGTCGGCTTCCCGCTGCTGGCGGTGAATCGGGGTCTGGAGATCGAGCGCTTCAATCGTCCGGCGGCAGCCTTGTTCTCGTTAGGTACGCCCGCCATCGGCATGGCCCTGACGCGGGTCAAGATGCCCCAGGGCATGGCCGACTTCACCGATCTGATTCAGAGTGTCATCAACAGCGCCCATCCCCTGGAGCGGGACATCAGTTCCATCAGCCGCCATTACCGGCTGCATGTGGAACCGAATATGTCGCCCAAGGGGGTGCGCGGCGCCATCGTCTTCCTGATCGACGACACCGACCTTCACGCCGCCGAACAGATCGTGCGCACCAATCAGCAGAAGCTGATGGCGATCATGGATTCCTCGCCCACCCTGTCGAGCCTGAAGGACACGGCGGGACGCTACATCTTCATCAACCGGCGCTTCGAGCAGGACTTCGGCGTCCGGTCCGAGGACGTGCTGGGCAAGACCGACCACCAGGTGTTTCGCGGCAGCATGGCCGACGAGTTCCGTCAGCGCGACTTGGAAATGCTCAAGGTCAATGCGCCGGTGGACATCGAGGAGCATGTGGTCGCGCCGAGCGGCGAGCGCATTTTGCATTCGGTGCGCTTCCCCCTGCTCGGTGACGACGGCGTGGTGTATGCCGTGTGCACCCAATCCACCGACGTTACCGATCGCAAGCATGCCGAGGACCAGTTGCGCCTGGCGGCGCGGGTGTTCGATCATTCCGGCGAAGGCATCGTCGTCACCGACGCCGACAATGTCATCCTCACCGTCAATGAGGCCTTCAAGCTGGTCACCGGCTATTCGGCGCGGGAGGCGGTGGGCAAGAAGACCACCCTGCTCAAGTCAGGCAGGCACGACGACGATTTCTACCGCGCCATGTGGACCAGCCTGCAAGAGAAGGGCTGGTGGCAGGGCGAGGTGTGGAACCGGCGCAAGAATGGCGATATCTACCCCGAGTGGCTGACCATCAACTGCGTCAAGGATGCCAATGGCAAGGTGGTCAACTACGTCGGTATTTTCAGTGACATCACCATCGTCAAGCAGTCCCAGCAGCGCATCGAGTTTCTTGCCACCCACGACGACCTCACCGGCCTGCCCAACCGCAGCCTCTACATGGACCGGCTCAAGATGGCCCTGGCCAAGGCCGAGCGCACCAAGACGCGCCTGGCGGTGCTGTTCGTGGACGTGGATAACTTCAAGCTCATCAACGACACCCTCGGCCACGACGTCGGCGACATCATGCTGAAGAAGGCCGCCGACGCCCTCAAGTCATGTATTCGCGCCGGCGACACGGTGGCGCGCTTCGGCGGCGACGAGTTCGCCGTGATCTTCGAGAACGACAGCCCGGCCGAAGTCACCCATGCCGCCCAGCGCATCATCGAAACCCTGGCCCAGCCCATCGTCCTCGAAGGCCAGCAGGTGTATGTCACCGCCAGCATCGGCGTCAGCCTCTATCCGGACGACGGCCTGGACGGCCCGACCCTGCTGAAGAACGCCGACGTCGCCATGTACCGCGCCAAGGAGCGCGGCAAGAACAGCTTCCAGTTCTTCACCGGCGAGATGAAGGCCCTCTCCCACGACCGCCTGTTCCTCATCAACGACCTGCGCCAGGCCATCGACAACCGCGACTTCTTCCTCGTCTATCAGCCCCAGGTGGATATGCGTAGCGGCCAGATCACCGGCCTCGAAGCCCTGCTGCGCTGGAACCATGCCGATCGCGGTCTGGTGCCGCCGGGCAAGTTCATTCCCCTGGCGGAAGAAGCGGGCCTGATAGGCGTCATCGGCGAGTGGGTGATGGAGGCCGTGTGTCGCCAGATCGTCGCCTGGCGCAAGTCCGGCCTGAAGCCGCCGCGAGTGTCCATCAACGTCTCGCCCTACCAGTTCCGCAAGGCCCACGTGCCGAGCCAGCTGGAACGCGTCCTCGCCGCCCATCGCCTCGCCCCGAGTTGTGTCGCGGTGGAACTGACCGAACACGCCCTGATGGACGACACCGACTACGTGCTGGAAATGCTCGGCGAACTCAAGCAGCTGGGCATCCATCTCTCGGTGGACGATTTCGGCACCGGCTTCTCCTCCCTCTCCTATCTCAAGCGCTACCCCATCGACGAAATCAAGATTGACCGCAGCTTCGTCGACGGCATCGACAGCGAACCCAATGACCGCGCCATCGCCCGCGCCATCATCGCCATGGCCGAGGCCCTCGACATGAGCGTGGTGGCCGAAGGTGTGGAAACGCGGGAGCAGATGGATATTTTGCTCGCCAACGGCTGCACCATCGCCCAGGGTTACCTGTTTGCGCGGCCTCTCGGCGTCGGGGAGATTGAAGACTGCTTCCGTGGCGGCTGCGCCGCGCCGGCGGCGGCGATCACGCTCAGCTAGGTCAGCTTCAGCTTAGTTTGCCTCGGCTGCCTTCTTGCCGCCGATGCGGCTTTCGCTGCCGTTGGCGAGGCGCTTGATGTTGTCCTTGTGGCGCAGGATCAACACTGCCGACATGACGGTGACGAAGGTGGCGGTGTTGGAGTTGATGAGCCAGCCGGCGGCCAGGGGTGCGGCGCCGGCGGCCATCAGGGCAGCGAGGGAGGAGTAGCGGGTAATCGCCGCCACGGCGAGCCAGATGCCGACGCAGATCAGCGCCAGGACGCCGGAAAAGCCCGCCAGCACACCCACCGCCGTAGCAACGCCCTTGCCACCCTTGAAGCGCAGAAACACCGGGAACACATGACCAAGAAAGGCCGCCAGGCCGGTGATGGCCACCGCCGTCGGCGTTGCGCCGAGGCTGCCAGCCAGCCACATGGCGAACCAGCCCTTGCCGGCATCGCCGAGCAGGGTCAGCACGGCAGCGGCCTTGTTGCCGGTGCGCAGCACATTGGTGGCGCCGGGGTTGCCGGAGCCATGGCTACGCGGATCGGCGAGCCCGAACAGGCGCGAGACGATGACGGCAAACGGCACCGAACCCAGCAGGTAACCCAGTAGCGCAAAAGCGAGGAAGTAAATCGGCAGCGGCATGAATTAGTCCCTAGAATGCACGGGATTGTAAACGAGGCGTAAGCGAACCGTAAGCATGGATTTTATCTTCATCGAAGAAATGCGCGTCGAGGCCCATGTCGGCATCTACGAGCGCGAGAAGGCTGCCCCCCAGACCCTTGAGATCAGCCTGACTTTCGGTGTGCCCGACGAGGCGGCGCGGGACGACGACATCGCCAAGACCATCGACTACGCCGTGGTGATCTCCCGCATCCGCACTGAACTGGCGGCGCGTCACTTCAATCTGCTGGAAACCCTGGGCGAATACGTGATCGGCCTCATGCTCGACGAGTTTCGCGCCCCCTGGGTCAAGATCTCCATCGCCAAAGTGGGCATCGCCAAGGGCGTCAAGCGCGTCGGAGTGCAGATCGAGCGTTCGCGCACCTGACGCGAGCGGCTGGAACGGGCTTCAACCGACCAGCGCGCACTCCACGATTTTCGGCTGCAATACGCGCAGGATGTCGTGGGGATGGACGCCCACCAGATAGCCGCGCTTGCCGCCGTTGATGTAAATCAGCGACTGGTCGAGGATGGATTTCTCCATGTGCACCGGCAACACCTTCTTGGTGCCGAAGGGGGAGCAGCCGCCGACGAGGTAGCCGGTATGGCGGGTGGCGTCTTCGGGCTTGCACGGCGACACCTTCTTGACGCCGATCTGCCGCGCCAGTTCCTTGGTGGAGACCTTGCGGTCGCCGTGCATGAGCACGATCAGGGGCTTGCCGGTCTCATCTTCCATCACCAGGGTTTTCACCACCGCGTGTTCCGAGACATTCAGTTCCCGCGATGAAACGGACGTGCCGCCGTGCTCCTCGTACTCGTAGAGGTGGTTGGAATGGGCGATGCCGTGCTTGTGCAGGAACTTGGTTGCCGGGGTTTCGGGGGCGTGGTCGTCGTGTCTCATGGCTCTATTCTAGTCTCCGGAACCGTTGGGCACTGCTCACTGCATATCACCCGGTTGCGGCCGGTCTGCTTGGCTTCCAGCAAGGCCGCGTCGGCGCGCTCGAACAGGGCGCGCGGCTGGTCGTGTTCCTGATAGGTGGCGACGCCGGCACTGATGGTCACCGTGTCGCCGCTGGATGGCGGCTGGGCGGCGACGCGCTGGCGCAGCTTGTTGGCGATCTGGCAAGCCTCGGGCGCGGTGGTATTGGGCAGGATAACGGCAAATTCCTCGCCGCCCCAGCGGCAGATTACGTCGCTCTGGCGCAAGGTACGCCGGAATACGCGGGTCACGGAGCGCAACACGGCGTCGCCGGCCAGGTGGCCGAAGCGGTCGTTGAAGCGCTTGAAATGGTCGATATCCATCACCACCAGGGAGAACAGGGCCTGATGGCGGGCCGCGAGCTGTACCGCGCGACGCAGTTCATGCTCGAAAGCGAAGCGGTTATAGAGTCCGGTGAGTTCGTCGCGCACGGCCTTGTGCCGCGCCCGGTCGCGCTGAGATGTCACCGAGGCATGAACGGCGCCGAAGACCCGCACCATCACCACCAGAATTACGGTCTGCGCCAGCACCTGAAACACCGAGCCCGGCAGGATGGTCGAGGCTAACAGAGCGCGGACGTGGAGGTCCGCCCACAGCAGGGCGCCGACATAGCTTGCCACCAGGCCGCCCGTGAGCCAGGGGCGGGAATACAGCAACATTGCCCAGTAGGCGCAGAGAACCGGCGTCCAGAAGGCCAGGTCTCGCAGCAGGGTGGCACCCTCCGAGGGGTCGGGCCGAAACAGCAGGGCCAGGCCGGCGACCAGAGACGCCCAGGCGGCGAGAGAAATCACCAGCACGTCGATACGTATCGCCCATGCCGCTCGCGTGAGGGCGAGCAGCCACAGGACCAGCAAAGCCAGCAGTACCGGCGCCTTGGCCCAGGCAACGGGTGTGCCCTGGTGGAGCGCGATGTGATGGGCGATAACGGCCATCAGGAATGGCAGCGCCCAGCGATAGCCGGTCAAAAACCAGCGCTGCTGGTTCGAGAGCGTTCGTTTGCGGGCGAAGGGATCGTTCATGGCGAGGCGTGGAATTGCAATGTCCTCGGCCATTGTACGGTCTTTGGCCGTGACCTAGCCGCGCGGATGATGGACGGCGTGGAGTTGCTTCAAGCGTTCCCGCGCCACATGCGTGTAGACCTGGGTGGTCGTGATGTCAGCGTGGCCGAGGAGCATCTGCACCACGCGCAGGTCGGCGCCGTGATTCAGTAGATGAGTGGCGAAGGCGTGGCGCAGCACGTGGGGTGAAATGCGCTCGGCGGCGATGCCGGCAGTGAGGGCGTGTTTCTTTATCAGCGTCCACGCCATCTGCCGCGTCAGGCCGACGCCGGCGCGGTTGGCGGCGCGGCCGGTGACGAAGATGTGATCCGAACTGCGGTCCTTGAGCAGGGCCGGGCGGCCTTCGGCGAGATAGCGCTGCAACCATTCCGCCGCCATTTCGCCCAAGGGCACCAGGCGTTCTTTCGAACCCTTGCCGAAGGTGCGCACCACGTTCTCGCTCAGACTCACCTCGAACACTTTCAGCCCCACCAGTTCCGTGACGCGCAGGCCAGTGGCGTAGAGCACTTCCAGCAGGGTACGGTCGCGCAGACCGAGGGGCGTGGTGACGTCCGGTGCAGCGAGCAGGTTTTCCACCTGCTGCTCGGAGAGGGTCTTGGGGAAACGATTGCCCTGCATCGGCCGCTCGATGTTGAGCATTGGATCGGCGGCGATGCGGCCCTGGTCGATCAGCCAGTGGTAGAAGCGCCGCAGCACCGAATGCAGACGGCGCTGACTGGCGGGCTTGATGTGTTCCGGGCGCGAATGCAGGAACGCCAGATAGCCGTTGATGTCGGCTTCCTCCGCCGCCAGCAGAGTGCCGCCGTGGTCCTCCAGCCAGAGGCCGAACAGGGCCAGATCGGAACGGTAGGCCGCCAGGGTGTTCTTCGCCAGCCCGTCAGCCAGCCAGAGGGAGTCGGCGAACTCGTCGATCAGACTGGCGTCGGCGGCGTTCATGCCGCGCCTTGCTCGTGGGCCAGCAGCCAGCGCTTGATGTCGAGCAGGAAGCCGCCGCGAGTGCGCGCGAAGCCGCCGAGGCCGCCGTTGCTGCCGCCCTTGGTTGCCACCACTCGATGGCAGGGCACCACCACGGGATACGGGTTGGCACCGCAGGCGTTACCGACGGCACGCGGGCCGCTGCCAATGGCCTCGGCCAGGAGGCCGTAACTACGGGTGTTTGCGGCCGGTATGGCCGCAATCGCCCGCCACACGCGGCGCTGGAAGGGGGTGCCCGCAGGGGCCAGGGGCAGGCTGAAGACGAAGCGGCCATCCTTGAGCCAGGCGCGTAGCTGACGCACGGCTTCCTGCGCCAGGGGCGATTGCGGCTTCACCTCGGCGCGGGGTTCGAGGAAGTCGATGCGGGTGATCTCGTCGTCGTTGCAGCGCAGGCCGAGGCAGAAGCCGGGAGCGGCAAGCACGGCCTGGTAGTCGGAGTCCATGGCGGGGGCTTTCAGGAGGCGGTCGCCTATTCTCCCCATCGCGGCAGGCCGCCGCAAGCTAACATTGCGGCCCATGCCGTTCCGGTTTTTCCTCCCGCTTTCGCGCTTGCGCTTTCCTGCCTCCCGGCGCGGGCGTCTTGCCCTGGCGCTGTTGTTTCTCGCCGCCCTGTTTCCGCTGCTGCCGCGCCTGTGGCCGAAGGCGCCCCTGGCGGCGCGGGCGCCCTCGTCGGTGGCGGTGTATGACAGCCAGCACCGCCTGCTGCGCCTGACCCTGGCGGGCGACGAGCAGTACCGGCTCTGGGTGCCCCTCGACAAGATTTCGCCGGCCCTGGTGGATGGCGTGATGCTGTATGAGGATCGCGGCTTTCGCTGGCATCCGGGGGTGAATCCCTGGTCCCTGCTGCGGGCGGTGGCGTCCACCGTAGCCGGCCCGCGCCGCATGGGCGGCTCGACCCTGACCATGCAACTGGCACGACGCCTCTACCATCTGGATTCGCGCTCGATCGCCGGCAAGCTGGTGCAGATGGCGCGGGCGGTGCAGCTCGAACTCTTCTACACCAAGGACGAAATCCTTGAGGCCTATCTCAATCTCGCCCCCTACGGCGGCAACATCGAGGGCGCAGCGGCGGCGAGCCTGATCTACTTCGGCAAACGCGCCGAGAAGCTGACCCTGGCCGAGGCCCTGACCCTGGCGGTGATCCCGCAGAATCCGGGGCGACGCGCGCCGGAACGGGGCGGCCTCACCGCCGCCCGGGATCGCCTGTTCCAGGCTTGGCTCGACCGCCATCCCGAGGCCGCAAATGAGCGCGAGCTATTCCGCCTGCCGGTGGTGATGCGCAATCCGCGCCAGCTGCCGTTCCGTGCGCCGCACTTTGTCGACGGCGTGTTGGCCCAGCGCCCGCCCGGCGCGGAAGTCACCACCACCCTCGACGCCGGCCTGCAACGCCTGTTGGAGCGTCACCTGCGCGCCTACGTGGAGCGCAGTGGCCGCCTCGGCGTACGCAATGCCGCTGCGCTGCTGGTGGATAGCCGCGACATGGGCATCAAGGCGGCGGTGGGTTCCGCCGATTTCTTTGACGACGCCATCGACGGCCAGGTCAGCGCCTTGAGCGCCAAGCGTTCTCCCGGCTCGACCCTGAAGCCCTTCATCTACGCCCTCGCCCTCGATCAGGGTCTGATCCACCCGCTCACGGTGCTGAAAGACAGCCCCCAGTCCTTCGGCGGCTACACGCCGGAAAACTTCGACGGCCGCTTCGCCGGGCCGCTGACCGCCACCGACGCCCTCAACCGCAGCCGCAACCTGCCTGCCATCGCCCTCGCTGCCCGCCTCAACAATCCGGGCCTGCACGGCTTCCTGCGCGCCGCCGGCGTGGCCAAGCTGGCGCCGGAATCCCACTACGGCCTCGCCCTCGTCCTCGGCGGCGCCGAAACCAGTATGGAAGAACTGGCGCGGCTCTACGCCATCCTCGCCAATCGTGGCGAACTGCGTCCCCTGCGCAGCCTCGCCAGTGAGCCCGTGGTGCAACCGGGCAAGGGCCAGCGTCTGCTCTCCGACGAGGCGTCCTTCCTCGTGCTCGACATGTTGCGCCAGAATCCGCGTCCGGACGCCGCTCCCGCCGGCGTCGGCACGCCCCTGGCGGTGCAGTGGAAGACCGGCACCTCCTACGGCTTCCGCGATGCCTGGACCGTCGGCACCTTCGGCCCCTACGTGCTGGTGGTGTGGCTGGGCAATTTCGACAACACGCCCAACCCGGCCCTGGTCGGGGTGCAGATGGCCTCGCCGCTGTTCTTCGAGCTGGTGGATTCGATCCGTGCCGCCCAGCCCGGACTGCTGGCCCCTGCCTGGCCACCCCCCGCCAACCTGACCCGGGTCGAGGTCTGCGCCGCCTCCGGTGACCTGCCGAATGCCGATTGCCCGCAACGTGTGCAGACCGGCTTCATCCCCGGCAAGTCGCCGATCAGGGTCAGCACCCTGCATCGCCGCCTGGTGATCGACAACGCCAACGGCCGCATCGCCTGCCCGCCCTACCAGCCCGGCGCCACCCACGAAGAGGTGTTCGAGTTCTGGTCTTCCGACATGCTGGCCCTGTTCAACCAGGCCGGCCTGCCGCGCCGCACTCCGCCGGCTCGGTCCCCGGGTTGCGCCACTCAAGAAGGCGATGCCGCCCTTGGCAACCCGCCGCGCATCACCTCGCCCCTGCGCGGCGTCAGCTACACCCTGCGTCTTTCCCGCCCCGAGGAACAGGCGATCTCGCTCCAGGCCACGGTGGATGCCGGCGCCGCCCAGGTGTATTGGTTCGCTGACGAGAAGTATCTCGGCGCCGCGCCGCGCGGTCGCAGCTTCTCCTGGCAGCCGCCGGGGCCGGGCCACTTCGTGCTGCGCGCCGTGGACGATGCCGGCCGCGCCGACAGCCGCGAGGTGGCGGTGAGCGTGGCGCAATAAGCCGCGCCGCTGGCATCCCTTGCCGCCCCGGCGGCAGAAATTTCCGCAGCAAAAAATATGATCGGCCTGGAAGCGCCTATCCACGGGCGTTTCCAGGCCATGGCCTGGCTGGCACGATGTCTGCAATAGGGCATGACGTCATCCCGCTTCACGCCAGGAATTCGTCATGCAGGTTTCAAACGCCGCCTCCGCCCTGACCGCTGCTGTTGCTCGTCCACTCGTGGGCGAACAGACGTCGCGCAACGCCCAGGAGCGCGGCGCTGCCACGGCAGGCAAGGCGGCGAATCAGAACGCCCAGGCCAGCGCCAAACCCAAGGCCGAAAGCGCACCGGCGACGAAGGAGACCTCGCCCGCCGCCACCGCCACCGCCGCGCCGGCCCACCCGGTCGCCGTGTACGCCGAAATTTGGGTCGGCGGCAAGAAGGTCGGCGAAGTGGATGCGAATGGCAATGTCAGCCTGCCCAGCATTCCCGCCTCGCTGCAACTCAGCGGCGGCAGCAGCGGCCCGGCTCTGGCGCGGCTGCGTAGTGAGGAAGTCGCCCGCGCCCTCGGCGGCGAAGTGCGCTACAACGGCGAGGCGCCCGCCGCCCCCAGCCAGCCGCCAGCCAGCAGCGGCGACCCCAAGGTGGATCGCATGCGCGCCAGGATCAACGCCATGTACGGGGCATCTTTCGGCGCGTAATTGGGCCGAATTTCCCGGCTCTACGCCGCTGCCCGGCGTCGGTTCAAGCACCGCTGCCACGGAGCCCGCCAACGATCTAGAATGAGGCGAACTCTGAAAGGTTGCGACGATGCTTTCGCTCTCACGACTTTCCCCCAGCCTCGCCGGTGATTTCTGGGGCGGGCTGGCCGCTATGCTGGTGGCGCTGCCGTCGGCCATCGCCTTCGGCGTGACGATCTTCTCGCCCCTCGGCGGCGCCTATGCGGCCTATGGCGCGCTGGCCGGCATCCTCGGCGTGACCGCCCTCGGTCTGGTGGCGCCGGCATTTGGCGGTACCCAGCGTCTGATTACCGCGCCCTGTGCGCCCGCTGCCGCCGTCCTGTCCGCCTTCGCCATCGAGTTCATGCAGGCCGGCGCGACGCCGGAATCGGTGTTGCTGCTGCTGGTGGTGATCGGCCTGCTGGCCGGTGGCTTGCAGGTGATCTACGGCACGGTGGGCCTCGGCCGCCTCATCAAGTACATGCCCTTTCCGGTGGTCAGCGGCTATCTGTCGGGCGTTGGCCTCATCATCATCGGCAGCCAGGTGCCGAAGCTGCTGGGCGTTCCCAGCGACCTGCACTTCTGGCAGGCGCTGGCCGCGCCCGGCGCCTGGCGCTGGCAGGGCATCGTCGTCGGCGTCGTCACCGCCCTGGTGATGGTCGGCGCGCCGCGCCTGACGACCCGTGTTCCCGCCGTGATTCTGGCGCTGGCCGCCGGGGTGCTGGCGTATTTCGGATTGAGCCTGTTCGATGCCTCGCTGCTGCTGGTGGAGGGAAACAAGCTGATCGTCGGCCCCATGGGCGGTGGCGGCGATGGTGGCAGTGGTGGCTTTGCCGCCGCTTTCGGCGCCCGTGTCGATGCCCTTCAGGGCCTCGATCTGGCGCAGTTCAAAGCCCTGCTGGTGCCGGCCCTGACCCTCTCGGTGCTGCTCTCCATCGACACCCTGAAGACCTGCGTCGTGCTCGACGCCCTCACCCGTTCGCGTCACAACTCCAACCGCGAGCTGGTGGGCCAGGGCCTGGGCAACCTCGCGGCCGGCATCGTCGGCGGCATTCCGGGCGCCGGCACCATGGGCGCGACGCTGGTCAATATGTCGAGCGGCGCCGTCAGCCGGGTCTCCGGCATGATCGAAGGCGCCCTCGCCCTGGCGGCTTTCCTGCTGCTGGCGAGCCTGATTACCTGGGTGCCGATCGCCGCCCTGGCGGCCATCCTGATCGTGATCGGTGTGCGCATGATTGATCGCCATAGCTTTGCCCTGGTCAAGTCGCGCCATACCATTCTTGATTTTCTCGTGATCCTCACCGTGGTCGGCGTGGCCCTGTTCGTCGGCCTGATTCCGGCCTCGGGCACGGGCATCGTGCTGGCGATCTTCCTCTTCATTCGCGAGCAGCTCAGCGGCTCCATCGTCAGGCACAAGATGTACGGCAACCAGAGCTTCTCGAAGCAGATTCGCCTTCAGGACGAGATGGCGATTCTCGAACAGCAGGGCGATCAGGCCGTCATCTTCGAGCTACAGGGCAGCCTGTTCTTCGGCACCACCGATCAGCTCTATTCGGTTCTCGAACCGGAGATCAAGACGCGCAACTACATCGTCCTCGACATGCGCCGGGTGCAGACCATCGACGTCACCGCCGCCCACCTGCTCGATCAGGTCCGCGACATGATGGCCGACAAGAACGGCTTCCTGGTGTATTGCCATCTGCCGACCAAACTGCCGTCGGGTCAGGATATGCAACTCTATTTCGACCAGATCGGACTCGCGCCCTACAAGAGCGCGGCGCGGGTGTTCGACGACCTGGACGGCGCCAAGGAGTGGATCGAGAACCGCATCCTCAAGGAAGCCGGCGTCAAGAGCGAAGAGGAAACGCCGCTGGCGATCGAGGAGATCGACCTCTTCAAGGGGCGCAAGAAGGAAACCCTGGCGGCCCTCGATGCCCATCTCGTCCGCGCCAGCCATGCGGCGGGGACAAAGATATTCTCGCGCGGCGACAGCGGCGATGAACTGTATCTGGTGCGCAAGGGCACGGTCCGCTTCATGTTGCCGATCAACGGCAACCAGGCCAAACATCTTTCCACCTGTGGCCGCGGTGCCTTCTTCGGCGAACTGGCCTTCCTCGACGGCGACGCCCGTTCGGCGGATGCCATCGCCCTCACCGACGTGGAGTTGTTCGTGCTCTCGCGCAAGACCTTCGACGCCTTCGCCGAGGAACACAAGAAGCTGGCGGCGCAGCTATTCGAGGGCCTGGCCAGCGTTCTCACCGACCGACTGCGCCGCCTGAATGGGGAGTTGGTGGCGCTGGAGTCTTGAAGCGGTGCTGGCGGGAAGCGCAAAGCCGGCGCATGGATTTCGCCCTTGCGAGCGAACTTCCATGCCGGCTACCGCCAAAGCAACGCCCGGCAACGGGGAGGCCCGAGATGTGCCCGAAGCGGCTGTACGCAGCTCCAGACAAACTATGACCGTCGACTGGGCGGAGTAGCCGTTCGTGGTGACTCGATTACCGACAAGTCCTCGGCCATTGCCGCCGTTCGAGTTGCTGGCCACCTCCGTCAGCAATGCTGCGGTTACCTGCCGCTTGGTCGAAACCCACGGATAAAGAACTCTACGTTGGCGCGCACCAAGCGGATATCTTCGCTTTCATTCGGTTTCCGCAATCCCAGCATCACCCGGATGTGTGCACCGCCAAGGAATAGCGACAAGAACTGATCGGCGGCCTCGTCGGGAGATGAAATGGACAGACTGCCGGCGGCATTGGCGGCGCGCAGATAGTCTGCGACATGCCGAATAAGTTTTGCCGGCCCCTCGCGGTAGTACGCCTCACAGGCGTCGACGTGTTCACCTGCAGCGGAATACATCATCCGAAACGAACCGACCACGTCATTTGAGCGCATCAGCTTCAGGAATGATGCCCCGATCATCGTGAGCACCGCGTCTGGATTGCTGGGGTTCAGCGCACCGGGGGGCAATTCAGCAAATACCACATCGGTACAACTGCCGACGGCTGCCGCGAATAAAGCCTCCTTGGTTGGGAAGTAGCTGTAGATCGTCACCTTGGAGACGCCGGACAGCTTGGCGATTGCTTCCACGCTCGCTCGTGCGAAGCCGTGCTCAATGAATTGTCTCGCAGCCGCCTCCAGGACCCGCTTTACCCGCTCAGGATCGCGCGGCCGCCCGCGTTTGGTGATAGCTGTTTTCATAATTTACTTGACGGTTCAGTAAACATTGAAAATAATGTTTACCACTTAGTTCAGTATATCAAGTCTGACCCCCATGGAACACACAACAAAAGCGGCCTGTCTCCCGAGCGTACTCCTCCCAGTTGCACTTGCGTTGTCGCTAGCGTTGGGTGGCTGCGCCGGCAATCCCGATGTTCCGACACCGGGCATTACGCTCAGCCCAGCCTTTCTCAATGCAGGGGAACAACGGCCTGACGCTTCATCAACCGATCTTCAGTGGTGGCAGCAGTTCGGGGACGAGCAACTGGCCCATCTTGTGAAACGCACCGCCGTAGCCAATCACGATATCCGGATTGCCGTAGAGCGGGCAAGACAGGCCCGAGCCGGGACTGTCGCGACCGAGTCGCGGCTATTCCCGAGCCTCGATGTGACGGCATCCCGGTCCGATAGCCGAACCGGTCTGCCAACGATGGTCAAACAGTCGATGCCTGACACCAAGGCGACGCGCGCCGGCGTAGACGTCGCCTGGGAGATTGATTTATTCGGCGGAACGAGGGCCGCGGCAAGCGCTGCGGAAAAAGACGCGGCGGCGGCCACTTTTGGCGTGTCGGGCGCCCAGTTGATCGCGGCGAGCGAAGTCGCGCGGCAATACTTCATTTGGCACGGAGCCAGACAGCGCCTGGAGATTCTCGAATCCCTGCTGCAAACGCAACGCGACACGGAGCGCCTGACGCGCA
>Ga0316605_10000341_pt1 | contig 36419 bp, 36 predicted proteins | sample OWC_soil_day20_n_FD_207666 | JGI IMG/M metagenome (GOLD analysis project Ga0316605, IMG submission 207666) | Wetland soil microbial communities from Old Woman Creek delta, Ohio, United States - OWC_soil_day20_noCT | ecosystem: Environmental > Terrestrial > Soil > Wetlands | place: USA: Ohio...
CCGCAGAGCCCCCCGGGCTCTGCGGAGTCACCCGGCGGTCGGGAGGTACAAGATGGCCGCCATGATCCAGAGCGGCCTGGACATCACCCCAGTCATCACCCACCGCTTCGGCATCGACGACTTCCAGAAGGGCTTCGACGCCATGCGCAGCGGGCAGAGCGGCAAGGTCATCCTGGATTGGGGCGTGAAGTAGCCGTCCGTGAGATCGACGAAAAGGGCGCCCAGGGCGCCCTTTTTCGCATCTGGCCCCTAGCGCAGCGGCTGGGGCTGGGGAACTGCCGGGAAGCTGGGCTCGCCCCAGAGGGCGCCGTCCTTGATGAGGGTGTCGGCGGCGAGGCCCTCGCCCCCAGGCAGCAGGTCGGTGCCCAGGCAGGCCAGATAGTAGCCGTCGAGCTTGGTGTTGAACCGCTGGCGGGCCGGTCCCCGCTTGGTGGGCAGGTCCTCGATGGGGCGGGTGACGTAGGCCCGGTAGAGGAAGGGGTGGCCCCAGGGCGTTTCGGGCACCTGGTCGAGGTATTCGGGAACCAGGTCCCCAGTGGAGAGGGGGTATTCCCCCTTCTTGGCCTTGTAGCGGATGAGCGCGTCCGTCAGGCGCTTCATGGCAGCCCGCACCTGCTTCTGGCGGTCGGCCATGTCACGGTTGACGAAGGCCTCGATGAGGTAGAGGTCCCGCTTGGCCTGCTGGGCCGCCTCGGAATCCGGGTAGCGCTCCGCCAGCTGCCGCATCATGGCCCGGGCCTCCAGGCTGCGGCCCTCCAGGTTGAGCTTCCGGGCCTCTTCGTAGAGGTTGGCGGGCAGGCGGGGATCCTCGGAGCTGCAGCCGCCGAGGGCGAGCAGCAGGCCCAGGGCAAGAGCGATGCGTGCTCCCGTCTGCCATGGTCCGCCGAGGTGAAGGCCCTGCCCATGCCGCGTGCTCATGGACCGAACCATAGCAGAGCCAAGGCCCGCCTTGAAGTAGGATGGAGGGAGGAAGGGGGGCGCCATGACGGACAGGCCGATGCTGGTGGGCATCGTGGGGGGGTCCGGCAGCGGCAAGACCTCGGTGGCGGTGGAGCTGGTCAAGCGCCTGCGGAAGAAATCCGTGGCGACGCTCCTTCTGGACATGGACGCCTACTACGCGCCGCTGGAGGTGGTGAAGGGGCGCTTCGATGGCCGGCCCGTGAACTGGGATCATCCCCACGCCTTCGACCTGGAACTCATGGCCGCGCACCTGTCGGCCCTGCATCGCAGCGAGAGCATCCGCAAGCCCCGGTACGACTTCACCCTCTCCGACCGGACGGGCTGGGAAGAGCCGCTCCCCCCGGGGCAGGTGGTGATCCTGGAGGGCCTGCTGCTGTTCGCCCTGCCGGAGCTGCGGGATCAGCTGGACGTGAAGGTCTTCGTGGACACGGACGCCGACATCCGGATCCTGCGCCGCATTCGCCGCGACACGAAAGAGCGGGGCCGGAGCCTGGACAGCGTCATGGACCAGTACGAGAACAGCGTCCGCCCCATGCACCTCGAGTTCGTGGAACCCAGCAAGCGCTGGGCCGACCTCATCGTGCCCACTGGCGTGGAGAATCGCACCGCTCTCGACGTCATCACCCACCACATCTGCAGCCGGGTGCTCAGCTCCGGGGAGGCCCAGCGTGTTTGAGCAGGGCCACAACCTCTCCGCGGCAGCCTTCCGCGACCTGCCGGATGCTGTGCAAAAGGTGGATGTCCGCGAGCCCTGGGAGTTCGCGCTGGCCCGCATTCCCGGCGCCGTGCTCATCCCGCTGGGCGAGCTGGCGGCCCGGATCGGCGAGCTCGACCCTTCCAGGCCCGTCGCCGCCTACTGCCACCATGGGGCCCGCAGCCTCCGGGCGCTGCAGATCCTCCGGGCCGCCGGATTCGAAGACATCGCGCATCTGGCCGGGGGCATCGACGCCTACAGTCTGATGGACCCCTCCGTTCCGAGGTACTGATGCGGCTGCTCCACCGCCATCCGGAGGGATTCGATCCCGCGGCGCCGTGGGTGCAGGATTCGGAAAGCATCCGGCAGGACTCGCGCCTGTTCCGCCAGATCGTGGCCCAGCGCCGAAGCCCGCACACCGGCCGGGAGCACGCCTTCTACCGGCTGCAGGGCCCGGACTGGGTGAACGTGGTGGCCTTCACGCGGGCCGGGGAGCTGCTGGTGGTCGAGCAGTTCCGCCATGGCATCGACGCCGCCACCCTGGAGATTCCGGGCGGGGGCTGCGATCCCGGTGAGGTCCCCCTCGACGCGGCCCGCCGGGAGCTGCGCGAAGAGACGGGTTTCCGCTCCGGGCAGTGGGTGGCCCTGGGTTCCTGCACGCCGAACCCGGCGACTCAGAACAACCGCTGCCACACCTTCCTGGCCCTGGACTGCGATCCGGAAGGCGCCCTGGAGCTTGATCCCGCCGAGGAGCTCCAGGTCTGGGCCTGCTCGTGGCCAGAGTGGGTGGCCCGCATGCGGCAGGGGGAGATCCACCACGCCCTCGTGCTCTCGGCCTTCCAGCTGCTCAGCCTCTGGGAGGGGTGGCCCCCGCTCCGCGCACGCCTCGAGTCGTGACGGAGTCGCCTTTCCCGGAAGGCCCGGGAGGCGCTAGTCTGGACGCTGGATCCGGTTGAGGAGCGCCCCATGGCCAGCGAATGTTCCTTTGATGTCGTGTGCAAGGTGGACCTGGACGAGGTCAAGAACGCCGTGTCGCAGGCCATGAAGGAGATCGGCCAGCGCTACGACTTCAAGGGATCCGTCTCCAAGATCGAGCTGAAGGACGACAAGGTGCTGGTGCTCACCAGCGACGACGAGGTGAAGCTCAAAGCCGTCATCGACGTGCTGCAGACCAAGCTGCACAAGCGGGGCGTCAGCATCCGGAGCATGGTCTACGGCAAGATTGATCCCGCCGCCAAGGGCACGGTGCGCCAGGAGGTCACCATCCAGCAGGGGATCCCGGTGGAGAAGGCCAAGGGCCTCATCAAGGCCATCAAGGATTCGAAGATCAAGGTTCAGGCCAGCATCCAGGGCGACCAGCTCCGCGTGAGCGGCAAGAGTCGGGACGACCTGCAGGAGGTCATCGCCCTCTTCAAGAAGGACGACCAGGGCCTCGACCTGCAGTTCACGAACTACAGGGGTTGAGTTGAGCCGACTCGACCTCACCAGGTATTTCCTCCCCATCGCCCCCAAGCTGGCCGGGGTGGAAGCGGAATTGCAGCGGATCCTGCAGAGCGACGTCGAGGTGGTCCAGAAACTCGCGGATCACGTGCGCGGCGGGCAGGGGAAGCGCCTCCGGCCTGCGTTGGTGATGCTCTCCTCGCGGTTCTGCGGAGTCGAGACCGACGACGATGTGCGGTTCGGCGCCGTCTTCGAGCTGGTCCACACGGCCACCCTGGTGCACGACGATGTCATCGACCACGCCCAGATCCGCCGGAGCATGCCCACCCTCAACCGCCTCTGGGGCAACACCCTGACCGTGCTCTTCGGCGACGTGCTCTACCTGGTGGCCATGAGCGAGGCCATCGCCTGCCGGAGCTGGCGGATGATGGAGATCTTCGCGGAGGTCACCACCCGGATGATCGAGGGCGAGCTCATCCAGAACGACGTGCTCTTCAAGCTCGACACCAGCCGCAAGGACTACTTCGACATCCAGGAACGGAAGACGGCGCTCCTGTTCAGCGGCTGCACCGAGACCGGCGCCGTCCTCACCAATCGCGGCCAGGCGGAATGCGAGGCCATGCGCCGTTACGGCCTCGAGGTGGGCCGGGCCTTCCAGCTGGTGGACGACCTGCTGGACTACACCGCCACGAGCGAGCAGCTGGGCAAGCCCGCCTTCAGCGATCTTCGCGAGGGCAAGCTCACCCTTCCCATGCTGACCCTGCTGGAGCGGGCGCCGGACGAGGTCCGCGCCATCGTGCGCACCATCTGGGACCGGGGCGAGGAGGTGCCCATCCCTGCCGAGGAGGAGGCCAAGCTCCGGGCCCTCATCGAACGCCACGACGCCCTGTCGGAGACCCGCAGCCTGGCCCTGAAGGCCTCCCAGAACGCTGTGGCCCACCTGGCAACGGTGCAGGGGGATCCAGCCACCGCGGAGCTGCTGCGGGACATCCCCGAGGCCCTGCTGTCGCGAAGCATGTGATCCGCCACGCCCTTCAGTCGGTCAGGGTCTCCATCAAGGCCTGGAACCGAGGAAGGGCGCGAATGGCATCCAGGTCGCCGTCATGGAGGAGCCAGTCCTTCTGGGTCAGGCCCCCGGCCACGGCCTGTTCCAGGCACGCCATCGCCTCGCCTGGATCTCCCGCCAGGGCGTGGATGCAGCCCAGGTTGTAGAGCAGCATGGGGTCTCCCGGGTCCATGTCCCGGGCCATCCGGGCCCAGGCCAGGCCCTTCTCCCGCTCACCCAGGGCCACCAGGGCGTTGGCGCCCAGGTAGCGGGCCCTCACATCGTCGGGCACCCGGTCCAGCCGCTCCTCGACGAGGGCCAGGCCCCGGCGTCGAGCCCGCTCGGCCTCGTCCTCGATGCCGAGGCTGTGATAGACCTGGGCCACCAGGAGGATCGCCTGGAAATCCTCGGGACGCAGGGCAGCGGCCCATTCGAAGAATTCGATGGCCCGTTCCGCCTTTCCCGCGGCGAAGCAGTGCCGGGCGTAGAAGTAGGCCGCTTCGAACAGATTGGGATCGAGCCGCAGCGCGGTTTCGAAGGCCTCCTCGGCCTCCTCCTGCGCCCCGGCGGCCGAGAGCGCGAGCCCGCGCGAGGCGTGGGCCTCGGCCAGGTTGGGATCTAGTTCGAGGGCCTTCCGGCTGCACGATTCCGCCAACTCGCGCTGGGGTTCGGTGCGCTGGATGTAGATGTAGGAATAGGCCGCGCAGTTGGCCAGGCCAGCCCAGGCCCTGGCATAGTCGCCCTGGATGTCGAGGGCATGGCGGTACATCTGCGCGGCGAAGGCCATGCCTTGCCGGTTGAACCGGAAATAGTAGTGCCGGCCCCGCAGGTAGTACTCGTAGGCATCAAGATCCACGGGATTCGGCAGCCGCCTTTCCGGATGCAGCCGCATGGAGGACACGATTCGCTCGGCGAGATCGGTCAGGGTCGCAAAGAGCCCCTTCTGGTCGAAGTTGTAGACCGTGGACCAGAGCACCCGCTCGGTTCCGACGTCGACCATGTCCACCTTCAGGCTTAGCAAAGAGCCCTTTTCGAGAAGCGCGCCACCCACCACCGCCTGGGCATGGAGGCGCCGCCCCACCTCCACCAGGGAGAGGCCACGCCCGGCAAAGGGGAAGGCGGTGGTTCTGGAGATGATCCGCAGGCCCTCCACCTGGGTCAGGGACCGGAGGATCTCCTCCGCGATCCCCTCGGTCAGGTGCTCCTGGTCACCCTTCCGGCGGAGATCCAGGAAGGGCAGGACGGCCACCGCCGGTTCCTGTTTCCTGTCCCTGGGATGAACCAGGGCCTCCTTCAGGCCGCCCGCGGCCAGGTTTCGGGGGGGCTGCTTCGCGTGCTGGGACATACTCCACCTCCCGCGCGGCTGACCCGATCTGCTTCCATCCGGTGCGGTTGAGGCACACGGATTCCCCGGGGCACCTCAGGGGGTCCCGCCGCCTTGTCGCACCAGGAACATCGCGGTTTGGATGTCCACAGTTCACTCCCGGGGTGTATCCAACATGGGATGCCTGCCCCGGGGCGCAAGGGAACCAATGGCGACCAGGCTGGGGGCTGAAGCGCTGGGCCGGCGGGTCTAGCCCTCCACCTCTCCCAGCCGCAGGTCGAAGGGGATTCCCGCCCGCTTGCAGGCGGCGATGAAGGACTCCTTGTCGGGGCACTTGAGGTAGGCCTCCATGGGCTCGACCTTCCGGCTCTGGATCAGCTCCACCAGGGCGTCGTTCATGAGGCGCTGGCCGTAGCTCCGGCCCGTCTGCATGGCGCTGGGAATCTGGAAGTTCTTCCCCTCGCGCATCAGGTTGGCGATGGCCGGGGTGATGAAGAGCGTCTCCAGGGCAGCCACGCGCCCGCCGCCGATGCGCTTGAGCAGCACCTGACTCACCACGCACTTGAGAGCGTCCGCCAGCATCACCCGGATCTGCTGCTGCCGGTCGGAGGGGAACTGGTCCACGATGCGGTCGATGGTGCCGATGGCGCTGCTGGTGTGCAGGGTGCCGAAGACCAGGTGGCCCGTGGCGGCGGTCTCCAAGGCGATGGCGATGGTCTCAAGGTCGCGCATCTCGCCCACCAGCACCACGTCGGGATCCTCCCGCAACGCCGCCCGCAGGCCACTCTTGAAGCTGTCGGTGTGGGTACCCACTTCACGCTGGTTGACCAGGCAGCCCTTGCGGGGATGCACGAACTCGATGGGATCCTCGATGGTGAGGATGTGGTCGCGCCGCTTCTGGTTGCTCAGGTCCAGGATGGCGGCCAGGGTGGTGGACTTCCCGCTGCCCGTGGGCCCGGTGACGAGGACCAGCCCCTTGGACAGCGTCGCCAGGCGCCGCACGGGATCAGGCAGGCCCAGCTGGTCCGGGTCCGGCAGCTGGTTGGGGATGACCCGGCAGACCAGGCCGGGCCCCACCCGGTCCTGGAAGTAGTTCACGCGGAGACGACAGCCTCCCGCCTCGTAGGCATAGGCGAAGTCGGCGTCGTGGTGCGCCTGGAACCGTTCCCAGGCGGCCGGAGTGGCGAGGGCCTCCATCATCTCCAGCAGGGTGGCCGAGTCCAGGGGGCCGAACCCTTCCAGCTCCTTCATGTCGCCGTGGATCCGGGCCAGGGGCGGCTCGTGGGTGGTGCAGTGGAGATCCGAGCCCTGCCGCTCGAGCAGGGTGGCCAGGAGCTTTTCCGCCAGGGGATGGCCCTGGGCGCGGTGGCCACGAAGGTGGGACGCCGGGGGGCGCGGGGATGGCGGGGCGGGGGCCGTGGCGCTGAGGGCCGGGGTCGAGGCCGGTGGCGCCGCCGGGGCGGGCGCCTTGGTTTCCGCCAGAGACGCGGGCGGCAGTGGGCTCGGCACCTTGGATGGCCCCACATGCTCCGCATGGATCTGCGGTGTGTCCGCGTACCGGCTCAGGCGGATGTGGAAGCACTGACCCGCCAGGTCGTAGTCGAACTCCGTCTGGCCCTCCTTCTCCCAGGCGCCCTTCAGCTGGGGTGGCACCACATCGCCCGCCAGTACCTCCACCATCACCGCCGGCAAGGGATTGGGCAGCAGCTCCAGGGCCTCGCCGTTCTTCAGCTCGAGGCGGGGTTTCTTGTCTGCTTTGAGTTCCAGGCGGCTGCCGGCTTTCGAGATGACGTGGGCGAGCAGGCGGTCGATCTGGGCCATGGGAGGACTCCGACCCCAAAGGATGCCACGGGTCACAGCCTTGGGGGTTCGGTCAAAGCCCGCCGGCCGCTAGACTGGAAGGTGATCTTTCCTGGAGCCTGCATGAACATCCACGAATACCAAGCCAAAGAGCTGCTTCGGCAGTACAAGGTGGCCACCCCTGACGGGAAGGTCGCCCAGGACGCGGAAGAAGCCCGCATGATCACCAAGGAGTTCGGCGGGGCCAGCGTCGTGAAGGCGCAGATCCATGCGGGCGGCCGGGGCAAGGGCGGCGGCGTGAAATTCGCGACCGACCCCGACAAGGCGGTGGAGCTGTTCAAGGCCATGCTGGGCATGCAGCTCGTCACCAAGCAGACCGGAGCCGAGGGCCGGAAGGTCCGCACGGTCTTCATCTCCAAGCCCATCGACATCGCCCGGGAGCTCTACCTGAGCTTCCTGGTGGACCGGGCCTCCAGCCGCGTGACGATCCTGGCCTCCACCGAGGGCGGTGTCGAGATCGAGGAAGTGGCCGAGAAGACCCCCGAGAAGATCGTCAAGGTGGCCGTGGATCCGGCCCTGGGCCTCTGCGGGTTCCAGGCGCGGCAGGTGGCCTTCGCCCTGGGCCTGGAGGGCGATGCTTTCAAGAAGGGCGTGGTCTTCCTGCAGAACCTCTACAAGCTCTTCGTGGAGAAGGACTGCTCCATGGTGGAGATCAACCCCCTGGTGGTCACCAAGGACGGGGACGTCACCGCCCTCGACGCCAAGATCGGCTTCGATGACAACGCCCTGTTCCGGCACCCGGATGTGCTGGCCTTCCGCGACCTCAACGAGGAGGCCGAGGAGGAGGTCGAGGCCAGCAAGTTCAACCTGAACTTCATCAAGCTGGACGGCCAGATCGGCTGCATGGTGAACGGCGCGGGCCTGGCCATGGGCACCATGGACATCATCAAGTACCACGGCGGGTCCCCGGCCAACTTCCTGGATGTCGGCGGCGGAGCCACCGAGGATGCGGTCAAGAACGCCTTCCGCATCATCCTGCAGGATCCCGCCGTGAAGGCGGTGCTGGTGAACATCTTCGGCGGCATCATGCGCTGCGATGTGGTCGCCGCGGGCATCGTCAACGCCGCGAAGGAGATCGGCATCAAGGTGCCGGTGGTCGTGCGCCTCGAGGGCACCAACGTGGAAGAGGGCAAGAAGATCCTCGCCGACAGCGGCCTGAACCTGATCGTCGCCAAGGACCTGAAGGACGCCGCCGAGAAGGTGGTGGCCTCCATCAGTTGATTCTGTCCCGGGGTTCCGCGCTGCGCGCAGAACCCCGGGCCCCCTGGATGAGTGCGCGGGATACCCGCACCCTCATCCCATCCATGGAACCCGAATTCGAATCCAGAGAGGTATGACATGGCAGTTCTTGTGGGCAACCACACCAAATTGATCGTCCAGGGCATCACGGGCCGCGAAGGCCTCTTCCACGCCAAGGGTTCGCGCGACTACGGCACCAACGTGGTCGGCGGCGTGACCCCGGGCAAGGGCGGCACCGAGATCGAGGGCTTCCCGGTCTTCAACACCGTGAAGGAAGCCGTCGCCAAGACCGGCGCCAACGCGACCATGATCTTCGTGCCCCCCGTGGGCGCGGCCGACGCCATCCTCGAGGCGCTGGAAGCGGGCATAGAGCTGATCGTCTGCATCACCGAAGGCATTCCCGTCCTCGACATGGTGAAGGTCAAGCGCGTCCTTCCCGACTACCCCAAGAGCCGCCTCATCGGCCCCAACTGCCCCGGCATCATCAGCCCCGGCCTGGCCAAGATCGGCATCATGCCCGGCCGCATCCACAAGCAGGGGCACGTGGGCGTGGTCAGCCGCTCCGGCACCCTCACCTATGAAGCCGTGGGCCAGCTCACGGCGCTGGGCATCGGCCAGAGCACCTGCATCGGCATCGGCGGCGACCCCGTGAACGGGACCAGCCACATCGACGCCCTGCGCCTGTTCCAGGACGATCCCGACACCCACGCCATCATCATGATTGGCGAGATCGGCGGCAGCGCCGAGGAGGAGGCCGCGGAGTTCGTGAAGCAGTACGTCACGAAGCCCGTGGTGGCCTTCATCGCCGGCCAGACGGCCCCTCCGGGCCGCCGCATGGGCCATGCGGGCGCCATCATCTCTGGAGGCAAGGGCACCGCCGCCGAGAAGATGAAGGCCCTCACGGCCGCGGGCATCACCGTGGTGCAGAGCCCCGCGGACATGGGCAAGGCCCTGGCCGAACGCCTGAAGTAACCCCAGTCAAAACCCCCCACCAAGGCACCAAGGGAAAGCCCCCCTTGGTGCCTTGGTGTTTAGGTGGTTATGTTCTTCCCTATGCTCATCTCCCGCGAAATGGTCCTGGACATGGACATCGGCCTGAACGCCGCCCTCTTCGGCGGAGACATGATGTCGCGCATGGACAAGGTGGCGGGCATCGCCGCGGCGCTCATGAGCCGGAACCGGCGCTTCCTCACTCTGAAGGTGTCGGAGCTGATCTTCCACAGCCCCGTGCGGGCTGGCGAGATCATCGAGTTCCACGCGGTCCTCGCCCGCCAGGGGCACACCAGCCTGACCCTGAACCTGTCCGTGCAGGTCTACGAGCCTGTGTCGGACCAGCGGCGCGATGTCACCAGCGGGGCCTTCGTGATGGTGGCCGTGGACGAGGCGCTGCGTCCCGAGGCCGTCCTGTGGAAGCCAGAGATGGTCCAGGTGGCCTCGGGGCCTTCGCTGGGGAAGGACATGCCGTAGACGCTTCGTCCCCGGGGCTCCGATCCCATCCATGGACTGTCGTATGCTGAGAACATGACTGACCTGATCAAGGCCCACTTGGACCATCGGCGCGTGTGGCGGAACTTCGACTACTGCTACCCGGTGATCTCCCGCCGCAGCCGGGGGGTGAGCCTTGGCGTCAACCTGAATCCCGACAAGGTCTGCAATTTCGACTGCGTCTACTGCGAGGTGGACCGCCTGACGCCGCCCCAGCGGAAGGACCTCGACCTGGACCAGCTGGACCAGGAGCTGGGCCTGCTGCTGGACCTGGCCACCAGCGGCGAACTCTACGACATTCCCCCCTTCGATTCGGCCCGCCCCGAACAGAGGCGCCTGAACGACATCGCCTTCAGCGGGGACGGCGAACCCACGACCGCCCGGGAATTCGCCGATGTGGTCGAGCGGGTGGCCCGGCTGAAGCAGCAGCGCGGCCTCGACCTGGTGAAGCTGGTGCTGATCACCGATTCCAGCCGCCTCCAGGCCCCGGAGGTGCTGCACGGCCTCGGCATCCTGATGGCGAACCAGGGTGAGATCTGGGCCAAGCTCGACGCGGGCACCGAGGCCTTCTACCGCGAGATCTGCCGAAGCCAGGTCCCCTTCCAGCGGATCCTCGACAACCTCCTGGCCACGGCCCGCCGCTGGCCCATCCTCATCCAGACCCTCTTCCTCGATTGGAAGGGCTCCGGCCCGGGGGATGCGGAACTGGAGGCCTACTGCGCCCGCCTGGAGCACATCCTGTCGCATGGCGGGCAGCTCCAGGCCATCCAGCTCTACACCGTGGCCCGCCCCACGCCCGAGCCCGAGGCCCGTCCCCTCGGCCGATTGGCCATGGATGCCATCGCAGCCAGCCTGAGGGGCCAGCTGCCGGGCCTGCCGGTGGAGGTCTACTACGGTCCGGAGGAATGGGCCTGATGCGGCGGGCGCTGCCCTGCTCGGCGGTTCTGCTGGCCCTTGGCCTCGCGGGGTGCCGGCCGAAGCCGGAGAAACCCCTGCCTCAGGCCCCGACCAGCCTCAGCCTGGTGGCCGTGGGGGACATCCTGATGCACCAGGACGTCAAGACCGCCGCCAGCCAGGATCCCGGAGGGTTTCCGGCCCTCTGGGCGGACCTGGTGCCGCTCTTCCAGGGCGCGGACCTGGCCTTCGGCAACCTGGAAACCCCCGTGGCGCCCACCACCGGCCGCCCGGGTGTGCCGTTCCAGTTCAACGCGCCGGAAAGCCTGCCGGGCGCCCTGCGGGCCAGCGGCTTCACGGTGCTCTCCACCGCCAACAACCATGCCTATGACCAGGGGGCCAAGGGGGTCCGGGAGACCCTCGAGCGCCTGCGGGAGGCCCGCCTCGTGAGCGTGGGTAGCGGCGAGGACCGGGGCCAGGCCGAGCGCCTGGTCCTCCTGGAACGCCAGGGCCTGAAGGTGGCCTTCCTGGGCTTTACCGACCTCTTCAACCTGGATCTGAACCGCCGGGCCACGGAACCCTGGGTGCGTCCCCTGGACTTGGAACCAGCCCTGGAAGCCGTTCGCAACGCCCGCCGTCAGGCCGACCTGGTGGTGGTGAGCGTGCACTGGGGCAACGAGTACCAACATCAGCCCACCAAGCGGCAGCGGGACATTGCGCGGGCCCTGGTGGACGCGGGCTGCGACGTGATCCTTGGGCACCACCCCCACGTGCTCCAACCGGTGGAACTCCTCGAGGTGGACGGACGCAAGGCCCTGGTGGCCTACTCCCTGGGCAACTTCATCAGCAACCAGGACCGCATGTACCGAGCGGACCTGTTCCCGGTGGCGGGCGGCGACAACCGGGACGGCGCCGCCCTCAAACTGCGGTTCGAGCGCCGACCTGAGGCAGGGAACAGGATCGTTCTGGCAAATGCCGAGGTCGAACCCCTCTGGACCGAGAACAACTGGGGCAGAGCGGGGCGGCGCGAGATCCGGGTCATCCGCGTGGCCGCGGCCGAGGCCCGGGTGCGTTTGGAAGTGGAGCAGCTGTCTGTCCCGGCTGGCGGGGCAGAGGCCTTACCTGACAAGGAGAATCGACAGAAGCTGCTCCTTGAAAAGCAGGAATACTTGCGCACCCTCATCCTGCGGCGGAGGCGGGTTGACGAAGTAATGGGAAAGGGGTTTCTGACAAACCACTAACGCCCTCTTGAAAGCAATCCCAAGAGAGAGGTGGCCTCTGAGAGCCGTTTTCATAAAGACCACGGGCCCATAAGGGCCCGTGTCTGTCTAAGCTCGGATTCGAACGTCTAAAACTGGAACTTCACGCCGAACCGGTAGCGGCGAGCCTGCTGCCAGTTCACTTCCTTCCCATATCGGACATCCGCGTTTCCGTTCCCATCCGTGGCCTGCTCGAAGACGCCCGTGGCGTAACGAGTGTTGAAGACATTGAACATATCAATGCTCGGGATCAGCTTGTAGTTCTTACCAAGGCGGTAAACGTAATCCATATGCAGGTCCACGTTGTTGGTGGCAGGGGTGCGACCGTACTGCCCAAGCTGCCCGTTGGCGGGAACCGCGTTGCCGTATCCACCGATGTCCAGGAACGGATGAGTTCCATTGCCATTGCTGTTCGGCACAGGATCCCATGGAGCTCCTGTCTGAGCCTGGTTGGCCGAGTCATAGCCGGGTGCTTCGCCATTGCTCGTGGAACCGTCATCAAAGAGGCTCACAGGTGTGCCGCTCTGATAGGTCCAGTTCACGCCGATGTTCAGATCGCCCCCCGCCAGATCGAAGCGGTGGCTGGCGAAGAGCTTGACCACATGGGTGCGATCATTGGGCAGCAAGCCGTAACCCACGAAGGGGTAGTAGTCAAATGAGGCGGTGATGTTGCCATCTGCCTGGCCGTTGGAACTGGACACCACCCCTTCGTAGTTGCCCTCCAGGCGGCTCCAGGTGTAACTGAAGCTGAATGTGTCCCGGTCGGTCTTTTTGTCCAGCGTGAAGTCCACGCTTGAGTACTTGTTGCCAGCCTTGGTGTAGCCCGTGTCCGGAACCGTGAAGAGGCCCGTGGCAGGGTTGTAGTAGTTCAGGATGTTAATGCCGTAGTTGTTGGTGGTCGCCCCCTGTCCCAGGAGATACAGCGTCATGCTCAGAGGATTGGGGCGCCACTGCTGGAAACCGCCAGGGTTGCCGATGACGGCAGCGCCGTTACCACCCAATGGGGCCCCCGTGCCCGAGAACACAATGGCCGGACCTTCGTCGTAGGGGCTGCCGGCAGGGTCCGTGAACACCATGTCCTCAAGGGGATTCTTCAGCTCCCGGTATTTGGCATGGATGCCCGCGGTCCACCCGCTGCTAAAGGTGTGATCGTAGCCCACGGTGTATTCATCACGGTGCGGTAACTTTGTCCCTTCGGCGATGGGGTCGTAGCTGAAGGGGGTGGCGAAATCCGTGATGCCGCCATCCGGACCCAAACCGGCGGTGTTGTACGCATAGGCACCGGTGGCTGTATTGTAGGTGGAGTTGAATCGTGTATAGCGATTCCGGAGAAAGACCTCGTTCGCGTAAACCCGAATGGCCATGCGCTGGGGGATGGACTCGAAGTCGCGGGCATAACTCCCCGACACCTTGGACCGGCCATCACCGTTCACGTCCCAGGTGAAGCCCAGGCGCGGCTGCAATTGATCGTTGAAATCACTGAATTTCATGAAGCTCTTGCCATGGTAATCCCGCTGATCCTGGATTTCGTAACGGAAGCCATACATGAGCTTCAACCCTGCACCCACATCCCAGGTGTCCTGGGCGTAGTAGCCTGTGAAGACGGCCTTCACCGTGGCATCACGGCTGGAGAATATCTGGTCGATGCCATTGAAGGACCCGTCCGTGGCCGGGTTGGTCGGGGTGGATCGGCGACGAATGGTGATCCGCTCACCTCCACTGGACTTCGACACATTCGTGTATTTCGAAACCATCTGCGAGATACCGAACTTCATGTTGTGGGTGCCGAAGAACCAGCTTAGATCCACCTTGGCCTGGTTGGTCACCGTCTTGTCGAGCGCGTTGAAGACCCCGAAGCCGCCCCTGCGATAGGCAAGGCCAAGCCCTTGTCCATAGGTGGCAGGGCCAAGGGCCGGGTTGTAGTTCGGGTTGCCGGGAATGGAACCGGGACCGACGGTGTAGAAGATGTTGTCCGTCACACCGACATCGTTCGGGTTGGTCGGATCTGTCACCGTCTTGAATTCCGTCGTTCCGAGCTTGGCGCTCAGGAACATGCTGGGGTTGATGGTCCAGTCGTAGTTGAGTACGAAGTTCTTGGTGGTGTTTTTGATGTTGACGCCAAAGTCGGCATTACCCGTGGTGGGGTAGGCCACCGGGTTGTCCGTCTCTTGGTCATTAAGGTTGGTCGCGAAGGTGAACTGCTGATCCTGATTGAGGTACCAGTTAAATTTGAGGTAGACCTGGTTGATGGTGATCTTGGTTTTACCGTCTGCCAGGCCATTGTTGTTGGGCAAGGAACTGGGGGATTCGAGCGTGTTGCCGTCCACGCCGGCGTAGAAAAAGAGCTTGTCCTTGATGATGGGGCCGCCCATCTCGCCGCCAATGTCGTAGCGGCTGTTGGCGTTCTGGGATGTGGGTCGGAAATCCTGGCTCTTCTTGGCTACGGCCTGGATGCCGATGGCATCCCAGGTGGCCCAGGCGGAGCCCTTGAAGATGTTTGTTCCAGACTTGGTGACAGCATTGATGACGCCACCAAGGGCGCTGTATTCCGGCTTGAAGCCGCCGGTCTGGATTTCCACCTGGTCGATGAAATCCGTCACCAGCATCGCACCCTGGAAACCGCGGCTCGTGTTGGTGGTGGAGAGACCGTCGATGATGTAGGCGTTCTCTGCGGCGGACCCGCCGCCGATGGTGGGGTCGTTCCCAGCGAAACCGCCGCTGGTAACGCCAGGTGCCAACTGGAGCAGGCTGTTGAAGTCGCGACTGCTCTTTGGGATGGATGCCAGGGAATCCATCGTGGTGGTGAGGCCCGTCTGGGTCGTGGTCGTGTCCACATTGGATGCGACACCGAGCACTTCGACCACCGTGGAGGCCTCACCAGCCATCTTGAAGTTCACGTGCATGGTCTGGTTCACGAGGACGCTGATGTTCTGAGTGATCTTCTGAAAGCCGGCTTTGGTGATTTCCAGGGTCCAGGCGCCGGGGTTCAGCAAACCAAGACGGAACGAACCATCTGCTCCCGTGACAATGGTCCGAGAGGTCTGGGATGAGGTCAGGCGCAAGGTTGCGCCAGCCAAGGGGGCTCCGTTCTTATCGGAAACGACACCAGATACCGCGCCGGTGGTGGCAGTCTGCGCATGCGCGACGATGCCTCCTCCGGCGACGATGGCCGCGGCAGTGAAGCCGAGCCGCGTGAGGACACGATTCATAAAGACTCCTTTGCAGGGGGATGCGGCATCAGCCGCGAGTGGGGAACGGGGTTGGGTGTGGCCGGGTGTCATCCCGCTTGGCCCGCTGAGTCGTCTGGGTTAAGTCAGGGCCAGACGCGTCCGGCATTCGGCGGTCAACGCGCGCCACAGGTTTCTCAGCCCCAGACGACCTCGATGGTCCAGGTGCCGGGATTCTGCTGGCTCGCGCGAGACGCACCCTCCGTGCCGGTGACGGAAGCGGTCGAGGTCTGGGTGGAACCCAGCCCGACGGCTGCACTCGAGAGGGCGTTGCCGCCACCGGCGACGATGGTCGCGGCGGTGAGCGCGAGCCGGAGGAAGACGCGATTCATAAGCACTCCTTTAGGGGGATGCGGCCTTAGCCGCGAGGGGGGAACGGGGTTGGGTGTGGCCGCGTGCGATCCCACTTGGCCTGTCGAGTCGCCTGGGTGAAGTCCGGACCAGACAACCCGGGCATGCCTGGGTCGGGCATTGCCACAGGCCTCTCGACCCCATCGAACGCTGGAGGACCGCACGAAGGCTTCCTGCGAGGAACCCGATGCGGGTTTGCGCTCCAGGCTGGGGGCCATGCGGGCCCGGGGAACGGGGGTGGGTTGGATCTGATGCTCCGGATGGCGACCGGACCAGGGTTCCAAATTCCTAAAAAAGGTTCCCGCTACTGGTGTGAACCGAGAATGTTCGGTACAAACCAATGTTTATGGGTGGCGATCCGCCCTCGATTTCCGACGACAGGGGGCGCTGAGGCCTCGACCAGAGACTTTCCAGCCAAGGTCAACCTTGGATCAAATGGAATCGCTAGATGGGGACAGACCCAGCTCATCCCGGTGGGCGTGCAGGACTGCGATGATCCGGTCGAGGTGGTCCTCCTCCGTGCCGGCGGTGGCTTCCACGAGCATGCGGAATCCCTCGGCCACTTCGAACCGGTCCACGCCGGCGGCGAAGGCCTTGTCCTTGAGCTTCTTCTTCACGCTCCGCGGCTCCAGGCCCTCGGTCCGAGTGGGGCGCACCAGGGCGCAGGCCATGACGAAACCCGTGATCTCATCCGAGGCCAGCAGCGCCTTGTCCAGCAGGCTGTCGTAGGCCACACCCCACTTCGTGTAGTGGGCGCTGATGGCATGGGCCAGATCCTCCTCGCCCCGCTCCCGCAGCCAGGCGACGATGCGCCGGGGGTGCTCCTCCGGCCACCGGTCGTAGTCCGCGTCGTGCAGCAGGCCGGCGAGGCCGAACAGCGCCACATCCTGCCCGAGCCGCTGGCCGAGGTCCCGCATCACCAGTTCCACGGCCCGGGCATGGACGCGGAGCTTCTCGGAGGGCGTCCAGTCGCAGAGCAGCTGCCAGGCTTCGTCGCGGGTGATCATCGAAGCTCCGTCAGGGCAGGGCAAGGGTCGGTGTTGGCTTCCCCGGTTCGGGATCTCCGGGGTAGCGGACCGCCTCCAGGAACAGGCCCGAGGCCGGAGCGGCCTTCGCCCCCCAGAAGAGGTTGGCGGCCTCAGTGGGATTCCGGAGATCCTCCACCACCCGCCGGGGCTCCTCTTCGCCCAGGGCGCAGGCCACGGAGGCACCCACCATGCGGCGCACTTGGCGCCGGAAGAAGTGGGTGGCGCGGACCCGCAGGAGGATGAGGGAACCCGCCTCGGCGACCTCGCACTTGAACAGCCGGGAGTGCCCGTCCTCCTCGGTGTCGAGGTCCGCGTAGGCAGAGACATCCTGATCCCCCTCGAAGGCCGTCCAGGCCCGCTGGAGGCGATCCAGGTCGAGGGGGCGCTTGACCCACCAGATCCAGGGTTTCCCGAAGGCGCTGCGGCGTCGGCTGATCTGGTAGAGGTAGGTGCGGTCCACCGCGTCGTGGCGGGCGTGGAACCGGGGCGGGCAGGCCTGGACGTCCCGGATGGCGATGTCCTGGGGCAGGGCGCTGTCGAGGATACGGCGAAGTTCACCCGGCCGCGGCGCGCCCTTGGCCTCCAGGTGCAGGTGGGCCACCTGGCCCAGGGCGTGGACGCCCGCGTCCGTGCGCCCCGCACCGCCCAGGTAGACCAGGTGCAGCCCCGCTTCGTGGATGACATGCTCCAGGCTGCCGGCCACGGTGCGCACGCCCTCCCGCGACTGCTTGGCGCCCTGCTTCTGCCAGCCCTGGAAGCGGCTGCCATCGTATTCGATCAGCAGCCGGAAGGCGGCCAGGGGCGCAGGTTTTCCGGCCATGCTCAGGCTCCGATGACGGCCTTCACGGCCTCGATCAGTGTGCCAGGGTCATGGATGGGCTTGGCGATATAGCCTTCGGCGCCGGTGAGTTCCAGGTACTTCTCGCGGTCGCCGAACATGGCGTGGGCCGTGGCCAGGAGCACGGGGATGTGGCGCGTGGCCTCGTCCTTCTTCAGCAGCTGGGTGATGAAGATGCCATCGACTTTCCGCCCCTCGTAGCTCGAGCGGGAAAGGCTCACGTCCATGATGATGGCCGCCAGCTCGACTTCCCGTGCCAGGCGGAGGATCTCGTCGACTTCCTCTGAGACCAGGACGTCGTAGCCGCCCTTCTTGACCAGCACGGTCTGGATGAACTTCACATTGATGGGGTCGTCCTCCACCAGGAGGATCCGGTTGGACATGAAGGCCTCGGCGACATCAGCCTATCGGCACTCAGCGATAAGTGCCAAGCTTTTGCCGGGTTTCCAGTCGATCCAGCAGGTCATCCGGAACCTTCAGGCCGCCGCGTCCCGTGCCCAGGCGAAGCCCTGGCTTGTGGGCGCCGTGGTAGTCGCTCCCGCCCGTGACCACCATGTCGAGCCGCGTGGCCAGCCTTACGAAGTAGGCCTGCTCAGAGGCGCGGTACTCGCCGTAGTAGCCTTCCAGCCCCTCGATCCCTTGGGCCTGAAGGTCGACCATGGCGTCGTCCCAGGGGAATCCGCCGCCGGCGAACCGGCCCGGGTGGGCCACCACGGGCACGCCGCCGGCCTCCCGAATCCACCGGGTGGCCTCCAAGGGGCTCAGCTCCTGCCGGGGCACGAAGCCGGGGCAATCATCGCCGATGAGCCGCTCGAAGGCCTCCGGGGCGCGGCGCACGAACCCACGGGTGGCCAGGGCCTTGGCGAAGTGGACCCGGGAGAGCAGGGGGGTGTCCGAATGGGCCTGCACGTCGTCGAGGGTGATGGGGCAGCCCAGTTCGGTCAGCCGCAGGATCATCCTTCGATTGCGGTCTTCTCGGCGCAGGCGGAGTTCTTGGAGCCGGCCCTGGAACCTTGCATCGGCGGGGTCCACCAGGAGTCCGAGCACGTGCAGGGACCGGCCCAGGAAGTGGCAGCTGAGCTCCGTGCCCACCAGCAGGCGCACCTTCACCCGGGGCTGCATGGCCAGGAAGTCGGGGATGCCTCCGAGGGTGTCGTGGTCCGTGAGGCAGAGCGCGCTGAGTTTGGCCTGGTCGCCGAGCAGGGCCAGGGCCTCAGGCGTGTCGGTGCCATCGGAGTGGAGGGTGTGGCAGTGGAGGTCGATCACGGGGGGCGTCAGGAAGCGGGCGGGGAAAGAGACTTGTTCGCGCGGTAGAGGGCCGCCAGCAGGAGCGCCACGGCCTGGAACAGGTCAGGCGGAATGAGCTTGTCCACATCCAGGGGCTCGAGGGCGGCCAGGAGGTCAGGATCTCTCGTGACCGACACGCCGTGCTGTTTCGCCAGTTCCAGGATGCGTTCGGCGAGAAGCCCCTGGCCCTTGGCGACCAGCCGCGGAGCGACGTCCTGGAAGGGCGCCTCCGGCTGGTACCGCAGGGCGGCGGCACGGGGGCGGGAGGATCCGGGGCGGGCCGCTGGACGAGCCATGGTCCCTTGTCAGCTGGAAGTCGCTACTGGACGAAGTTGGAAGCGCTCTGGGCGTCGTCCGCGGGCTCATCCATGGCCAACCGGCGGAACAGCTTCACGTCAGCCAGGGAGAGGATGCTCATGTAGGAGAAGCCGCTGAAGAAGAGCCAGAGGAAGGGCACGGAGGCCCACTTGCGGATGTAGATGGCCACCAGCACCGCGCCGAAATAGTAGATGGCGAAGCCCAGCTCCAGGAAGGTCATGAGGCTCTTGGGCACCTTGTAGGCCCGCTTGGTGACGGTCTTGCCGCTGGCATCCACCCCGTACTTGGGCGTGCGCTTGAATTCCTTGTCGTCCGTGAAGAAGCCTTCCAGCACAGCCTTGGCCTGGTTCAGGGCGAGGCCGATGCCGAGGCCCATGAGGCCGGGGATGTATTTGAGGCGCTTGGTCCAGCCGGTGTTGTCCGTGAGCTCCTTCTGCGAAAGCCCGAAGTAGAGGCCCACGCTGACGGCGTTCAGCAGGAAGAAGGGGCCGTCGGTGAGGAGCAGGATGTGGATGGGCGTGCCAGCCCGGAAGATCATGGCGGGCACCATGATGATGGAGAGCACCACCATCAGCATGTAGTTGCAGTTGGCCGTGAGGTGGAACCAGCACTCGAGCTTGGTGTGGAGGCTCTCGTTGGACTTCCAGATGGTGGTCATGAGCTTGCGGATGACCTGGGCGTTGCCCTTGGCCCAGCGGTGCTGCTGGCTCTTGAACGCGTTGACTTCGACGGGAAGCTCCGCGGGCACCACCAGATCCTTGAGGTAGACGCCCTTCCAGCCCTTGAGCTGGGCCCGGTAGGAGAGATCGGCGTCCTCGGTGATGGTGTCGTGCTCCCAGCCACCGGCGTCGGCGATGGCCGACACCCGCCACATGCCGGCGGTGCCGCTGAAGTTGAAGAAGGCCTTGGAGCGGTGGCGGGCCGTGTGCTCGAAGACGAAGTGGCCGTCGAGCAGGATGGCCTGCACCTGCGTCAGGAGGGAGAACTCGCGGTTGAGGTGGGCCCAGCAGCCCTGCACGAAGGCCACTTTGTCATCAGCGAAATGGGGCACAGCCTTGCGGAGAAAGTCCTCCGTGGGCAGGAAGTCGGCGTCGAACATGGCCACGAGCTCGCCCTTGGCCACCTTCAGGCCCTCGGACAGCGCGCCGGCCTTGAAGCCCGTGCGATCCGTCCGGTGGAGGTAGTGGATGTCGAAGCCCAGGGCCTTGTAACGGTCCACCACGGCGCTGGCCACCTTGACGGTCTCGTCGGTGGAATCGTCGAGCACCTGGATCTCGAGCTTCTCCTTGGGCCAGTCCATCTTCACGACGTGGTCCATGAGCCGCTCGATGACGTTCATCTCGTTGAACACGGCCAGCTGCACCGTGACCACGGGGAGGTAGCTCGCGTCGCCCTTGGGCTGCGGCACGTCCTTCTTGTGGCGGTAATAGAGCAGCAGCATCCAGAGGCGGTGCGCCCCGTACACGCTCAGAATGGAGAGGAGCGTGAAGTAGGTGACGAGCACGACGGTTCTGATGACTTCCATCACGGAATAGACCCCCCACAGCCCGGGTCAGCGGGCCTGCTTTATTCTGCCAGGGGTTCTGGGAAAATCCATGAAAAACCTAACAATCTGCCGACTCCATTCCGATGGGTCCGGTAGGATGGCAAGCATGGGCGATCTAGACAACCTCAACCTCCCCAAAACCATCGGCCGCTACCAGGTGCTGCGCCTGCTCGGCTCGGGAGCCATGGGGAGCGTGGTCCTGGCTGAGGATCCCCGGATCAAGCGGAAGGTGGCCATCAAGCTCATGAAACTGGATGGCGTCAAGACGGAAGCCGACCAGCATGAGTATCTTGCGCGGTTCCAGCGGGAGGCGGAGGTCTCCGGCCTGCTGAACCACCCGGGCATCGTGGCCATCTACGACGTGGGCGAGGAAGAGGGCTACGGCCCCTTTCTGGCCATGGAATACGTGTCCGGGCGGCCCCTCGACGCGATCATGAAGGCCGGGCCGGCCCTCGCCACCAAAGAAAAGCTTCGGATCGCCGCGAGTCTGGCAGACGCCCTGGACCATGCGCATGCCAAGGGCATCGTCCACCGGGACGTGAAGCCCGGCAACGTGATGGTGGGGGATGACGGCCGGACAAAGCTGATGGATTTCGGCATCGCCAAGCGGGAGGACGCCAGCCTCACCCAGACTGGCACCTTCCTGGGCACCCCGAGCTACGCCAGCCCCGAGCAGATCCGCGAAGGCACCGTGGACAGCCGCTCCGACATCTTCAGCTTCGGGGTGATGGTCTTCGAACTCATGAGCGGCCAGTCGCCGTTCCCTGGCACCTCCATCAACACCATCCTCTACCGCATCGTCAACGAGCCGCCCATCGAGGTGCAGCCGCCGGTGCTCGGCATCCTCCCCGAAGGCTGGCGCCGGGTCTTCGGCCGGGTGCTGGCCAAGCGCCCCGAGGAACGCCACGCCACCTGCATGGCCTTCGTGAAGGACCTGCTGGACGCCGTGGTCGAGCTGGGCAAGGAGGAGCGGCGCGAGCTCCTGGGCCTGATGCACATGAGCGGCGAAGCGCCCCTGCCGGAGATCGTCTCCACCTCCTTCGACGAGACCATGGTGGTGGCCCGGCCTGAACCCCGGAAGGCCGGCTGGCCCTGGATCGCCGCGCTGGTTCTGGCCGTCGTGGCCGGCAGCGGCTGGTTCTTCCTGAAGGGACCCAAGGGCACGCGCCTCCAGATCGACTCCCAGCCCTCGGGCGCCAAAGTCTTCGTCAACGACCTGGCGGTGGGCACCACGCCCATGAACCAGCCCCTGGCCCCCGGCGACCATCTGCGGCTCGAGCTGAAGGGGCACCAGCCCATCCGCTACGACTTCAAGCCCGGCGAGGCGCCACCCACCTTTCCCCTCCAGCCCATCATCACTGAGGAACTGGTGGATTCCGTGCCGCAGGGCGCCACGGTGGTGCTGAATGAGAAGCCCCTGGAGGGCGTGACGCCCCTGCGGATCCGCTGGAACCAGGGACAGTCCCACCGCCTGACCCTCACCCGGGAAAGGCTCGGCTATGCCGCGGATTTCGGCCTGGGCGAAGTTCCGGGCGGCCGCGTTTTCGAACTCAAGGAAGCCACGACGGCGGAGACCCGCCAGGAGCCGGCCCTGGATCCCAACGCGCCGGGGAGCCTCAAGCTGGCCGGGGGCTTCAGCGTCCGCGTCAAGGTGGACGGGAAGGACCACGGCGAACTGAGTCCCGGGTCGAAGCTCCCGGTCCCGCCCGGCTCACACAAGCTGGAGCTCAGCAGCGCGCGCCACTTCTACAAGGATGGCCGGACCGTTTCCGTGGCCGCCGGCCAGATCGTGCCGCTGACCGTGCCCGGTCTCGCCACCCTAGGCGTCGAGACCTTCCCCGGCACCGGCAAGGTGCTCGTGGATGGCCAGGACACCGGCATCGAAAGCGACGGCAGCACCGTCCAGGTCGCCCTGGGCCGCCACACCGTCACCGTCAGGGGCGCCAAAGGCAGCAAGTCCGAAACCGTCGACCTCACCGGCAACAAGAACCTGCGCTTCCCCCTGTAGTCACACCCACCCTAGGGGGTTCTCCGCACGGGTGGGCGCAGCAAGCAAAATCCCGGCTCCGCCGGGATTTTGCGCGGGGGCCAGGGGGTGCGCGCAGCGCGGAGTCCCCTGACAGCATCCAGAGAGTCACGGCTCCGCCGGGCCGAGCGCGGGGGCCAGGGGGTGTGCGCGCAGCGCGGAACCCCCTGACAGCATTTGGTTGGGGAGGAAGGATTCGAACCCTCGGTACGCAGGATCAAAACCTGCTGCCTTACCACTTGGCTACTCCCCAGGCGCAAAGGCAAGCATAGCGCGGGTTCGCGTCCTGCCCAAGCCTCCGGTTCCCGACCTAGGGATTGCTCTTCGGCGTGAACCCGAACTCCTCAACACTCAGCAGGTCAGGGCGCACCTGGGCCGCCTCACCCCGCTCGATGCGGCTGAGGGCGCGATGGCCCGTGGCCGCTTCGTAGGCCAGGAGCACCCGCTCCTCGATCTGCTCGCGCAGCGTGTTGTTCAGCGGGTAGGCGATGTCCTTGAAGCTTCCGTCGCGCTTGCGCCGGCTGGGCATGGCCACGAAGTAGCCGTCCTCCGCCTCCACCACCCGGAGGTCGCCCACCAGGAAGCAGTCCTCGATGACCAGGGCCGCGAAGGCCTTGAGCTTGTCGTCTCCGTCCACCTTGGTGATGCGAACGTCCGTGATGTTGAGCATGGCGATCCTCGGGCTTCCAGCCCCGGCCGTCCATCGTGGGGCCTGTCCAGGTTAGCCGATCTCGATCCAGCCCCACTGGCGGCCCGTGGTTTCTCCGCGGCGGTAGGAGTAGAGCAGGTCCGGGCGGCAGACCGTGCAGAGCGCGACGCTGCCCTCCCGATCGACGTCCAGGCCCAGGTCCAGGGCCTGGGCTCGGAGGAATCCATGGAGGTCCAAGTGGGACCGGCCGGACGGGCCGGTGCTCCGCAGCGTCTCCCGCCAGGCGGGATCCAGCCGCGCCGCCGCGACGACCTCCTCGCCCACCTCGAAATGGCAGGCCTGGATGGCCGGGCCCAAGGCCCAGACCAGGTCCCCCGGGGCGCCTCCCAGCGACTGGTACCGCGCCACGCCGCGGCGCAGGATCCCTCCGCCCGGCGTGGGATCGCCGTGGCCCGTCGCGCCGCGCCAACCGGCGTGCAGGGCGGCGACCCAGGGTTCCCCCGTGGCCAGCGGGCCCGCCAGCAGGATGGGGACGCAGTCCGCCACCCGCACGCCGATGCGGACGCCGGGTGTGCGGGTCCAGAGGCCGTCGCCCTCGGCCACGGCCTCGGAGGCCTCCACCACCCCGCAGCGGTGCACCTGGTTCAGCCGACGGGAGGGCAGCAGCTCTGGGGGATCGAGGCGCGTCGAAAACCCCCACTGGAGGGGGAAGGGCGGCGTGACTTCCGGCGTCAGCACGGGCGGGTCAGCCCTTGGACCCGAGCCGGGCCTCCATCCATTGCTTGATGCGGTTCGCGTCCCCGAGCCGGGAGTACTTGCCCCAGGAGTCCAGCAGGATGATGAGCACCGGCCGGTTCGCGAGCATGGCCTGCATCACCAGACAGCGGCCGGCCTCCTCGATGTAGCCGGTCTTGGACAGCCCGATGTCCCAGCGGGGGCTGCGCACCAGGGCGTTGGTGTTGGGGAACTGGATGCTGTGCCGGCCCGCCTGGATGCTGGTGGCCGGACGGGTGCTGAAATCGCGGATCTCGGGGTACTGATAGGCCGCATCCATGATGCGGGCCAGGTCCCGGGCGGTGGCCACGTTGCCGCTGGAGAGCCCGGTCGGATCCTCGAAGCGGGTGCCGGTGAGGCCCAGCTGCTGGGCCTTCGCGTTCATGGCCTGGACGAAGGCGGTCAGTCCGCCGGGGAAGGTGCGCCCCAGCGCGTGCGCCGCCCGGTTCTCCGAGGCCAGGAGGGCCAGCAGGAGGGCCTGCTCGCGCGGCAGGCGGGTGCCCACCGGCAACCGGGACCTGCTGTGACGCAGCGTGTCCTTGTCGTCGGACGTGATCGTGATGGTTTCCAGTGGGTCCAGGCGGGCATCCAGCAGCACCATGGCCGTCATGAGCTTGGTGAGTGAGGCGATGGGCACCACCGCGCTGGCCTGCTTCTCCAGCAGGGTTTGCCCAGTGCTCTGGTCCAGGACCAGGGCCGAGGCGGACTTCAGGGAGAGCCCGCGGGACCGTGGCGTCGCCGCCCCCAGGAAGGCGAGCCCGGCCAGAAAGAACCCCAGACCTCGCGCCCCCTTGCTGAATCCCATGCATGCTCCTGAAACGTGCCTGAAGATTTCGACTGTTGTCACGCCTTACCAGTGTATCGGATTCAAGGGTCCCCTACTCAAGCGCCTTTCTTCAAGTGCCCGGATTCAAAGGCTTGGATCCACGGATCCCTCTGTTCAGGGCCAAAGGAGGGCCAGGAGGCTCAGGTCTGTCATCGCCCAGGCGGCTAGGCCCCAATACATGCCAGCTTCGTGCCGGGCGTCCGTCCAGCTGCGCCAATTCCGGAGCCAGGGGACAAGGACGGCGCCCCAGGCCAGGAGGGATGGGAGAAGAAACAGCGCCTGGCGACTCCGGGCGAGAACCGCCGCCGCAAAGCAGCCGTGGGCGATCAGGGCCGCCACCAGGGCCAGGGCGAGGCTGCGGCCCACACCGACCTGGATCACCAGGGTGCGGTCCCCCCGCCGGCTGTCCTCGGCCACCTGGTAGATCTGGGTCATGGGATAGAGGGTGGCGAAGAGGAACGCGAAGCCCAGGGCGGCCAGGAGGATGGCCGGGCTGAATGGCCTGGCAGTCAGAGCCCAGCCCGCGAGGGGCGTCAGCAGGCCGAAGCCCAGACAGTTGATGAGGAGATCCCAGCCGGCCCGGGCCTTGAGGCGGACCGGGGGCACGGAATAGAGCACGCTCATGGCCACACAGCCCATGTTGATGAGGGCGAAAGGCAGGGGCAGGAGGAAGCCCAGGAGGGCCGAGGCGCCCAGTAGCACCGCCGAGAAGGCCGCCAGGTGCTCGGGCGGCCGGGGCGGCGCCTTCAGGTAGCCGATGTCCCCCTCGTCCTGGTCGAAGGCGCTGTTGATGGCCAGGGTGCCGCCGTTCATCAGGGCCACGAACACGAACCAGCCGAGTAGCGAAGCCTTGCCGGGCAGGTCCAGGCCAGCGGCCAGCAGGGTTCCCAGCAGGAAGTGGGCCGTCATGATCGGCCATTCCAGGGGGCGCAGGTGGAGGAGGTAGGCCATGGGCCGCTCGCCCATGAGGCGCGCGAGGCGCCTGCGCAGCCGGAACCCCTGCGGACCCCCGGCTTCCGTCATCCTCAGGCCTCCCGGACCAGGGGTTGGACCTTGGCTCCGGCCGGCAGGGGCTGGACCAGGCTTTCCATGGCAGCGAACAGGTGCGGCACGCTGAAGTCGGTGTCGACGCACATGCCGTGGGGCAGGGCGAGGGGCACCACATAGCATGGGATCTCGGGCATCTTGGTCAGGCCCTTGAGCAGCCGGTCGGTGCAGCTCACGGCCACGACCAGGTCGGGCCGGTACTCCCGGGCCTCGCGATAGGCCTTGTGGCTGCGGTTGGTGATGCGCCCTTCCCACCGGTTCAGGAGGGCGGCGTTCATGTAGTCGCCCACGGGGCAGAGGCCGCAGTCGTAGCAGGCCTGCAGGTCATCGAGGATGCCCGCCTTGCAACGGGCCATCTGGATGCAGTGGGGCAGCAGGATGAGGGCTCGCTTGGCCTGGCGCGACGAGAAGGCCTCGCGCACCCGCTGGTTGTTGTAGCCGCAGAAGGAGAGGATCCAGGTGTCTTCCAGGCGCAGCCATCGGGCCAGAGGACGGAGTGCGTTGGCCCAGAGGGTGTCCTGGCGCATGATGGCGGCCCGGTTGCGTCCGTAGGCCTCGCCCCGGATGAAGCTGGGCCAGGCGGCTGCCAGGGCGCCCACGCCGAGGAGCATCCACCAGCCCCGCCCCGCATCATGCAGCGCGGCGGAGGCGAACCCCAGGGCGGCGGCGGCCAGGGGAAGCCCCCGGCGCACCCAGAGGAACAGCGCGCCCCGCTCCACCGGCAGGGGGCCGGGGATGGGCAAGGCGCGGGGTTCCTTCATCACTTCGAGGCTCCAGCAAGTCCGACCATCTTCTTAAGATCATCGTCCTTCCAGCGGAGGCCGCCACCGAAGAAGACCGTGCGCAGGTCCTTGTTTCCGAAATCCTGGAGTCCGGCCTGGATGTAGGCGCCCTTCCAGAACTGGTAGCTGGTGGTGAAGCGGTAGCGAGGATTGGGCTTGTCGTCGCGCTTGGTGAAGTCGTAGGCCAGGATGCCGAATCGGAGGCTGTCGTCGTCGAGGGTCCGCACCTCGACGCCGCCGCCGCCCTTGTTCTCGACGATGCCCGCGGAGAAGACCGCCGGACCCAGTCGCTTGGCGAACTGGGCCGAGACGGTGAAGCTCTGGTCCGTGGTCACGAACTTGCTCTTCTCGAGGACGGAGACCGGCTGGCCGGTGACGGGATCGAGCTTGGTGACGGTGCGAGTGCTCTCGCTGATCTTGCCGTCCGGCGTGGAGGCGAAGCCCAGGGCGTACCAGTAGTCCGGGCGTGGCGCGATGTCGAGGCCAAGGCCCACGCGGCTGTCCTTGCGCTTGTCCCACTGGGCCGCGCTCATGTCGAGCCGGAAGTCCATCTTGTTGAAGCCGCCCAGCAGGCCGTTCACGTTGTCCACGGCCTCGTTGATCTTCTTGATGGTGGTCTCGTCGTTCAGCAGCTTGCCGATGGTTCCCTCGCCCTTGTTGATGCGGTCGGTGAGGGTCTTCAGGTTGTCGGCGGTGCCCTGGAAGCTCTGGGCCAGCTTGCGCACGTCGCCCATGACGCCCTTCAGCTCCGGCCGATTCTCCTCGAGGATGGCGTTGAGGTTCTTGCCGACGGTCTCGAACTGCTGCGCCAGCTTGGGCAGCTTGTCCCGCAGGTCGGAGGTGATGGCCTCGACATTGGCCATGGTCTGGTTGATGGCGCCGTGGTTCTCCTGGGCCATGGAACGGAACTCGGCGGTGAGCACGCGGATGTTGTCCACGATCTCGTCGAGCTTCTGACGGCCCTGTTCACCACCGATGGATTCGTTCAGGGACTGGGTCACGCCCTTCACGTTCTTCCCGATGTCGGCCAGGGTCTCCATGAGGTTGTCGAGGCTGACGCCGGCCTTGCTGGGGAGGGGCTTGTCGTCGGGGAAGGGACCCTTGGCACTGTGGCCGGGATCGAGGTCGATGAACTTCTCGCCGAGGATGCCGATGGAGCCGAGCGACACGGTGGCGTCCCGGTAGACCTGGATCTCGTTGCCGAGTCCGATCACCACGCGGGCTTTCCCGTTCTCGAGGGCGATGGTCCGGACGTCGCCCACCTTCACGCCGGCGATGCGCACGGCGCTCTGCAGGTTCAGGCCGGCCACCTGGTCGAAATAGGTGAACCGCTCGGATTGGTTGCGCTTCCCGCCGACCTCCAGCTTCTCGGTGCGGAAGATCAGCACCGCAAGCAGGAAGATGGCGCCGGTGAAGAAGAGGCCGACCTTGGTTTCGAGCTTCATGAATGGGCCTCCTGAGTTTTTCGTTTGGGCGGGGGCGGGTCCTGGAGGAACGGGCCATCCGCGTCCCCCCTCAGGAACTGCTGGATGACGGGGTGCGGGTTGACCTTGAAGGCCGCGGGCGGCTCGCAGGCGATGCACTCTCCTCGGAACAGCAGGGCAATGCGATCGGCGATCTCGAAGGCCGATTTCAAGTCGTGGGTGATGGTGATGGTGGTGACGCCCAGCTCGTGCTTGAGGTCCAGGATCACGCGGCCGATGACGTCGGTCATCACGGGGTCGAGGCCCGTGGTGGGCTCGTCGAAGAGCAGGATCTTGGGCTTGAGGGCGATGGCCCGGGCGAAGCCCACGCGCCGCTTCATGCCGCCGGAGAGCTCGGCCGGCTTGAGCTTGTCGGTGCCCTTCATGCCCACCATGGAGAGGCACTCCTCCACCCGGGCGGTCACCTCGCCGTTCGTCATCTTGGTGTGCCTCCGCAGGGCGAAGGCCACATTCTCGAAGACGGTCATGGAGTCGAACAGCGCGGCCATCTGGAAGCACATGCCGATGCTCTGGCGGACCTCGAACAACTCTTCCCGCTTCAGCTGCGCGATGATCTTGCCTTCGATCGCGACGTGCCCGGAATCCGGGGTCAGCAGGCCCATGATGTTGCGCAGCAGCACGGTCTTGCCGGTGCCGGAGCCGCCCAGGACCACGAGGCTCTCGCCCTCCTGCACCTGGAGGTTCACGTTGGACAGCACGACCTTCGGACCGAAAGCCTTGGACAAGTTGACGACATCGATCAGGGCCATGCCGTCACACCAACAGAAGCTTGGTCAGGAAGAAATCGGAAATGAGGATCCACAGGCTGCTGGTCACGACGCTGCTCGTGGGCGCGTTGCCCACACCCTCGGCGCCGCCCTGGGTGCGGTAGCCCTTCCAGCAGCCCACCAGCGCGATGATCATCCCGAACACGAGGGCCTTGATGAGCGCGATGCGGAGGTCGCGGAAGGCGAGGAGCTTGTAGAACTCGTTGCCGTAGACGTAGGCGCTCTGGCCCTCCACACCCACGAGGATCAGGTAGCCGCCCCAGAAGCCGACGTAGATGGAGATGACGGTCAGCAGGGGAACCATCACCACGGCGGCCAGGAACCGCGGCACGAAGAGGTAGTGCACGGGATCGGTGGCCAGGCATTCGAGGGCGTCGATCTGCTCGGTGACCTGCATGGTGCCGAGCTCCGCGGCCATGGCTGAGCCGATGCGGCCCGAGAGCATGAGGCCCGTGATGACCGGCCCCAGCTCGCGGATGATGGCCAGGCCCTCCACCTGGGATGCCAGGCCCTCGGCCTGGAACTGGCGGAAGCCGAAGGCCAGCTGCACCGCGAACACCATGCTCACGGCGAGGCTGGTGAGCACGACCACCGGGAGGGAATTCACCCCAAGGGCCTGCAGCTGGTTGAGGAGGTTTTTGCCGTCGAAGGGACGCCTGAACACGGCAGCGAAGGTCCGCCCGGCCAGCACGGCGAAGTCCCCAGCGAGATCAAGCGCTCCGAGTACACGGGCACCGGTCTTGTCGAAGAAGGTGAGGACCATGGGGCTCCGGATGCAAAAGACTAGCTTACCTCACTCCCCTGCTTCTGCCGGAGGCGGAGCTTGGAGGCCCCGCCTTCCTTCGAGGTCTGCGGCGTGCGGCTGAGGGCGAGGGCGTCGCCCGGGACATCCCTGGTGATGGTGCTGCCGGCCCCGATGAGCGCACCGTCGCCGATGACGAGCGGAGCCACCAGTTGGGTGTCGGATCCCACGAAGACGTTCCGGCCGATGGTGGTGCGGTGCTTGTTCACGCCGTCGTAGTTGCAGGTGATCACGCCCGCGCCGATGTTGGTGCCCTCGCCGATCTCCGTGTCGCCCAGGTAGGCCAGGTGGTTGGCCTTGGCGCCCCGGTGCAGGCGGGCTTTCTTGGTCTCCACAAAATTGCCCACGTGGACGCCTTCGGCCAGATCGGTGCCCTCACGCAGCCGTGCAAAGGGTCCCACCTTGGAACCACCACCCACCACCGCCTGCTCGATGACGCAGTAGGGACGAACCTCTACGCCCTCTCCCAACATCGAGTCCTGGATCACTGTCCCCTGGCCAATGCGGCTGCCTTCCCCCACCTGGACCCGGCCCTCGAGGCGGACCCCGGGCTCCAGCACCACGTCCCGCGACAACTGGACGCGGGGTCCCACCAGCGTGCTGTCGGGATGGAGGAAGGTGACGCCTTCCTCCATCCAGTGGCGCTGGATCCGCCGCTGGGCGGCCGCCTGGATCTCCGCCTGGTCCAGCCGCGAGTTCATGCCCGCCAGTTCTTCGGGATCGCAGCTCTCCACGGGCACAGGCACCTGCTTTGCGACGGCCGCCACGGCGTCGGTCAGGTAGTACTCCTTCTGCGCGTTGTCGTTCGTCAGCCCCTGGAGGGCCGTCTTCAGGGCAGGCCAGGGCAGGGCGTAGGCTCCGCCATTCACCCGCTTCACTGCCAGCTGCTCTGCGGTGGCGTCCTTGGCCTCCACGATGCCGGCCAGCCGGCCGTCCGCATGCTGAATGACCCGGCCGTACGAGCCGGGTGCGGTCAGGTCCATGGCCAGCACGAGCGCCTCGGCGTCGCAGAGGTGGCGGACGGTGGCTGGCGAGGTGAGGGGCACGTCGCCGCAGAGGATGGCCACCCGGGTGGCCTTCAGCCGGTCGAGCTCGGGGATGCAGACCTGGAGCGCATGACCCGTCCCCAGGGGCTCGCCCTGGTCCACGGTGCTGACCGGGCAGGGGAGCAGGCCGGCCTTCTGCCAGGACTCCAGGGCCGCGAGGACCTGGTCCTTCCCGTGGTGGACCACCACCACCGCGCCGCCGAGCCCCTCGGGCAGGGCCCGCAGCACCCAGAGCAGGGAGGGATCGCCGAGGATCGGATGCAGGACTTTCGGAAGCTTGGACTTCATGCGGGTGCCGAGCCCCGCTGCCAGGATCACCGCCACCGTGCTCATGCTGCCTCCTGCTTCCAGCCTACAACAGCCGCCAGTCTGGCCCCGAGCGGGGCCCCTGTCCTCACAGGATCGTCGCCGGCCAGATCCCGCGGAGCGCATTCATGCACCAGAGCTGCCCCAACGCCGCCTCCTCGAGGGTCACCGGCGCCTCGACCCTGCGGAGCCCCCGCGCGGCCGCCCATCTCGGCAGCTCCAGGCGCTCCGCCAGGCTGGCCACGCGCCCTCCCGGCAGGGGAACCCGCAGCTCCGTTCCGACCTCGAGGCAGATCGAGGCGATGGCCGTTTCGGCCAGGGTGCCATCGGGCCAGATCAGCAGCGCGTCTTCGGCGCCAAGGCTGTGCGCTTCGGCGAGCAGGTCCCGCCCCCAGGACCCTGAGAGCCCCTTGTGGACCAGGATCGGATCACCCCGCCGCGCGCCCAGGGGATGGGGTCGTGCGAGCAGTCGGTAGGGCTGAGGGGCCGTGGGAAGGGGTTCCAGGCGGGCCTCCAGCTGCCCGGGGTGGAGCCGCAGGCGCAGCGCCGCGTCCGCGACGGCCTCGGCGCTCAACCACTCGCCCAAGGGACCGGCAAGGTCCTGCAGCCATGCCGTGGGTTCGCCCAGGGCGCAGGCGGCGGCTTCCAGGCGGGCGAGGTGCGCCGCCAGGTGCTGCGCTTCCCCTTGACGCACCGGCAGGGCGGTGCGAGGCCGGGCGACTGGCTCCGCCGCCAGGACAGAGTCGGGGCATGGGCCCTCGGGGCCGAAGACGCGAACCCAGCTCATGCCCGCGGCGGGTGCACCTGGGCCACCCAGGAAGCCTGCCGGGACCGGCCCGCCAGGCGCACGGCGAGGGCCGTGGCCTCCAGGAAGTTCTGGGTGTCCGCCCTCCAAGCCCCGGCCTTGTCGAAGGCGGTGCCGTGGTCCGGGCTGGTGCGGATGAAGGGCAGGCCCAGCGTCAGGTTCACGGCCCGTGCCGGTTCGAGGAGCTTCACGGGGATGAGTCCCTGGTCGTGATAGAGGGCCACCACCAGGTCGAACTCGCCCCGGGAGGCCCGGTGGAACACGCTGTCCGAAGGCAGGGGCCCGAAGAACCGGGGGGCCGGCCGGGCCTCGAATGGCGCGCGGGTGGACAGCACCTCCAGGCCCCGGTGGCCCGTGGTCAGCGGGTGGGGCGTGCCGTCCTGGGGGAAGACCTGCCAGCCTTCCGGCGCCGCGCCTGCCGGGAAGGGCGAGGCCAGATCGCCGTAGGGCCCCTCGCCCGGGGCCGTGAAATCCAGGAAGGAGGCCTCGGCCTGGACGATGGCGTCGGACAGCAGCCGTTCCTCGTCGCCGAAGGCCCCGTGTTCCCCGGCGTGGGGATTGAGGGCGCAGAGGGCCACGCGCAGCTCCAGGTTGCCCGTCAGCTGCATGAAGCGGTCGGCGGAGAAGGCCAGGGTTTCGGCCACGGCGTCGGTGTCGAGGGTCTCCACCACGGAGCGCAGGCTCTGGTGCACCGTGTGCAGCACCACATTCAGCCGGGGGCTGACGAAGGCCATGCGGGTGATGGGGGAACCGGACAGCTCCTGCAGGTATTCGGTGTGCCCCGGGATGTCGTATCCCGCGAGATGGGCCGCGGCCTTGGCCATGGGCAGGGTGACCAGCGCGTCCGCGGCGCCGCTCATGGCCATGAGGGCCGCCACCCGAACCGCCTCCACCGTGGCCTGGCCCGAGGCGGCGGAGCCTTCGCCCAGCTTCAGCTGGTCGGGCCCGATCTCCGCGGTGGGATCCAGCCACAGGGCCTCGGCCAGCACCTGGCCGGGATGGTCCCCCACGGACAGCACCTGCAACCCGTAGGCCCGGCCATGGAAGCCGGAGGGGACCGCGTTCCGGGGCTCGGTCCAACGCCAGTCCACCTTGCGGCCTTCGATGCCTTCGAGCAGGTCGGCCCCCGCCTTGGAGCCCACCACCGTCACATCCGTCCAAGGTTGGATCGCCGGCAGGCTCCCGAGCAGGATCTCCGGCCCGATGCCGCACGGATCTCCCAGGCTGATGGCGAGGTGCGGACGGCGGCTCATGGGGCTCCCTGCAGGGGGACGGCCAGGACTCAAGCCTGGCTTCAATCGAAGACCGGAATCTCGACTTCGGTTGGCGGAGCCTCGTCCTTCTTGCTGGTGCGGCTCCGGCGGATCCGCGGTTCCTCTTCCTGCTTGTAGATGTACTTGATGTTGTGTTTGGGCACGAGGACGTTGGGTTCCTTGACCCGGTTGATCTTCAGGCAGTGCTTGTCGTACCACTCGATGACGCCGCGGACCTTCTCGTCGTCCTGGAGGACGATCACCATCGGCGTCTTCGACTGCATCTGCTTGAGGTAGTAGAAGCTCTCAGCGTTGGTCTGCTCGGGAGGCGCGATCTTCCGGCGCGGACTCCCGAGTCCCTGGGGCGCCGTGGCCGCGGCGGGGTTCACCGCCGGGTTGGGCTCTCCGCCCGCGGTGACCGCAGGGGGAACCGGGGTCATGGCCTCCCCGCCGCCTCCCTTGGCAGGGATGCCCAGCTTGTCCTTCAGTTCACTGAGGTTCGGTCGGATGAGCTTCCGGTTCATGGCAGATCCTGGCCTAGTGGGCGGTGCGGGAATGTCAAAGGCATCGGCCGTTGGCCGAGTCCTCCTCGAACCCTGGACAGACAGACCCGGTTGGGTGGCGGCCTGTGCGCGCTGGAGGGGGATACAACACTTTGGCAGGAGCCGAGTGGACCCTGCAAGGGTGTGTGCCTGAATTGAGTGCTAGAAATCTGACCGAAGTTTACGACTGATCGGTCAAGGGCGCCATCTCCTCTTCATCACGGCAGACAGGTAGGAAAATCCGGACATTCGTGCCCTTGCCTCGGGCACTCTCGACCTCGATGCGCCAACCCATGGTCTCCACGAACTTGTAGACCAGGCTCATGCCCAGGCCCGAGCCCTCCTCGAAGCTGCCAACGAATGGCACGTAGAGCCGATCCAGCTGCTCCGGCGTCATGCCGCAGCCGTTGTCCGAGACGTTGAGGCACACCGTGTTGCCCATCAGGGCGACGTCCAGCCGGATCTCGGGTGATTGAACCCCCTTGACGGCCTTGCGGGCATTGCTGAGCAGGTTCATCAGCACCCGATGCAGGCCCACGGGATCCGAGCGCAGGTGGGCCTCAGGCAGGCCACCTAGGGTCAACTTCAAGCCTTCGGTCCGGGGATCGGTCTCCCAACTGCACCGGACCTCCTCGACCACCTGGCCGAGGGGCAGCACCTCCCCGGCGGTCGGACCGGGCCGGGCGAAATCCAGGAAATCCGACACGATGGCGCCGACACGCTGGGTTTCGCGGTCGAGGATTCCGAGCACCCGGGACCTCACCTCCTCTGGGGAATCCTCCCGGTGCAGCAGCTGCACGCAGCCGCTGATGGAGGCCAGGGGGTTGCGCAGCTCATGGGCCAGGCCGGCGGCGAGCTGACCGATGGCTGCGAGCCGCTCGCTGATGCGGGTGCGTTCCTCCAGAGCCTTCAGTTCCGTGAGGTCCTGGAAGAGCACCAGCTGGCCCGATTCCATCCCGTCGGCGCCGCGGAGCGAGGCCACATGGCCGCCGATGATGCGCGGGCCCAGCCCTGGCAGCGTCACCTCGAACCGCTGCACCCGACCCCGGTGGAGGGTCGGGGCATGGGGGACGGGGATCAGGTTCCCGATGGGGATTCCGGGAGGAATGACCAGGCCCAGGATGGCTTCTGCTGCGGGATTGGCCGAAGTGACGAGGCCTTCCAGATCCAGCGTGATGAGGCCCGATGTCAGCGATTCCACCACGCGGCGGTGCAGGGCGGCCAGCTCGCCGACCGTGGCCTCGCTCTCCTGCAGGTCCGTGCTGAGCCGGTCCATGCGTCGCCGGATGATCACCACCAGCAGGGTGGCGACGAACACCTGCAGAGAGGCGATGCCCAAGAGGTAGGGCAGCCGGCTCATGTCGAGATCGGGGATCTCCCCGGAGAGCCCAAAGGGCGGGAGCCATCCCGCGGTGAAACCGAGCACAAGCAGAATGTGCGTGACGGAGGAGAGGACGCCCACCCACACGATCTCCACCGTGCCCAGGTAGAAGGCCGAGGCGAGCACCGGGAAGATGTAGAGCGTGGCGAAGCGATCCTGCACCACGCCCTGGAAGGCGATGACCAGGGTGACCAGCGCCAGGTCCAGGGCCAGGTTCCAGCGGATCCACGTGAGGCGCGGCGTGGGGAAGAGCTGATTCCGGGCCAGCAGGCCCCGGCCGGATTCCCACAGGGACTCGACGAGCATCAGCATCAGGATGGCCAGGTAGGCCCACTCCCCCGGACCCGAGGCGCGCCCATCCTCGGGCAGGGCGGCATGGACCACCAGCAAGCCGAAGCTGGCGAAGAGGCGGAAGGAGAGCGGAAGAAACGGGGCGCCAGCTTCGGGCGAACCCATCCTGTCCCAGGTGCGTTGGAGCATGGCAACCATGGTGCCCGAATCTGGCATGCTAGAGCCATGGCCGACTCCGCCACCCCAGGCACCCCTTCTCTCCGCGCCGCCGGCATGCGGCAGACGCCGCAGCGGGAGGGCATTCTGCGGGTGCTGAAGGATTCCGACCGCCCCCTGACGGTCGAGGAGATCTGGGAGCGGATTCCCGAGCGGCGCTCGGGCCTGCCCACGGTCTACCGCAACCTCGAACGGTTCGTGCGCGAAGGCTGGGCCGAGAGCATCCTGGGCGGCGACCAGGTGATGCGCTTCGTCCGGTGCGATTCCCGCCACCACCACCACCACCTGCAGTGCGAGCGCTGCGGGCGCACCGCCGAGGTGGATGCCTGTGGACTCGACGAGTCCCTGCGCAACCTGGAATCGCTCTCTGGTTTCAAGATCACCCGGCACCAGCTGCTGCTCTTCGGCCTCTGCAGCGCCTGCAGCGCCGAGGCCGCCCAGGCGTGAGCCCGGTCACGTTTGAAATTCACCGTTGACCGGATCGCGCGCCATTGCTAGTCTTGATGTCTCACGCGGGTGTAACTCAGTGGTAGAGTGCAACCTTGCCAAGGTTGAAGTCGTGGGTTCAAATCCCATCACCCGCTCCACCCAACCGGGCCGCGAAAGCGGCCCGACTTGTTTGAAAAC
>Ga0316605_10000343_pt1 | contig 36288 bp, 29 predicted proteins | sample OWC_soil_day20_n_FD_207666 | JGI IMG/M metagenome (GOLD analysis project Ga0316605, IMG submission 207666) | Wetland soil microbial communities from Old Woman Creek delta, Ohio, United States - OWC_soil_day20_noCT | ecosystem: Environmental > Terrestrial > Soil > Wetlands | place: USA: Ohio...
ATACATGCTGGCAGTTCTGACGGAGCTGAATGTCTCCAAGGGGAGGGTAAGCCAGAGGAAGCCCTCGGCGATCTGCTGCAGGCCGAACAACAAGGGAATGCTCGCAAACGCCAGTTGAGCCGGCTTGTTGGCTTCTTTCACCGCTGCGACCCCGATGGAAGAGATGACAATCCCTCCTCCAAAGCTTGCTGCTGCAGAAAAGCACATAGGCTTCGCCTTTCTCGATGTATCGGACGGCTCTAGGGATGCTGTCCGAGGGAACCTCCCTCCCGGCACTCGTCACAATATGGAAGGACTCTCTCTTCGGAAGACGTCGGGTCAGAACAGCTTTGCGGAGACAGGTGGATTCTTCGACACAGGAGTCCCCGCGATCCTGCCGGATGCGCCAACGCATCACCGCGTCATCAGCGCGAACACACCCCATCCCAGGTATTCACGTGTGTAAGCGGCGTAACGCTCGGGTTCCGAGCTTAGTTTGGCGCGAACATCTTTCGCCAACTCGTCGTCAGGATTGGCTTCAAGCCATCGGCGCATGGTGAGCCATTGGGCCGCCTCGTATCTGTCCCAGCCGTCCTGGTCAGCCAGAACCATTTCAACGACGTCGTAGCCAAGGTGGCCGAAAGACGCGAGAAGTTCCGGAAGCGTGAGAAAGTCGGAGATAGAGTTGGCAAGACACCCCTTGGCGACATCCTCCGTCGGCGGTAACTGCCGCCAGTAGGGCTCGCCGATGAGGATGATCCCTCCGGTCCGCAGGCTCCGCGCCAGAAGCTCGATAGTGCCGGCGACTCCCCCGGCGATCCAAGTGGCACCGACACAGGCTGCCACATTGGCCTTCTCATCAGAGACATAGCCGGAAGCATCGCCATGGATGAACGTGACTTGATCGGCGACGCCGAGTTCTACAGCACGGAGTTTCGCTTGCTCGGTGAACAACTGGCTCATGTCGATGCCAGTGCCGATGACACCGTAATCGCGTGCCCAGGTACACAGCATCTCCCCCGAGCCGCTGCCGAGGTCGAGCACTCGGGCCCCCGATTCCAAACGCAGCGCCGCGCCGAGAGTGGCAAGCTTTTCGGGTGTGATCGGGTTGTGGATGCGGTGAGCACTTTCGGTGATGGTGAAGATACGTGGGATGTCCATTGTAAAAACTTCCCTTACGGGTGTGAGTAGATTCGGTCAGGGCCTAACACCGTGGCTCACCTGCGCCGCGAAACGAGTGTTGAGTTGGAAACAGCGACTAACATTATGAATGACTGAGGTGAATGCCCCATGCCTCTGGCGCGGCGCAGGGTGCAGCCGGCGGTTAGTCAGCGCCGGGCGGTGGTTTCTTGTACTGATGAGGTATGCGACAGATAAGGAACTCTCCGGGGCGGTCTGGATCGGGTTTGACAATAGGGCCGAGAATTGCATTGCGCTCTTGAGCCATGGACCACAGTTCATCAGCGAGACGACGTGATACCTCGTCTTCGGGGATAAGCCGTTTTAGAAAGTAGAGCACCCTGCCCACCGCCATGGGGTCAACTTCCAAATAACTTCGTAGAATATGGGCTACTTTGCGGAATCCGAGTTTAGGAACAAACGACTTCACCCACGCTCCCATTTGCATGACGCCGGCATCGAGGTCCGATAGCCGAGAGATGAAAATCGACTGGAGCTCAGCTCGATCTGTGACGGTGCAACGAATCATCTCTAGTCCTATCGTTAGATTGACTTCGAGAAGCCTCCGAACGAACAAATGTCGCTCGTGTGGATCCAGCGAACGGAGTTGTCGAGCGAGAGCGATCTCCTCGAGGGAGTCTCGACGTCGATGTGCGAAGTCTTCTGGCCGATAGATCATTGAGGCACCGCCTAGAGTCTACTGGACTGGAAAGCGCCATCTGCTAATCTATCTGACCGATGATCGCGACGTAGTTCTTGCCGTACTTCTTTGCGCATTTGGGACACGTGGTGTACCACATATACCATTTCTTGACCGTCCGGTTCTTCTCCTTTGCATAGGTCTCGAAATCCTTGCACCACTTCGCCGTTTCTTTGAAATCCCCTTCATAGACCTTGCTCAGGAACCTTCCGTTGAGGATCGTGTTCTCTGCACCGGGCACTTCTTTGTCCACGGCGACATACATGTCCATGTTCCACTTTGACGTGTGGTCGGAGAGACCGAGCCCGTCCTGAATTTCCGCTCCGGCCCTGCGCACTTTCTCGTGAAGCCTCTTCATGACAGTACTGAAGTTCATAGGCATATAGAAGAACGTGAAGACCCTGTCCTTCACGAATCTTCTGTTGTTCCACTCGAGAACCTTGTCGTCCCAGGGTGTGGGGTCGAATTTGGGGCAACATTCTTCCTTCTCCGTCTGGCTTCCTATCGTGGCACCCTCCCTGTTTCCTTGTCTTACTTTCGGTTGAGTCTAGCCTACTTCTGCTTCTCATTCACCAGCCTTATGAGCTTGACGATTCTCTCCCGGTCAAGCTGCAACGATCGAATTTCGACATGTCTTGTTGTTTTCCCGCCGCCGTCGAACAGCTTCAGTTCTTCCTTGGTCAATCCTTTCGAAGCAAAGCCCAGGTTCACGTGATCTTTCAGTGCCACGACATAGAACGCGCCCCCTCCAAAGGAAGGAACCCCCCACTTCATTTCTTCCTTGACGCTCGGAAGTGTGTCCGCAATGATCTTGCGCAACCGCCGACAGATCTCCTTTTGTGGAGATTTCTGCTTCTCGACATACCGGTCGATTTCGTTCATCGTGTTGTCCACTGTTGGGTGGGCTATCTTCGGAAGGTTTCTCGCCAGTATGCGAGAGCAGCGGGACAAGCTGGCGGGGACCCTAACTCTGCGGAGAGCACAGGATTCGAACCTGTAAGTCCTTGCGGACGCCGGTTTTCAAGACCATTCGGCCTTGAGCTCTCTCAACTCATTTCGCCACTTCTACTCCACACGATCACTCGACCAGTCACTCTCACCGTTGAACAGAGAGAACGCCGAACGTCTCACCCGCCATTTGTGCACGCCCGGCGTTGCAGGTCCTTCCCGAAAGAAGGCGTGATATTGTGTGTGCGGGTGAGACTGACAGAGAGAATATAAACCTCGAAGTGCTGTTACGCAAGGGGACGGTACCGCTGAATTGGGAAGACTTGGCCTGTTTGACCCTGAGCGATCCGGCATTGATGGCTTCATCGATTTCGTCTTTCCTAAATCGCACGACGCTTCCCTCTCTTGAATACAGCATTCGCCAAGAGCTGGCGCCGTGTCTGAGACTCACCATCGAGGGGTCATTGTGAAGGTCACTCCACATTTCTTCTCCCCATCTATTTCCCCCTGAGGATATTCAGCATCCGGATTCCGTTGGTGTTCCCCGGATCGAGCTCGATGGACTTCTCATAGTTTGTGATGGCAAGCTCTTTCTGCCCAGCCTTCATATAGGCTTCACCCAGGCTATCGTACACATTTGAAGAGGCGGGAAATGCCTCGACGTTCAGCTTGAAGACCGCGATAGCCTCAGCCTGACGCCCTGCCCGCAGGTATTGATAACCGAGGAGGTTCATTTCGTTCTCGTTCAGGATGTAGGTCGCCGTGTCTTTCTTCATCACCGCATACCTCTCTGGAGCGCTTGAGAGCCCATTGGACTTAATCTCCTTCGTGAGGGCCCGGGCAAGCGACTGACGCACAGGCGCCGGTTGGCCGTTATGCAGGAGGACAAGGATCGCCTCCGAGATCGCTCCCAACGGCGCCCTCCCCGTGTTGTTCAAAAGGACAATGAGGAGTTCTTCCTTGGGAACCCGCTCCATGAGGGTGTTGAAGCCATTGATCCCGCCCCCATGCGAAATGACGATGACGCTATCCTTCATCGATCCAAACCGCCGGTATCTCACCCCCCAGCCGTATGCGTACGATCCGCCGCCGGGTGTTTGGATGGCGGGCTCGAACAGGCGGTCCCGAAAACGGGCAGGAAGAAGCTTCTCAGTGTAAAGTGCGCGGTCCCAACGATAAAGGTCCTCGACTGTGGAATACAGAGAACCGGCAGCATAGGGGAGCGTCATGTCGAGATACTCGGCGTTGACGAAGCCGTCGATCCCCCATTCATAGCCTGCTGCCCTCTTTGGTATGATTGGGCCGGGCATGTCGTACCCGCTGCTCGTCATGCCGAGCGGTCCAAAAATCCGTTCCTGCAACACCGTCGCGTAGGGCTTACCGGTGACCTCCTCGATGATGACGCCGAGCAGAAAATATCCGGAGTTGTTGTAACGATACTGTGATCCCGGTTCAAATTCAAAGGCTGAGTCGGCAAAGAACTTGATGAACTCCCTCGGGGGATAAGGATCCCGGGCAATCTCGCCGAACATCCGCATACCTGTGTAGCTCGGAATCCCCGATGTATGGGTAAGCAGGTGATGTACGCTTACACGCGAGCCTTTGTCCTTCGGATAGTCAGGCAAGTAGTCGCTGATCTTCCCGTCCAGCTTGAGTTTTCCCTCTTGGACCAGTTGCATGATGAGCATCGATGTAAATTGTTTCGTGATCGAGCCCAATCGGAACTTCGTGTCAGGCATGTTGGGGATATCCCATTCGTAGTTCGCCCAGCCATATCCTTTCTTGAAGAGCACTTCTCCGTTCCCAGCCACGAGCGCAGTGCCATGGAAATCGCCGTTGGCCGCATATTCCGATATCACCGCGTCAATCTGCGCGGCGACCGACTGCGCGCACGACTCGCGCCGTGATGCGACGCTCATGACAAGGACGGCGAGCACAAGAGCAACACTCTTGCGAATGGGTTTCATGGAAGGACTCTCCTTTAGATTGTGCTGGTACCGGCGATGATGGAAGAGAACCCGGATCTGACCGGGTTTTCGGCGGCTATTGTACCCGCCTCCTTTGACGACATCGAACGCATGGACATAGGACGATCTCCTGCACGGTCTGCGGGAGTCAGCAGACTGAGCATCGATCAACTTCCTCCGTGCATCTAACTACGACTGACGGGCGTGGGTGTTGCGATGAAAGGGGCACAGAGTTCCCGAAATCGAGTACCTCACGAGTGAGCGGTCACTCAGGCGGTCACTGCTGATTGTGTATTAGGTGGAATCCGGGGAGGGCGAAGTGCCGAAAACAGCGGAGAGCGAGGGATTCGAACCCCCAAGTCCTTGCGGACGCCGGTTTTCAAGACCGGTGCAATAGCCGTTCTGCCAGCTCTCCGTGCCGCTATCGTATTAAGATAGCAAAGTCGGTTTCGAAGCGCAATGGCAGAAATCACGCTGATGGGTATGACGTTCAGCTACGATCTCCCCGCCGCTCCCCTGCGCTGAACTATCCAGTCGATTACGGCGACCACGAACGCCGTGAGAATGATCATCAGAAAGATCTTTGAGGCCTGCCCTTGCGGCAGCAGTAAGAGCGCATGCTGCATCCATCCCGCAAACTCATCCCAGGAGGTTTCCATCCAAACCCCCACGACTTCGAGCGGCTGGAACTGACTCATGGATTGACTTCCCGCATCATGGCCGAGCTGGAGTGAAAGAAGTGCCCAGACACTGCCGCCCATCGCCGCCACAAGAATGACTGCCACCAACGACGCAAAGTGCTCAAGCACCCGGAAGAGGAACGGCGGGCGCGGCTGTATCCCAAGCCTCGAAAGCACACCCGCTGTGAAGTCCCGCGGCAAAGAACGCACCGGCACGAAGCGCATGAGACGGTCGAATTGCGCCAGACTCTGGTACACCTTCCGGCACGATTCGCATGTCTTCAGGTGAAGTCTCACAGATCGTGCTGCCTCTTCCGCGAGCTCGCCATCAGCCACGAGCTGAAGGGTTTCCCGCAAGATGTGGTCTGTCATGCCGCCCTCATTCCTTCGTTGTACCTGTCCTGTATGCGCTTGCGCAGAAGCCCCCTCGCCCGGAACAGATGGCTCTTCACGGTGTTGAGTGGAATCTCCAATATGGCCGCTATCTCTTCGTAGCGCTGTTCTTGTATGTAGAACAGCGTGAGCACGGCCTGGAACTTCTGCGGCAGCTTCTGCAGTTCCTCACCGAGTATTTCCCGGCGCTCGTTCGAGGATATCACTTCGAGGCTGTCCGGCTCATTCGACTCCACGGCGAGCTCTCCCTCAGTCGAAGTCATGTCGTCGAGAGAGAGGGAACCTGCCGGCCGCCTGGAAACACGGGTCATGCAGATGTTGTACAGAATCCGGTAGTACCATGTGCCAAACCGAGAGTCGCCCCGAAAGTCAGCCAGCCGGTGAAATGCCTTCACGAAGGCATCCTGGACGGCTTCCTCAGCCTCCTCCCTGCTTCCGAGCAAACGGGACGCGAGCGCGAACGCCCTGTCTTTATACCGATCGACAAGCACGCCATATTGCCGCGAATCTCCCCCGACGATGCGCCTTATGGTCTCATGTTCTGCATCCATTTGTACTCCTTTAGACTCCCAAACAGAGGAATTGTTGCAGATAAAGAGCTTCCGGGTGAAACAATTTGCCCGGGAATGAAGTCTAAAGGGTCAGGAAACAGTCGCACAGCAAGCACAAATCAAAGGGACCTCCATGGAGACGTTGGCACCGGTCATCATTACGATTTTTGTCTTTACCTCTATCGTTATCATTGTAGGAGGATTCATAATCGCCCGCCACAAGGAGCGGATGAGCTTGATCGAAAAGGGGATGACGATACAAGACCTCAGAGGTGAATTGGCAGGCGAGAAAAGGTACCGCAATCCTCTGAGATCGCTCATGTGGGGTTTTGTCTTCGTGGCCATAGGGCTGGCTGTCCTGGTGGGCATGGCCCTCTCCGAATGGTACCACTTCGACGACGGCATATTTCCGGCGCTGATCGCCCTCTTCGGCGGAATTGCGCTTGTTATCTTTTATGCAGTCGCGAGTAAGACACAACGACCGTGACACACTACTGCATCACAGCCCCGGCATTTCGCGGGGCTGTGATGCATCCATCTCTTCGTCGACACGCCCTTTCGCTGCAAAAAGGGTCTCGCAGTTGTCGCGCACCCCATCCTTCAGCAACTCAGGTCCATCTGAACAGGGGATCAAATCCTCCCTGCTACGACTTCCCGTTCGAGTGTTCAAGGTTCAATTTGGCAACACTCCGGGCACCAATCGCTCCCCAGATCTCCGCAAGAATCGTCCATGTTTCAAGCCAATCTTGCGGGCTCGACAGAGGCCATTGGCCAAGCCTGCCGCATTCGGCATCTTCATAAAGGCCTTGAGTGTGATCCCAAAAATACACTTCTTTGTAGTGTTAACCGGGAACGGCCGCCCATCGCAGTGTCCCATAAGACCGGGTCGAACGGCTGTTGCCGCGTACAGCATGCTGTCATGTCAAGGTGTGTGTCGCTATGCTGAGCAGGGCGACATAGAAAGGAGTAACAAAATGAAAAATCCGATTCTTCAAGCAAGCTTCATTGCTATTCTATCCGCGGCAATTATTTTCTCCGGCTGTTCCGCAAGCAACACGGTAAAGGGCGGAGCTGTTGGCGCTACCGCAGGCGGCGTCATCGGTGGGGTCATCGGAAACCAGGCGGGTAATACTGCACTCGGTGCGATCATCGGTGCTGCAATCGGCGGCGCAGCAGGCGTGCTGATCGGTAAATACATGGACGACCAGGCAGCCGAAATCCAGAAAGACATCGAAGGAGCCAGGGTCGAACGCGTTGGAGAAGGCATCAAGATCACGTTCGATTCTGGCATCCTCTTCGCTACCGGCTCGGCAGAACTCACACCGACTGCAAAAACGAATATCTCCAAACTCGCCACCATTCTGCAGAAATACGATGACACCAATATACTAATAGAGGGTCACACGGATTCTGTTGGTGCGACAGAGATGAATCAGAAGTTGTCAGAACGCCGCGCAGCTTCGGTCACAGGTCTGGCCACATCTCTCGGCGTGGTGGCTTCACGATTCCAGACAGTAGGATATGGTGAGAATCAGCCCATCGCCCCCAACAGCTCCGCCGAAGGCCGGCAGCAGAACCGTCGCGTTGAAGTTGCGATTTTTGCAAACGATGATCTAAAGGATGCGGCGGAGAAGGGTAAGCTCTGACGAGTCTACTATTGATCGGAGTTCGAGGCCGGGATGCACTCCCGGCCTTTTTTGTAGAGTCCGAACTTCTGAAGAGGAGCTCGCTTTCGATGAAACGGTATCCCCTGCTGTTTTGTCTTCTGATCACAATCATCAGCACACCCTCCGCAGACGCCTCCACGCGACCCCGTTTGCGAGATCTTGGCGTCAAGGTCGGAATCTTCAAGCCAGGTCCCCTCAACGCGATTACTGATGTCGCCGGTGTTCGGGTCGGCCATATGACCCTCGCAGTCGGAGACAGCATCCGGACCGGCGTGACGGCCATCCTCCCTCACGATGGAAATCTGTTCCAGAACAAGGTTGCCGCTGCTGTCTACGTCGGCAACGGGTTCGGCAAACTCGTCGGCGCTACGCAGGTCCAGGAACTCGGCCAGATTGAGACGCCTATCGTACTCACAAACACTCTGAGCGTCTGGAATGCAGCAAATGGTGTTGTTGATTACATGTTGTCGCTGCCAGGGAACGAGAACGTCCGTTCCATCAATCCGATGGTAGGCGAAACAAACGACGGCACGCTGAATGATATTCGCGGACAGCATGTGAGGCGGGAGCATGCGATCGAGGCAATCCGGGCTGCAAAAACAGGTCCTGTCGAAGAAGGATGCGTCGGCGCCGGAACCGGTACGGTCTGTTTTGGCTGGAAGGGAGGCATCGGCACGAGCTCGAGGCACCTCCCTGCAGGACTCGGAGGATTCACGATCGGGGTGCTGGTGCAGACGAATTTCGGAGGGATCCTGGATGTGGCCGGTGTCCCGGTCGGGAGAGAGTTGGGACAGTACAGCTACAAGAAGGAGACGGCTGATGGCTCCTGCATGATCATCGTCGCCACAGATGCACCTCTGAGTTCCAATCAACTCGCACGCCTTGCCAAACGGGCGACCCTCGCCCTGGGAAGAACCGGATCAGCGATGTCCCATGGGAGCGGTGACTATGCAATCGCATTCTCGACCGCGAAGCAGGCAGCAGACACCCTCCTTCGATATGCGACGGTCCGCGACGAGCGGCTCTCTCCCCTCTTCCAAGCAACCGTCGAAGCAACTGAAGAAGCCATTTACAACTCCCTGCTCAAAGCAACTGATACACGGGGGTACCAAGGATCATTCGTTGAAGCGATCTCTGTCGAGAAATTGGTCGCTCTTCTGAAAAGCCATGGACGGCTCTGACACCCTGATTCCGATGTGACGATGTCCGGGAGGTCGGACCCTAAACCGTACGCAGCACAATCATCAACAGGAAGCGTACGCCGAGGTAGCTGTTGCCTGCCAAAACAGTTGTCCGTAAAAACCTGGTCCGCAGAAACAAGTCCGCAGAAACAGGTCTGCAGAAACACTGGTTCCCCCCTTGACTATCCGGTAACCAACCGTTAAGTTCAACACAGAATCCCATGCAACGTCCCGTTCTCCAGCCCGAATCCTTCTGAACTTCTCCACTTCTCACACTCGGAGGGGCATCCTATGGATCGCCACTTCAGCAACACTGCACTGTGCGCACTTTTGTTCGGAGCTCTTGCCTGCAGCCTGCTCTCACCGGTAACAGCACTCTCCGGCAACAGCAAGATCGCAGGGAAGGTGACTGCCCGTCAAGCCGGCGAGCCGCTCGCGGGAGCAAACGTCGTCGTCACCCACATCGTTCTCACCGGCGGACAGGAAGTCCCCCTGGACCGGCCGCTGGGCGCCGCGGCGGACCCCGAAGGGTACTACTTCGTCCTGGATGTTCCCCCGGGCGTCTACACCATGCGGGCGACACTTATCGGGTACACTCCCGATATTCAGAAATTCGTCAGGGTGGAAAGCGACCGCACAATCACCGTCAACTTCAGGCTGGCATCAACTGATGTCGAGCTCGAGGGACTTGAGATCACCGCACAGCGCGACCTCGTCCGGCCGGATGTCTCCACCACCCAGGAGATCATCAGCACAACCCGGATCGAACAAATGCCTGTGCTGAGGCTGGATGAGTTTGCAGGAAAGATCAAGGGCGTCGAGCTCGTCAGCACGGCTGACGGCAATGGACTCAGCATTCGCGGAGGTGCCGTGCGTGAGACTGACGTCCGTGTAGACGGCATTTCCCTCCAGGATCCCCGTTCCGACAACTCATACCTGGCGCTGAATTCCACAAGCGTCCAGGAGATCCAGGTGCTGACTGGAGGCTTCGAGGCCAAGTACGGAAACGTGCGGTCCGGGCTTCTCAACGTCGTTACCAAAGAAGGCCACCGCGAACGGTACACTTTTTCGGTGAAGGCCGACGTAGCACCCGCGCACCAGGCCCGCTTCTTCGGTCAGAGTCCCTGGGACAGCGACTCATGGATTTACCGGGTCTACGCAGGAGAGTATGCGATGCGCGGCGTGGGCACCGCTGACACCGTTGTCCCCAACGAGTTCCGGTCATTCAGAGGGTGGGCCGCTCCGCTTATCCGGTTCCCTGCGGATCTCCGGCCCCTGGATTCGCTGCAGAGACTCGATCTCTGGAAGCAACAACATCCTCAGTACGAAGTTGCTACCAAACCCGACATCTACATCGAGGGAAGCCTGACCGGCCCGGTGCCGGGTGAATCACTCCCCTTCTTCGGGGACTTTGCCAGCCGGACGACTTTCCTGCTGGGATTCAAATACGAGAACTCACGGATGGCTTTTCCGGTCGGGCCCCGCGACGACTATATCGACTGGAACTCCCAGCTCAAGCTGACGACGTCCCTCTCGAGCACGATGCGTCTTGCCGTAAACGGCCTCTATGCTAAAGTGCAGACGGCAAGCGCGGGGAGGGCTTCCAGCTATGGCGGAGCCCTCGTCGACCAGGCATCCAGCTTCGGATTCCTGAACAGCACAGAGAGCTCCGTGGCTGCTCAGGCGCGGCTCATCGGAGGAAGCAGCCTCAATCAGATCTTCAACAAGAGCCGGCTCCAGTTCTTCGATCAACGCTACATGATCTCCGGTGCGAAGTTCACCCATACGCTCTCTGAGAAGTCCTTCTATACTGTCGACCTGCAGATCGGCTACACTGACCAGATGCTCTCGCCGTTCGCAATGGATACCAGCCGCGCCGACCAGTATGTATATTACACGAGCGCAAGCACAATCCCCACCTACACCGGAAAAACCTACAGATTCTACGTCCCGACCTACGGCAGCCCGAACGCATCTACGAATTACGGGTTCGATGGCCTGGGGACATTTGCACTCTTCGGCGGACCGCAGCGGATCGATTCCTCGTATTCATGGGTCTACCAGTTGAAGGGAGACATCACTGCCCAGCTCGGACGCCACCACCAGCTTGAGGCGGGCATCTCCGTCCGGCTTCAGGACCTCTTCGTCTACACGGGCACCTGGTTCCAATCCCAGCTTTCGTATACCCCCGACACGTGGGAGTACTACGACGCAACGCCGCTGGAAATTGGATTGTATGCGCAGGACAAGCTCGAGTTTGAGGGTATGACACTGAACGCAGGGCTCCGAGTGGACTACCTGAACCCGATGAAGAAGGGGTACCAGACTGAGTTTCCGCTTTCCGAAGAGTACAGAAAACTGTATGCGGACATCTACAGCAACCTCCCCGGGGGCGCCGGCACCTATGAGCGCTGGCTCGCCTTCCGCGATCTTATGGCAGATCCTCCCGGGTGGCCCACCACGGAGAACCGGGTACAGGTGTACTTCTCGCCCCGTCTCGGTGTCGCCTTCCCGATCACCGAAGCGAGCAAGATGTATTTCAACTACGGACACTTCTACCAGCGCCCCGCAGTATCATTCCTGTACAACACCCAGCTCAACCTGGGATCTGTCGCCGTCCCGACGCCGGATCTGGATATGGCGCGCACAGTGTCGTACGAGTTCGGCTACGAGCAGATGATCCTCAACGACTTCATCGTCAATGTCGTTGCCTACTACAAGGATGTGCAGGGAGAACCGCTCACCAGGAGTTACATCAACTACTACGAGGACAATATCGTCAGCCGGTACTATGCTGACGCGTACCGCGACATCCGCGGCGTGGAGTTGCGTCTCGAGCGGCCAATGGGACGCTTTGTGACATTCAACCTGATGTACGATTACATGGTTCAGAGCTCGGGTCAGTCCGGACTGGCGCGCGTGTATGAAAACCGCCTGAAGGCGAAAGACAGCGAGCTGCGCTCGCCCAACATCAGCGTCACTGAGCCCCGTCCCCGTGCCAATGCCAACCTCAGCCTTCACACACCGATGGATTTCGGATCGGATTGGCTGGGAGGGAACTGGCTGGGTGGGTTCTTCGCGAATTTCCTCTTCGAGTGGCGCGATGGCGGACGCATCCTGATGAACCCGTCCGAGCCGGACGTGAAGCTCTGGCAGTACGTCGACATCGTGGACTACTGGAACATCGACTTCCGCGGATCGAAGATGATCGACATAGGGGTGGGCACACTGGAACTCGTGCTGACAATCAAGAATCTCACAAACAACAAGTGGCTCGTTCCCGGGAACATGACGGAGGCCCAGTACAGCGATTACAAACAGTCGTTGAAGACACCGGACAAGGGGGGATCGGACAAATGGGGCGACTGGAAGTCTGATGACGGGCATATCAAGATCGGCTGGTGGCAGGCGCCGATATTCCTTAATCCGCGGAGATATGTCCTCGGCCTCCGCCTGAATCTTTGAGAACTCTGTGCATTCTCCGTTCAGCTCATCCTTCACCAGGACCGACGAATGAACACCTCGAATGTGATTCGCGTGGTTGCAGCCGGAATCATCGGGTGCACGCTCTGCTCCGCACAGCAACGCAACTACAACCCAGGGACGATGTCCCTGGATATCAACCGTATCTCCCTGGCCATGAACCGCCTGATGGGCGACGGCGGACTGCAGTCCCAATTCAGCTGGAACCTGACGGGAGACAACCGGGCTTCCACCGAGACGTTCTTCTGGCCCGCCGACAGATGGCAGTCGAACATGCTCTATCAGATCTTCAACCCGCTCTCACTTGACGACAGCGGGATTCTGGATGAGAACGGCGTGGCGCGCCCCATGTTCACACGCGGGGACGCTCTGACAAACTACGGCAAAACCGACTGGGCACTCGAGACACGCCGGTACCGCCCTCCCCACATCACCGTTGACGGCATTGCGCTGGATCCGCCGTACCGGTGGGCCGTCGACCCCTCATTGCCGTGCGACATCAAGCTTGAGTTTGAAGATGTTCTCGGGCAGTTCGGCATCCGCTCGCACGTGGAGATCTTCGCCTTCAGCAATCCCGTTCATGGAGACTACTTCATCTGGAAGGCCACGCACAAGTTCACAGGCGAGCTCAAACTCCCGAGGGAAAGCTCCGTCGCAAAGGACACGCTTCCCGACCAGACGATCCGTTTCTGGTGGCCCCTCGCCTTCAGCTTCGGGCCCACGAAAGCCGGCGAGCGCGCGTCCATTGGAACGTTCGCCTATGAAGGCGAAGATGATCTGGATTCCTGGTTCAAGCGCAAATCAGAACTGGTGACAGGCCGGCCGCGCGATTCTCTCGCAGTTGCGTATTACTGGGATTCGTGGGTGCCGAATGGCCGCGCATACCCCAACGGCTCAACCGATGACACGGGCGACCCTGACCGCGTCACGGGCTACCTGCACTCGACGCAGATACCGGGTTTCGCGCTCCTGCAGGCCGACCGTTCGGCGTCGGACCGGACCGACGACGTGAGCCAGCCATACGCCATGCCCCATGCGACGATCATCAAGGATCTCTGGGGCCGCCGCGACATCGATCTGAAGAAGACCTACCGCGGCGATGATTCGCGGGGGAAATTTCCACCCGACGCGATCACGGCCGGCTTCAGCACATCGCCGGAAAAAGGACCGATGCGGTTCGTCACCACGGGCCCTTACAGTCTGACCAAAGACAGGAGCACGGGCCGCGTCGATTCCATCACATTCGTCTACGCTGTGGGGGTTGGAAGCATTAGCAAGAGCGAAGCAGACACCGTCGGGAGACTCTGGCTCAACGGCGGCTCGCTGGATGGGCAGCCCGTCACCGACTCCATGAAGAGTGCGTACATCCTGCGGGGCAGGGATTCATTGTGGAAGGCCATCGACAGGGCATACTGGGCGTGGGACCGGATGAGCCGCAGCCAGCCCGTACCCGCTCCTCCACCGCCACCGGATATCGCCGTCACGTCGGGGCCGGACAGAATCGAGGTCGCCTGGTCGTACCCCGACGCTGGCTACTTCAAAGATCCCGTGGCCGGTGTGGATGACTGGCGTGCCTGGCGGGTGTACCGCAAGCGGGGCGCATACTATGTGAACGATCCTCTGGATCAATCCGCGGGCGAGGAGTGGGTCATGATTCACGAAACCACCGATCGGAATGCCACGTCGTATATCGACCGGGACATCCAGCGTGGTGTCAACTATTACTACGCCGTTACGGCGGTGGACGATGGCGCGCAAAACACGGCCGGTCCGAATCCCGGCACCCCATTGGAGAGCTCTCGCTATGCGACCCGATCTCAGCTTCCTGCCGCCTCGTTCAAGCCGGGCCTGAGCGAAGGCGGGAAAGTCAGGGTTGTGCCCAATCCCGCGACGGTTGCCTCCGGTGCGCTGGGATTCACCGGTACCCCCGACAAGATCCTCTTCGTCAACCTCCCGGTGAAGTGCACGCTGAGGATCTTCACGGAGACCGGCGATCTCGTGACGACTATTCCCCACTACGGCACCGCGGATCATGCGTGGGGCCAGCGCACGGACACCAACCAGTACGTGGCAAGCGGCATCTACATCCTTGCGGTGACGGAATCTGCCGATCTTGACGGCAATCCGCTGGAAGACCAGTTCGTCAAATTCGTGATCGTACGTTGAGGCCGACCATGAGAACGCACAGATGCGTCGCCATACTGCTGCTGGCAGCACTGCTTCCGGCTGTAGCAGCTTCACAAATCACGAAGAAGGCACAGGTGGGCTTCCGGTTCCTTGAGAACCCGGTCTCTGCAGAAGTCATCGGCCGCGGGGGGACAGGCATCACCACGACGACCAACGCGAGCGGGCTATTCTGGAATCCGGCGCTGACCGCCTGGAACCAGTCGCAGTTCGACATCGCGCTCCACCGGACACAGGGAATCGCCGACATCAACTACAACGCCATTGCCGCCACGGCCGATCTCTGGGGCTTCGGCGTTCTGGGTGTCAGCTTTGTCTCGATGGACTACGGCGAGTTCTACGGTACGCGGCGGTCCACCAATGCCGCAGGGTACGAGGAGACCGGAACGTTTTCCCCGAAGGCCTACGCCCTCGGGGTGGCGTTCGCACAACAGGTCAGCAACCGGTTCAGCTACGGAGTCCAGGTGAAGTACGCGGTGCAGGACCTGGCCTCAGCATGGGTAGGACCGTTCGGCGGGTCCATTACCACTCCGAACCTTGTCATCAGCGAACGTACGTACGACCACGGGGATTTTGCGCTCGATGTGGGGGCATGCTACGATTTTCTCTACAACGGCATCCGGTTCGGGGCATCGCTGCAGAATATCTCACGCGAGATCAAATACGAAAATGAGGCGTTCCCGATGCCGTTTGCGGTCAACTTCGGGATCTCTGTCCAGCCGCTGCAGTTCTTCCTCGATGACGACGAAGCAAAGAACCTTACCCTGCTGATCGAGAGCCGGCATCCGCGCGATTTTGAGGAGAAGATCAAGTTCGGCGCTGAATATGCGTATCTGAACATGATCGTGGCGCGGCTGGGCTACATGATGAATTATGACGAGAGGGGATTCACGGGAGGCATCGGGCTTTCCGAAGAACTGGGAGGAGTCCCGCTCAGGGTGGATTACGGATATGAAGCCTTCGGAATCTTCGGAGCCCGGCATCACTTTTCGCTGGGGGTGCGGATCGAATGATCTGAACTTCGCTGCTTGAGGCACTGCCCTATCGTACGTTCGACGCCAAGCCACATCGTATCGCCAAACCTTATCTCACATAGAGCATCCGCTTCGTCATCTGAACGCCTCCGGCCTGGAGGCGGTACAGGTAAACCCCTGACGCCAAGCCATCCGCGCTGAACCTGACCGTGTAGGTCCCCGTTGCCTTTTCTTCATCGACTAGCCTCGCGACTTCCCTGCCGAGAATATCGTGGACCGTCATAATCGCTCTCCCCGCAACAGGCAGTGAGAAGCGAATGGTGGTGGATGGATTGAAGGGATTAGGAAAGTTCTGTTCCAATTGCAGTTGCTCCGGCATGCCGGCGACTGCCCTGCTATCAACAGAGGTGACAATGGGCTCGAAGGTTACTGCAAAATCCCCACCCACATTTGCCGGGATCCTCAGCATGGGGGGCCATTTGTCGAAAGAGAAATGACGCTCTCCGTTGAGCAGCACACCAGCGATCATGTACTTTCCAACGATGGGCATCAAGCGAATCTGTCGCTCGTACGGCTTTGGACTGAAGGCATAGTGCAGCGTCGCCGGCTCCTTCCTCAGAAGCAACTTGCCGTACAAGTACACATAGTAGCCAAGTTCGATGGAATGGTAAGCAGCTTTCCCGCTGCTGCCTTTGTTTGTGTCCCAGATCTGCGCCCCGTACTTGGTGCGGTTCTCATACACCTCCCCGTACACATGGTCGACAAAGTATTTCATAAAGAACTCCAACGTCTCGTCGGCCATCTGCAGCACTGGGATCGAAGCATAGGAGTAGTGCCCACAATAGTCGAGAAGCAAGCCGGCGGTGATAGCCTGCTCCATCTGCCACCATGCCTTGGCAGTGTCTTTCTGTCCCCACATCAGCATCTCGCCGGTTACGCGGTTGTAGTCCTTGTACGGACCGCCGTTCTGGCGATCGTACCCCTTCTGGACAACCGACTCGACCAGCCGGTCCGCAGCACCCAGGTACGAGGTATCCTGAAACAACACATACAGCCGTGCAAGACACCAGCCGGTCTTGAGCACGTGTCCCATGATGGTCATGGTGTTGGAAGGATCCGGATTCCAGTCGGAATCGAATCCTTCCACAAACCCGATCGCCTGCGATGCGGAAGAAGCTGCAAGTCGATTCACCATGTTGTCCCCAATCTGCCTCAGCCTCCTGGCGTACACCGAGTCCCCCGTCATCAGATACAACGAGAGCAAGTGCGTTGTTACCGCATCCACAGTGGCATTGAAGCTTTTGCCCGACGGTTGAGTACCGTTGGCGAGAGTCTGATCATAGTACCCGAATGCCTGCAGCCGCGCGTCCCAGAAACGTGCCTCGTTGTGAGCAAGGCTTCGTGCGAGCATCACCCGATCGAGGCTGTCATCGGTCACCTCAACGGATGCCGCTATGCCGAGCAGCGCATAGTGCTGGTAATAGGCGGTCTTGTTGGCTGTCGGATTCGAAGGAACGCCGTCCCTGTTCACCTCGTTGTACCAGCCGCCGTTCGTGCTGTCCCATCCTGACCGGTACAGGAAGTCCAACGCGCGGCGGGCGTACGTGAGATACTGGGCGTTCCCGGTGAGCATATACGCACGGAGAAAGCCGTACGCGTCGCGGGACTGGTTGAGTGTGTTTTTGCCTGTGCCCCAGGAGGTAATCAGGTTACCAGTGCGGTCAATGTTCATGGAGAAGCCGCCCCGGACAGAGTCGTAGGCCTTGAACCAGAAGCGAGCACAGCTATCCACGTATCCGATCGCAAGATCCGGATTCACCAGGTATTGCGAACGCAACGTCTGCGCCGAAAGCGGCAGGTGCATGCCGGCAACGATCAACGCAACGACAATTGTACAGCGGCCTCTCATCATCTCTGACCGTCTCCGCAGGGCGACTTTATCACGAGGATGTGGACCCGTCGACTGGAACATTGTTCTCCCTACTTTGCCATAATCATCCGCCGTGACTGAGTCACACCTCCCGCATCGAGCCGGTACAAATAGACTCCACTCGACAACCCGGATCCATCGAACGGAACCGCGTGCACTCCGGCCGGCACCTGTGCATCCACCAGCGTCGCCACTTCTCTGCCCAGGATGTCGTAGACCTTGAGCGTCACCTTTCCCGCCACAGGGATCTGGAAGGAAATCCGGGTCCCGGGGTTGAAGGGATTCGGATAATTCTGCTCGAGCAGACATCCCTGCGGAAGTTCCGCGGAGACAGGGACATCCGTCGGACGCGTGCCTACCGCGAATGCCAGGGGATACACACCGCCGTCAAGCTGCTTCACATCGGAGCCTGAACCGGTGATCCCATCGGTCAACAAATCGACAGCCCACACCTGGTACTGGCTCGAGGATTGATTGATGTAGTGATAGTATATCTTCTTGTCATCAACAGAGAACGACGGGTTGCCCAACGAGGAATAGTTATTCGTCACGACTCCCGCATCACCGGTATTCAGATTCACCGCCAGCACCTTCACCTGACTGTTCTCGTCCATGTAGTCGAACGCGATCAGGTTGTCTGTATTGGATGCATACACGGCATTCCCGATGTTGATGCCACGGGGCTGGGCGGCAAAGAGCCGTGAGCAGGTCCCTTCAGCCAAACGGACAGTATTGATATCCCAGAATCCAAGTGTGTCGCCGCCGGTCAGCACTGTGGTGTTGTATGCATCATACATGATCCGCGTCTCATCGGCGGTCCAGTCAATCCGGTCCGGATACCATATGCTTCCGGAAGATTCTCCGGTGTGGTACACCGGCGTGTACAGCTGGAGCACTTTGTTGCCGGCGCTGTTCTGCAGGTCAAAGACGTAGATCTTCGCCTCTGAGAAAGTGGTTGTCGCTGCCAGATACCGGCCGCTTCGTGACACGGCAATGTTGTTGAAACCGCCGCCGCTTGAAAGGGTCTGATCGTTCGTCCCGTCCGACCCGACCACATGGAGATTGTTGGTCTGATCGACGTAGAACAGATAGGTTCCGTTGTCCATCACCGCGGGCCGGCTGGCAAGAGCCATCGTTGAAAGCTTGGCGAAGGTAGTGGTTCCCATAGTCCACCGGTACAGATATCCGTCGGAGACATTGACGAGAGCAACATACTGAGTGCCCTGGACAGGGGGATCGGATGTCGGCGGCGTAGTGGCCGTACCCGATGTAATTCCGACCGCATCGAAGGCAGCCGCCGCAGCGAGGGCTTTTGCATTCCCCGCCCCGCCGAAAAGATCCTCTGCCGCTTTAATGACGGACAACCGGCAATCCACAAACTGGGAGTTCTTTGTCAGGTACGTGGTCAGCACACGGTAGTACACCTGTCCGGCCTCTTCTTTTGTCATCCCCGATGCGGTGGCAAAAAGGTAGAAAGCCTTGTTCGGAATGCCACTATTGATGTGCACACCGCCATAATCGCCGGATTTGTCGTTGGGGAGATTCTTGTACTCACTCATTTTTGTTGGCTGACGCGAACCTGGCGGGACTTCGGGGCCTGCCGGATCGGACATGCTCCGGAGGGCGTCTCCGGGTGTCCCTGGCGTGAAAACATCTTCACCCAAGAGCCAGTTGCCGCCTGAGCTTTTGAGCCAGAACTCGAAGAGCGTTCCGAACACATCGGAGAACGACTCGTTCAGTGCTCCCGACTGGTTTTCATAGAGCAGATTCGCCGTGTTCTCTGTCACTCCATGCGTCAGCTCATGCGCCGCCACATCGGCGGCACCGGCCAGATCGCTGAACGTGGTGCCATCTCCGTTCCCGAACACCATGTACTGCCCGTTCCAGAAAGCATTGCTGTAGTTGGATTTGAAGTTGACGATGAAATTCATCGTCCCGCCCTGATTGTCGATGGCGTTCCGGTTGTGCACGGTCCTGTAATAGTCATAGATTTTGCCTCCCGTGTAGAGTGCCGAGACGCCGGGCCGGCTGCTCCAGGATGAAGCAGTCGTTGATGTGATATAGTAGATGCTCTGCTCCGCATTCCTGGCATCGAATGCATAGATCACGCCTTTTCCATCGGCAGGCATCTGCGACTGAGAAGCATTGTACATGGTCTTGCTCGCGTCGATCATCAGGTACTGCGTTCCGATCTGATAGACACCGAGCGAACGGGTAACACCCTGAAGGTCTATGCCGCTTCCAGTCACGGGACCATCCATCGCCACTCTGTTGTACACTTTCGCAACCTGGCCGGTACCGGCATCGACAAAGACATCGTTCCGGAGATCGAGTCCACCCGCCACACTCACGACCCAGCAGAGCGTCAGGCGTCCGGCATCATCCGGGAGATATACGTTTCGTACTCCGGTCACACGGCAGTCGCGGCCGCACCGCTCAACTGCGATCGCCTGTGCACTGGCGGCATCCGCAGTCGTAATGTCAGACACCAGCCCGGCCGGCGTGGGAATGTACCGTCCGTTGAAGCTCTCGACCTTTCCTTGACTATTTACATGGACTCGGACATCACGTCCCCAGACTTCCGATCCACGGTACATCTGCTGATAGCGGATATGCGTGAATCCCAGCGCATCCTGTTGCAGATCGATTTGCTTGAATTCGGAGGCTGGATCCTGGATCCGAAGCAGTCCGGCATTGGCCTGGAGGAACTCCGAGGCGACGCGCTGCGCCTGTTCTCTGGATGGGAGGCTGGAACCATCAGTTTCCATCGCTGCGCCGGCCAATCCCTGGACGAAGATCGGAACGGCATGGACATCGTCCCAGGAAATCGCAAGACGTCCCGGGTTCGAGCTCCGCAGCGATTCGAGAGCTACTCGCTGGGCGGGAGTCAGCTTCTGAAGCGCATCTGCCTGCACCTGCGTGGCTGCCGCAATACGATCGGTCAGGTTCGCAACGTCGGACGCAAACAGGGAGTGTTGAGCAGCCGAAGGAGCATAATGCCGTGCCTTCTTGAGATCGAAGCCATTCGGGGTGGAAGATGAAGACGGTATCTTCGTGTTCCCCGCTTGAAGCGAATCGCCCAGCAGCACCGCAAGGGCGAATAACAATATCAGAGAGTGTCTCATGGGGTCTGTCACTTTCCAGAGGGAACTGTGTTTTTTGTGGTCGGTAGTAATGATTTCTGTACCACGATGAGACAGTGATCGTAGAAGTGCTGATAGAGAGGCCTGAAGGGGCTTTGACCGAGCTGCGGTCTCCAGGTGTATTCACGTGTGGTGTCCTGGACCGTCAGGCTGAGGAACCGCACTAGAGATCCGGCAGAGTCCGTCGGGGGAACTGTCCTCAGGGCCTTTGCCTCATCCCAGAGCGTGCACATCGTGTCGGCATCCAGGGTGCCGATCTCGACCTCATTTTCTCTCGCTCCTTTCCCGCTCCATTTGTAGACGGCACCGGTTCCCGTGATTGTATACCCATCCCAGGTTCCGGCAAAACCGCCTCCTTCACCCAAAACGATGCGCAACATGGTGTTTTTCCCCTCCTCTGTCTTTCCGGCGGAGTCAAGGTCGCACCGTGCACATGATCCCGCGATGACTCCAAGGGCACAAAGGATAATGACTGCTCCGAGCGTGGTCCGCCCGGCATGGTTCGGTTCTGTTTTCACCGTAGCACACTCCTTTTGACGTGTGTCTATGAAACGTCTGGCCAATCATCCAAATAAAATCTACGAAATCAGAACGCGGCAGTCAAACAGCCATTCGACCCGATCTTCTGAAGAGCCGGCAGGACAACACACACAATTCTGATGCGACGAAGCCACACGGGGACACGACGAACGACAGGTAGAAGCGCCGGCGACGCGTAACATTTGTCGCGCGGGAGAGTCTTAGAGAATGTAGAGGTCTTTCACAAACAGATCAGTGAGGGTACAATGCATGCCATGACAGCAGTGCTGATAGCGGTATCCCTCACAGCCGTTCCTGCAAGGGCTGATGAGGTGGTGAGGACGTGTGCCAGGATGGAATCATACCGCCAGTTCAACATCCCGCGCTTTGAGCGGGCATACGTGGAATCACTGCGGTTCCCCGTCCCTGCGGTGGTGGAATGCACCCTGCGGGATGTGGCACTCCTGAAGCTCGCGCAGCCGGAAATGCAGAACGATGCTATCTATGAGCAGGTCTGCGAACTGGCAAGGAATGGAAAGACTCCGGCTGTTAAATACAAGGCCTCTCTCGTCAGGATAGTCTACGAGAACCCGCAGATGTTTGTCGAAGAAGGCAAGGCGGAGTACGTGAACGATGAGCAGGTCTTTACGGCGATTTCCGACCGCCTTCAGAAGTCCGTGCTGGCGATCGTGCTCCGTTAAGGGGCGGCGGATCAGTCGTTCCGGAGGCGGAAGGTGAGGCAGAAGCGTGTGCCGGCTGACCTGTCGATGGCTATCGTCGCCTGCAGTTGCTGGGCCAGACTGGCCACGAGTGTGAGACCCATTGATTCTGCGGTGTGAATATCGATCGACGGGGGCAACCCCACACCGTCGTCACTCACCGTCAACTCGACGAGGTCCTCACCTGCCTTCCGGAAGATGACTTCAATGTATCCTTCGCTCCTCCCCACAAACGCGTGTTTGAGGGCATTCGTGAGGAGCTCATTCACAATGAGACCGCAGGGAATCGCAGCATCCACACTGATCATGATCCGGTCGCTGAGCACCTTGCAGGTTACGCCCCGCCGGTCGTACGCCCGGAGCAATTGACCCGCCACGAGCTCCAGATACTCGCAAAAATCTATGCCCGCCAGGTTCCCCGACCGGTACAGACGCTCGTGGACGAGCGCCATGGACCGGATCCGGTTCTGACTCACCTTCAGCGCATCCACGATGACAGGATCGTGCAGATCGGACACCTGCAGATTCAGAAGGCTGTTGATGATCTGCAGGTTGTTCTTGACACGATGGTGTATCTCTTTCAGCAGGACATCCTTCTCCCTGAGTGAGAGCTTGAGTTCATTCTCGGCAGTCTTGAGCGCCGTGATGTCCGTGGAAACTCCCAGCACCGACGCGATGGTCGACCCGGAAAGGGTGAACGGGATTTTGATGGTCTGCAGAATCCTCACTTCTCCTGATGCCGTGGTGATTTGCTCTTCAGGAATGAGTTTCTCTTTTCCGGAGGCAATGACTTCCATATCAGCCTCACGGAATTTCCGCACTTCTTCTTCCGACGAGGCAAAATCGGCATCGGTCTTCCCGAGCAGCTTCTCGACCGCTGTGCCGTAGGCCTTCGCCACCGCCTCATTTGCGACGACGAACCGTCCCTCCACATCCTTGGCAAATATGAAGTGCGGCACGAGGTCGATGATCTGGCGCTGGCGTTGTTCTGTCAGCCGCAACGACTCTTCCGTGTTCCGGTGTTCGCCGATTTCTTTCAGCAATGCCTCGGTCCGGACGGACACCCTGTATTCGAGGTCTTTGTTCACCTCCTCGAGATTCCGCTGGGCCACGCTCAGCCTGTCGAGCATGCTGTTAAATGCCCGTGCCAGCTCCCCGACTTCATCACCGTGGCCTTCGGGTGCCCTGCTCTTCATGTCGCCTGCCGTCACAGCCCTTGCCGAGGCGACAACCGATTTCAGGTGCGCCGTCACGGCACCGCTGATGCCGATTACCGAAAGCAAGCCCACCAGGAAGACGATCAGCGTGACAATCGCTGTCTCCTTCATGATCTGTTCCCTGCCGGATCCGACCTCAATCCGCGAGAAGCCAAGGAACAGGTCCCCCAATTCTGTGTTCCGGTGAATGATCCGTTCGCGAGTCTGCCAGAGATCAGCGTGGCGGACAATCCGGCCCGCTTCAGGGGTTCCTTCATACTCACAGCGCATCGCTTCGGGGTAGTTCACTGAAGCGAGGACGCGTCCCTGCAGATCGACCACGACAGCGTACCGGATATCCCGGCTGAACATCGCCGAGCGGAGTTCTTCGGCGATCTGCGCGGTATCCTGGAACACGAGCGCGGACGTGATATTTGCAGAAGTCATGGCGGAAACGACACGTGCCTTCGCCGCAAGGGCGCTGTCACCCATCCGCTCGACTCGATTGGGGATAAAGATCAGGAAGAAGCAGGCAATGACCAGGAAAACGAATCCAATGAGCAATGCAAGCTTCCAGCGGATGCGGAGATGCATGAGTCTATGAAGAGGGGACACGCTCATTCCACCACCCGCGCGACGCGTAGCAACTGTGCGCTGAAGACCGATCCAGCCGCACGGGAAGCTGGCAGGTTAATGAGGACCCTGGGGTTCTCCCCCTGGCGTACGAGGCCGACTGCCACACCCTGACTCAAATACTTTGCCACACCTGTGAATGTCAGGATCCGTTGCGCTCGACAGGTCTGGGCAACCGCGGAAATCCCGGACGCACGGAGCGGGGCAATATAGGCAATCTGGATTCCCTGATCACGCAGGCGGGTCACCAGATCCGCTTTCCCATTCATGTCCATGTTCACTACCCGCACGCGGCTGTGAACTAATTCCGCTGCTCCAGGCAGCGCTTTCGCAACGTCCTTCGCGATGACCGCGGAAGAACGGATACTCGACTCATACAGCACGGCCACCTTGATGCCCTTGCTGAGTTTCTCCCTCTGCGACCGGTCAAAGGTGAGCACGTTCATGAGGAGCTGTGCCTGGGCGTCCGGAGGCAGAGACACTTCCTGTGGTAGCGCACGCGGGGCAATGCCGCAGACCAGCACCGGAAAAACCAGCAGTGGTGCCATACACCGCATGCAATGCTCCATCCCTCGCCGCGAGGAGCTGTCAGTCACCTCGTGTGCCATGGCATGATTTGAGAACGCATTCCAGTGCATCTCCATCGCTCCGCACGAATGGAACCCCCGCGCTAATCCCCAGAAATCAATACAAAATGCACGCCAAAGGCAAACCCCTTCCGCAGGCCGGAAAATGCCATCTGTCGGGGCGATGGAGGTCCCTCTGGTCAATATTCGCCATTTTTGTGATCAGACATGGTCACCACATTCCTTGCTGCCGACTAACGGTTAAGGGGGACTTTTTGTATCTTGAGCTGGTCGATCCCATATCCATCACCCCTAAATCGCCGGGCCTATGAGACTCTCACTTCTTACACTTCTTATGACAACCGCGCTGCTCACGGGATGCGGAGTATCCTTCTCTCCTTTCACGCAGCAAACTCGTACCACACAGCCACTGGAAGAATGTGTCTTCCACATCGGCATGGACGTTCAGTTCCGGTCGTTGCGTGTGATCGAACAGCTGGATACAACAGGTTTATTCAGGAATGACGGCCGACGCTACATGCTCCTCACCAGAGTGGATCCGGGGAAGGCAATCGCCCAGGGGGAAGACTGGATTAGCGTGGACTTCGGGAGGGGTATAGTCCTGGATTTCCGGCGGAGCGAACCGGAGGGAGTCTATGTGATGCCGGGGTGGGGAACGGTGAATATCGGGGAAGAACGCTATGATGTCCAGGTCGGCGTGCTCAGTGGCAGCGCCATTCAGCTTCTCTGGGAGCCGCTCAAGAAGCCATCCTCGCCGCAGTAATCAGGCGTCCGTCGCGACTTCATTGTACGCTTCCGCCGTTTGCTCCGCCACATGCCGCCAGAGATAGTGGGCGGCAATGTGCTGTTTCAGCCGCTCATCCTTCTTTCTGCCAAGAGCGCTCTCCACTCCTCTTCTGATCGACGCCTCGCTCAGCGGCTCGACATAGTCCGCCATGTCCCGGAAATACTCGCGTGTTCCACCGTGAGGCGTGATCACCACCTTTGCCCCTGCAAGTCCCGCCTCGAGTGCGGCGATACCCGGCGTCTCAAAGAGTGACGGCAACACAAACACATCGCACGCAGCGTATGCGGAGGCAAGCATGGGCGAGCTGTGGTCAATTCCGTCGAGCAGGAGGATGTGTTTGTAGCGGGCCGCCTCCCGGACACACGCATCTCCGTACGAGCTCTTGATGATCCGACCGATGATCACGACCGGGCAGTTGAGCGGTCCGAGTGCCCGGATCATGCGCAGGACATTCTTCCGTTCATGTCCCGTATGCCCCACGTTCAAAATGAAATTCCGCAGTCCGTACGTCTTCACGAAAAGGTCCGGATCTGCACGCGTGAACACTTCATCGACGCCATTCGGAATGACCCGCACATTCCCTGCGGAGACGCCATACCCCTGAATGAGGAGATCGGCTTCCGCCTGCGTGTTGGGAAGCACCATCCGTGCCCAGGAACAGATTTCCGCGCAAAGCCCGTAGTCCGACCATATCCCTCTGGCTCTCTTCTGCACTGCCCGTGTCACGCTAAGCGCATTCCGTATGAAGCCGGGTGTGTGGGAGCTATAGGTGATAGGTGATACGACGAGGGGGAGTCCCAGCGCCCGTATCTCGCGGGCCAGATGGTACGTTCCGATATTTGCCGCATACAGATGAAACAGATCCCCTTTCGCGGGGTGGAATGGTGCCCACGGATCAAACAGCGTTGTCGTCACACCGATCTGGTTCAGATGCCGCACGGTCTCTTCAATCTGGGTTCGCGGACCGCCATGAAGGATGGAGACGGCCTGATATCCTGCGACATGAACGGTCACTTCAGCCTCCTGAGCATTCGTGTGTAGAGATCCCCCAGCATCCGCCGCGGGTCAGGCTCACGGATCCGGCGCAGGTCATCCGGAACATACGGGATCTTCCGGACGGTGCTCTCCCGCGAATCCAGAAGGACCGTCTCACTGGACGGAAGCAGCAGTGTCTGCGTTGCTGACAGCGATACGCGTATGCCGACACGCGCATTGGCCGCCGCAGCAGCATTCACGACCTGCAGCACACTCTCCCTGATGTCGAACTGTACATTAAGTCTTGCACGGGCGAGCCACCAGAACGCAAAGTCCCCCATGAGCACCCCGGGGACGTCCTGCAAAAGAGCGTGTTCCAGCAGTGCATCCACAACATCCCAGTGGCGGTGCGAAGGATGATGGTAGAAGAGCAGCGGAATATTCCGGGCCATGTGCGCATCAATCGTCGACCGGTAGTACTCGATCATCTGTTGGGAAGTCGCTCCCGTGCGGCGGAGAGAACCAATACTGACCGGATGGATAGGGACCTGGAGCGTACGGTACGCATGCTCGAGATCTTCGGGGACAAGCGGAACCGTGTCGTAGGCGTAGGAGAACTCCGAGGAATACACCAGCCCGAGCCGGTCGATGACTCCTCCAAGTCCAGTGGTCCAAGTCCCGAATGGCACCGCCATCCCCAGCGGGGCCAGCCCGGCGAGTCGCATCATCGCAAGCGCCCGTGCCCACTGAGCTTCCTGCCGGTCAGGATCCGGCTCGATCCGGTGCTCATAGCAGTGGAGCGCAAACTCCTGGCCCATCATTGTGGCAAAATGTGGAAGCCATGGCTCGTGGGAGGCGACGTCCAGAAACCAGGTCCCTGGGACGCCGGCATTGTTCAATACATCGTACAGCTCGTCTATGTCATAACGGGGAGCACCATCCGTGTCAATTCTGAATGCAAGAACGTTGGGCGATGTTCCCGGGTAGTACCAGAGATGGACATAGGGCAACGACCGGCGGTGATGGAGATACTCCAGCGCGTGATGGCAGAGCTGGAAGACCTCCCCGCGCGACACCATCGATACGCGCTCCGTTGGCAGACGATCCCTGTGCACGTAGAACGCCTTGTACACCGAGCGCGTATCGGCCAGCACACGCTGCACATCAAATGGAAGAAGCACCGCCGGGCCGCCGAGGAGGGATCCTGCGAAGACCGCATGGTGGTGCTGATGTGTGCGGAGATGATTCGCCTCGCGGGGAATGTCGCCCTGAGTACCGAGATCGACGATCCGCACGGTTGTGAAGACCCCATCACCGTCCGATGCCAGATAGTGCAGCGGCTCTCTACGGACGCCTGTTCCTCCGACGCCGACAACATGCCGGGCGCTGGCGAGGAGTGCGCCTCCGGACCGGAGGTAGTCTTCCACGATGTCACATTCGGATGCGTCGAGCTGATGCGTGACAATCAGAACGCTGCAGTCCGCAAGCCCCTCTCCCGTTGCCAGATGCACTGTGCGCCAGGGCAGCCCCTCCCTTCTCAGCAGTTGTTCCCACGTCCGGGAACGCCGTGTGATGCCGGCCTGGATCTTCACACCAGTCGCTCCCTCATGTAGGCAATGTCTTCACTCTTGAAGACTCTGAATATGAACATCAATCCGACCAGAACCACGGTTGCTGCACCCGTTGCCACGACCGGATGGATCGGCCAGAGCAGCCACCCCGCAATTCCAGAACAGCAGCCGGCAATCAGGGGGGGAACAAACACACCCGCCGGAGGAAATGATCCATTTCTCCTCGCGTGCCATGACATGAGCAGCACAGTCACCAGCTCACCCACACCCGCCCCTATGGCTGTCCCGATGCTGCCAAACAGCGGCGTGAGGATAAGCATCGCAACAATCAGGACGAGGGACCCGCGGATGAGGATGCTGCTGTACAGACGCTCGTATCCCGAAGCAAGGAGCACGTTGGTCGCGATAGAATTGATGAGCGTGAGTCCGACGTAGAGCAGCAGAATGCGGAACACAGGATCGGCGCTTCCATAGGCCGGACCGTACACAAGGGCGATTCCCCACGATGACAGCAGGTTGCCCAGCAGCACAATGACAATCACTCCGGTGATCACCATTTTGGCCGTGACGGATACTATCTTCTCCAGGTCCGCAGGCTTCGTTTCCCGTATTCTCGTGAACGCCGGCAGAAAGATCGCATTGAGAACACGGTCAGCAATCAGAAGCAGAAACACAAGTTTCAATGCCGCGTTATACACCCCTGCGTCGGCGGTGCCGGTCGTCGCTGCAATCACAATCGGAGGGAGGTTCATCACCATCTGGCCGACGAACATCGCCATACCCACGGGGAGATTCTCCCGCAGGAGCTGCGTCCAGAGACCGACGTCCCACTTCAACCGGGGCACGGGCCGCAGCGAAGCTGTTGTCCCCCAGAGCATGCCGGTCGTCACAATCGCACCGAGGAAGAACGCCGCCGGCGCCATGGCAACATCATCGAGTGATCGCACCAGAAACCAGGCCGCCAGCCCGTACACGCAGTAGCCGGCAAACCGGGCTGCACCGATTGGCGGCATCCGCTCCATTCCCTGAAGGTACCAGTCCGTTGCAAGGGCCAACGGAAACAGCGAGGCCAGACTCCAGAGCATCACCCTGCGGACTGCCGGATCATACGGATTGACGAAGAGAACGAGGAGTGCTAGTGCGAAGAGCACAATTGACAGGACGAACCGCAGAGTGAGAACACCACCAAATCTCCGGTCGTCCATCCCGTCCGCCCGGGCGGTGTTCCGGGTCTCTACAAGTTGAATGCCCGGGCTGGAGAGTAACTGCAAATGCCCGAGGAGGGCCATGCCGACACTGACGAGTCCGAACCCTGCGGGTTCCAGGATTCGTGCAAGGTACACGGTGACAAGGAAGCCGATCCCCCGGCTGGCCACGTCGCCGGCGAAGAGCGCGCTCATATTCCGAAGGGGCCGTTTCACACTCTCCCCCGGCTCATCGTGTCGCCTCTTCTACAATCTGCCGAAGCGCTGTTTCCCGGCGCTCCAGCGTGAATGTCTGCGCAATGTGCTCCCGTGCCCGACTGCCGGTATTGCCGGGAGCGTCCAGGGCCAAGCGGATGGCACTGGCGAATGCCGGGACATCGCCATAAGGAACCATATGGCCGATCCCGGCGATCGCCGTGGGAATCCCTCCGACATTCGAACCCACCGGAACGCATTCACAGAGCATCGCCTCACAGAGACTGTTCGGCAAACCCTCCGTGTACGAGGGCTGGCAGTATACCGCAGCCCGCTGGTAATAGCCGAGCAGTGTACTTTGTGGGATGAAAGGAATGAGCTCGACATTCGGCGGAATCGTCGCCCTTGTTTCCTGAATCAGCAGTTCATGCATCCCCACCACCACGAAATGCACATCAGCAAGGCTGCGCGCAACGTCGAGGAGCACATCGATTCCCTTGACCTTCATTCTCCATCGATACTCACAACCTGCGACGGTCAATACGAACCGTTCTTTCGCACCCCCGGGTTTCCATTTTTCCGGATCGTAGCCTGTCGGGACGTAGACAATGTTCTGGCCGTCATAGCCGGCGAGCCTGGCCAGCCCGCTCTGCAGGGAGGGATCCACCGCGAGAACATGCCAGGCATGCCGGACGGCGTACCTGACCAGGGGAGTCCTCCACGGACTCACCCAGATCCCGTAGGGAATCTCCGGGAGCTTTGCTGCATCTGCCCCTCCGGCAACAATGAGAGCATTTTTGCCGAAGATCCGGCTCAGAAGAACCGTAAGGAACGCATAGACGGAGGCAAACCAGGTGAATGTGACATCGTGCGACCGGATGCGGACAAGAATCTTGAAGAAAGCACCAGGCCCGAGGGTGTTCAGAGGAGTTACATCATAGTGCTTCTGCAGCAGCCTGATGTCTTCCTGGATGAATGTCGAATTGAGAGAGGAGGTGAAGAGTATCTTCTTGCGTCGCAAGTGTCAATCCGGCAGAGAGATACGAAGGCCGCAGATTTTACAGAAGATACATTAAAAGGTCAGGAGTTGCAAGGTTGGGATTGACTGGGTTACGGCGGAGAAAGTTGTGATGGACTGGCTTACGGCGGACAAGGTTGTGGTGGACTGGCTTGCGGCGGAAAAGGTTGTACCTGGCGCAGCGCCTTCTCATTACTTCGCCGGAGCTCATGGTTTCCCTGAAGCCATCAACTCAGCAGAATCACCGGGGCGTGAATTTCAAGGCCAGCGAGTTCAGGCAGTAGCGGAGCCCTGTCGGCGGAGGTCCATCCTCAAACACGTGCCCGAGGTGGGCGTCACAGCGCGCACAGCGGATTTCTGTACGGACCATCCCGAAGCTCCGGTCGACGACATTCAAGATGTTTTCCTTTGCGACCGGACCGAAGAAGCTGGGCCAGCCGGTCCCTGACTCGAATTTCGTGTTCGACGCAAAGAGATCCAGTCCGCAGCAGACGCAGGAATAGACACCGGCTTCGTGATGAGCCCAGTATGCCCCTGAACAGGCCCGCTCGGTACCATGCTTTCTGGTCACCTCGTATTGCTCCGGTGTCAGTAGCGCGCGCCATTCCTTCTCCGACTTCACGACCTTTTCCACCGTCACGTATCCTTTCTTTTCGACCGAATACACCCTGATGTGTCGACCTGATTCGTCGCCTGAGTGAAGAAGAAACAACGCGAGCAGAATACCTGTCATCCACATATCCAGCGCTCCTTTCCTGATACAACACGGAGTCTCGTTGGCTGGTTCCGCCGGGCCGATGACAAGAGAGTCAATGAGACAGAAGCCGGTGAGAGAGAAGCCGGTGAGAAAGAAGCCGGTAAGAGAGAAGCCGGTAAGAGAGGAACCGGTAAGGCAAAAATCAGTGGGATGATGTGTATGGATGGATTGAAGTGGTCAAGGCGAGCTGGCAGTCGTCGGGAAAGGGGCGTGCGTATCGGCGAACGCACGAGAACCAGCCACCAGCTCAGGCAGAACCTTCAGCAGCGTCCCGAAATGAACGTGGCGTGCCTAGTGCAGTATGGTGTCAATCTCCCGGAGATCGTCATCCGACAGAGGTGGGGCGTAGCTGGCCGCCACGTTCTCCTCGATCTGCGCGACGGAGCTTGCACCGATAAGTGCGGAAGTCACGCCGGGACGCCGCAGCACCCAGCTCAGCGCGAGCTGCGCAAGCGTCTGGTTGCGGCGCCGGGCCACAGACTGAAGAGAACGTACCTTGTTGAGCTTTTCCTCTGTGACGTGCTGGGGTCTCAGGAAACCGTGGGGCTTCCCGGCCCGTGAGTCCTGGGGAATCCCTTCGAGATACCGGCCTGATAACAGACCTTGTGCGAGCGGAGAGAACACAATGCACCCCATTCCTTCCTCCTGCAACACCTGGAGAAGTTCACCCTCTATCCAGCGGTTAAACATGTGATAGACTGGCTGATGGATGAGGCACGGCGTGCCCATCTGACGGAGAAGTGCTGCTGCGCGCCGGGTCTGGTCAGGCTTGTACGAAGAGATGCCGGCATAGAGCGCACGTCCCGAACGAACGGCGAAATCCAGTGCGCCCATGGTCTCTTCAAGCGGCGTGTCGGGATCGGGACGATGGGAATAGAATATGTCGACGTAGTCCAGACCCATACGCTTCAGACTCTGGTCCAGACTGGCGATGAGATACTTGCGTGATCCCCACTCCCCATACGGCCCGGGCCACATCCAGTACCCTGCCTTTGTGGAGATCACGAGTTCATCGCGGTATGGTACGAAGTCCTTCCTGAAGATCCTGCCGAATGTTTCCTCCGCGGATCCCGGGGGCGGACCATAGTTGTTGGCCAGATCGAAATGCGTGATGCCGAGATCGAAGGCTTTGCACAGCATTGCGCGGCCGTTCTCTTCGGCGTCCACTCCGCCGAAGTTGTGCCAGAGCCCGAGTGAGATCGGCGGAAGGCGCAGTCCGCTTCGCCCGCATCTGCGGTATGGAAGTGTGGCGTAGCGATCGTCGTGAGGCATCCATGTGCTCATCGTGGACTCCGGGTTACATGAGGCAGATTGTGTCGGATCCAGAAGGGTGCAGCATCAAGACCCTCCGCCCGTACTCAATGCAGGACAGTGCGCAGAGTGTCTTCGCGGAGAAATCCTACCAGGTTTTCAATATCCTTCGACAGAGGACGGTCCCCGCGGAGAGGAGGTACCACCTCGGAGAGCATCTTGAACGCCTTCCGGGTTCCCTCCCCCTGACGCTCCGAACGGTAACCGAGGGCCTCAACTGCACCGTGGAGCTCGATCGCTATCACCCGTTCTACATTCTCCAGCACCTGACGCGCTTGCCGGGCGGCGATGGTGCCCATGCTGACATGGTCTTCCTGATTGGCCGATGTCGGGATGGAGTCGCCGCTGGCCGGATGAATTAGGACCTTGTTTTCAGAGACCAACGCTGCAGCCGTATATTGTTCGATCATCAGGCCCGATTCAATCCCGCCGTCGACCGCAAGAAATGCCGGAAGGCCGCAGTTGTGTTCACGGTCCATCAGCTTTGCAGTCCGCCGTTCAGAGATGTTTCCGAGCTCCGCAACGGCCAGCGCCAGGAAGTCCATGGCCAGCGCGACCGGTTGTCCGTGGAAATTGCCGACGCTGAACACCTCGTTGGAATCCGGGAAGATCAACGGATTGTCGGTGGTGGCGTTGATTTCGGTTTCTACAACACGGGCGACGTAGTCAATGGCATCCCGCGAGGCACCGTGCACCTGCGGCGCGCAGCGGATGGAGTACGAGTCCTGGACCTTGTGCCGTGTGTCATGATCGACACGGTCCACCAGACGGCTTCCCGCAATCATCGTCCGGATGTTCTGCGCAGAGCGCGCCTGCCCCGGATGAGGACGGGTGGCAAGCACTTTTTCCGCAAATGGGGTGCTCTTCCCTTTCACCGCCTCGAGGCTCATCGCTGCCGCGATATCGGCGAGGTCTGCAATGCGGCGGGCATCACAAACGGCCAGCGCCCCCACCGCGGTCATGGCCTGTGTACCGTTGTTCAGGGCAAGGCCCTCTTTGGCTTCGAGCACAACCGGCTCAAGTCCCGCCAAACGCATTGCCCTGGCGCCGCTCATGCGCTTACCCTTGTAGAATGCTTCCCCCTCGCCGATGAGCACGGCTGCAGCATGCGATAGAGGTGCCAGATCTCCGCTGGAGCCAACAGAACCCTGCTCGGGCACCACCGGATGCACGCCCCGGTTGAGCATTTCCAGCAGCCGCTCGACGACGAATATCCGGATGCCGGAATGGCCGCGCGCAAGCGCATTCGCCCGGAGCAGCAGCATCGCACGAACAACCTCTTCTGGAAATGGCGCACCCACGCCAGCACAATGACTGAGGATCAGATTGCGCTGGAGCTCGCGCAGCCGGTCCTGCGGGACCGACACATTCTGAAATGCCCCGAACCCTGTGGTCACGCCGTACACGATGGCATGATCCCTCACGGCCTGTTCGACCCACTCGCGTGACCGTCGCATGTCCTTCCGCGCGGAAGGATCAAGCCGGACGGGCATGTTGTTGCGCGCCACCGCGACGACACGATCGATGGTCAGTGATTTGCCATCTACACGAAGAGTCCTGGACATAAAGGGTCCGATGATTAGCTGGAGAGCGATGATCCGTTGTGACGCGCGAGGACTTCCCTGACCTTGTCGACGCATGCTGCTTGAGGCACTGTCATCTGTACCGTGCGGGTTTCCTGAAGGTATTTTTCGCGGTCTTTCCCTGTGACGCCCTTCTTCTTTTCCTGAAGCGACGCACCCAGCACCAGGTCTTTGATAGTCACTTCGCCGCGTTCGAATTCGTTGCTGCCCAGAAGGATTGCGACGGGAATGTGTTGCCGGTTGGCATACTGCAGCTGCTTGCCCGGGCTCCGTTCCTCCCCGAGGTACATTTCTGTGTTGATGCCTGCCTCGCGGAGGCGGCGTGTTAGTTGCTGATACTCAGCCAGCCTGCCATGTTCCATGATTGTCACCAACACCTGTGCCGTTGCGTTTCCCATGGTGAAGAGGCCCAGCTTCTGCATGGCGGCAAACAGTCGGTCCACACCGATCGAGGCACCGACGGCAGGAATCTTGCGCCCGAGGAAGCGCTCCACCAGCCCGTCATAGCGTCCTCCACCAAACACAGAGCCGAACTCCGGAGCATCGTTGAGCACGGCTTCAAACACCGGACCCGTGTAGTAATCGAGACCTCGGGCGATACTCAGATCCAGTGCGACGCAGTCCTCCGGGATGTCCAGCACCTCCAGAGAGGTACAGAGGAACTCGAGCTCCTGCACTGCCTCGGCCGCGGAATCGACACCCGAAAACAATTGCTTGAGTCCGGTCAGAACCTGATCGCGCGCGCCCTTGGGAAGCGCCAGGAATTCAGTGATCCGTGAGACTGCTTTTGTATTCAGCCCGAGTCCCTGAATCTTGTCACCCGACACATCCACGCGTCCCACTGTCAGCTCGGCAGCAACATTCTCGACACCGATTTTCTCTAACTTGTCCAGCACACGGAACACTCCGTGGGCCATGTCGTGAGAGATCCCGGCATAGTCGAGAAGGCTGTTCAGGACTTTGCGGCTGCTGAACCGGACTAGGAAGTTCTGCAGCCCCAGAGCCTTGAGTGTGTCATACATCCCGGTCAGGATCTCGACATCTGCCGCAAGCGATGAGGTGCCGACCGAGTCCAGATCGAACTGCAGGAACTCGCGGAAACGACCCGGATCCGGCTTGTCAGCACGCCAGACGGGCGCTACCTGGTAGCGGCGGAACGGCAACGGGAGATCCGGGTACTGGGCAACAACACGGGCGAGGGGGACGGTGAGGTCGAACCTCAATGCAACGTCTTCTTCTTCGGGATTCTGGAACGTGAAGATCTGCTTGGTGTTTTCTTCGCCATACCCCATCAGGGTCACGCGGTATTCCTGCGCAGGGGTTTCAAGCGGGAGGAAACCATAGCGTTCATACACCTGCCGGATTGTGGCGACGAGTTTGTTCCGGGCATTCATCTGCGCGGGGAGATAGTCTCTGAAACCGCGCAGGAGCCGTGGTTCAACGATCCTTTCTTCAGCCATAATGTTTTAATATACGGAGTCGCCTCTAGAGATACAACGCTGCAGGTCGCCTCAACACCAACGCGCCTCGGCATTGGCCGGCTCAGCATCAACACGCCTGCCCCTCGAAACGCGAACAAATCGGCCAATGATTGCTAATCCATATGCTCCCGGCGGGTGTGCGTCCCTCCCCGACTCCCATTGAGGGGCAGGCACCATCCAGAAAAGAAATCAAGCGGCATCGCGCCGCGACACCGCTTGATTCGTCCTTGGCTCTTAGAGAGCCAGGTTTTGTTTTCTAGAACCGGTACACCTGACAGAAGAGAATGCTTACTTCATGAGAACCATCTTGCGAGTGGCAGTGAACTCTCCCGCCTGGACTCTGTAGAAGTATGCACCGGAGGGCAGCCCGGCAGCATTGAAGTCCACCCGGTATGTTCCGGCGGTGTAAGCCCCATCGGCCAGGGTCGCGATTTCCTGTCCGAGCGAATTGTAGACCACTAGCTTCGCAATGGCGTCTTTCGGAACGGAGAACGTGATCTGCGTCGACGGGTTGAACGGATTGGGATAATTCTGCGACAACTCGTACGAGAACGGTGCCACATCAGACTGCTGGCTCACACTTGTGACTGCTCCGAACGGCACGACGGTCCCGTTTGCCAGCGCTGCGTATAGACCAAATGCCGGACCATTCTGGTTCGCCGAAGGAGTCAGGAATCCAGAGGCGAACACCACAGCAGACCCCTTGCGCAGGCCGCTGAGATCTGCGGCAAAGCTGGCAACCGTCACCGAGCCGCTGCTGTCCTTCACGTCGAGGGTGTAGCTGGCCGGAGG
>Ga0316605_10000345_pt1 | contig 36229 bp, 30 predicted proteins | sample OWC_soil_day20_n_FD_207666 | JGI IMG/M metagenome (GOLD analysis project Ga0316605, IMG submission 207666) | Wetland soil microbial communities from Old Woman Creek delta, Ohio, United States - OWC_soil_day20_noCT | ecosystem: Environmental > Terrestrial > Soil > Wetlands | place: USA: Ohio...
TTGCTCAGCATGACGTTGCAGAAGGGGCAGCCCACGGCGATGGTGGTGGCCTTGGTTTCCAGGGCCTGTTCGAAGCGCTCGTGGTTCACGCGCTTGCCCAGGTGTTCCTCCAGCCAGAAGCGGCCGCCGCCGGCGCCGCAGCACATGGTGGCCTCGCCGTGCTTTTCCATCTCCGTGAGCTTCACGCCGGGGATGGCGTCGAGGATGGCGCGGGGCGCTTCCACCTGGCCATTGATGCGGCTGAGGTAGCAGGGATCGTGGTAAGTGAGGTCCACATCCACGGTCTGTTCCAGCTTCAGCTTGCCTTCGCCGATGAGCTTCGCCACCAGCTCGGTGCCGTGCACCACCTCAAAGTCGCCGCCGAAGGCCGGGTACTCGTTCCTCAGCGTGTTCATGCAGTGGGGGCAGTTGGTGATGACCTTCTTCACGCCGTGGCCCTTGAGCAGCTCGACGTTGGTTTCCGTGGCGGTCTGGAAGAGGTACTCGTTGCCCAGGCGCCGCGCGGATTCGCAGGTGCAGCTCTCCTCGGTGCCGAGGATGGCGAAGGACACGTTGGCGGCCTTCAGCAGCTTCACCAGGGCCTGGGAGACCTTCTGGCCCGCGGCGTCGTACGATCCGGCGCAGCCCACCCAGAACAGGTACTCGGCGTCGGGGTTCTCGGCGATGGTGGGCACGTGCAGGCCGTCGGCCCACTTGGCGCGGTCGGCCTGGGGGAGGTTCCAGGGATTGCCCTGGCGCTCCATGCCCTTGAAGGCGGTCTGCGCCTCCGCCGGGAAGTTGCTCTCCTCCAGCGTGAGGTAGCGGCGCATGCCCACGAGCTTGTCCACGAAGGTGATCTGCAGGGGGCAGGCCCACTCGCAGTAACCGCAGCTGGTGCAGGCCCAGATGGTGTCCTGGCTGATCCAGCCCTCCAGCTGCGCCTTGCTCCAGGGGGCGTGCTCCTCGTCGCGCTTCCACACGGAGCCTTCGGGCACCGGCCCGCCGATGAGCGGGCGGTCTTCGGGCGCGGGCTTGTCCTGGCCCATCTGCTCGAGGGGCGTGGCCTTCAGGTAGTCGCGGAGGTCATTGCCGAAATCCTTCGGGCGCAGCGGCTTGCCCGTGAGCGTGGTGGGGCAGTTCTCCAGGCAGCGGCCGCACTCCACGCAGGTGTAGAAGTCGAGCATCTGCTTCCAGGTGAAGTCCTGGATCTTGTTGATGCCGAAGTGCTCGGCTTCGAGATCCATGGGCTTCAGGTTCTTCTGGGGCTCCAGGTCGCGGAAGTAGATGTTGAAGAGCGACGTGAACACGTGGAAGTGCTTGGAGTAGGGCAGGAAGTTGGCGAAGAAGTAGAGGATGCCGAGGTGCAGCCACCACATGCTCTTGTAGAGCACCAGCAGGCCCCCGCCGCCCAGGGGGCGCAGCAGGTTGGCGATGAAGAGGCTCACCGGCGCCCAGGCCTTCCAGGCGGGGTTGTGGAGCCAGATGTAGGCGCCGTCGGCCAGGAGGTCGGTGACCATCAGGCCGCCGATGAGGCTCAGGGTGGCCCAGGCGTCCCAGGAGTTCTCCAGGCGCCAGGGCTTCACCACCAGGCGACGGTAGGCCGCGAGGGCGAGGCCCAGCAGCACCAGCACCTCGAAGATGTCCTTGGTGGCCTGGTAGCCGTAGCCGAAGGCGCCGAGCGCCTCGGTCATGTGGAAGGCCGGGAAGAGGCCCTCCAGCACCAGCCCGATGGAGCGCAGGGACAGGACGCAGAAGCCCCAGAAGATGAGGATGTGGTAGAAGCCGGCGTACTTGTCGCGCACCATGCGCTTCTGCATGATGGCCAGGGTGAACACGCCCTTCAGGCGCACCCAGGGCTGGTCGAAGCGGTTGTCCGGCAGGCCGGCCTTCAGGGTGGCCAGGCGCTGCTTCATGGTCCAGGCGAAGAACCCGAGCGCGCCCAGCGTCATCAACCAGAACAACGTGATTTCCAAGGCCTTCATGGTGGTCTCTCCCAGCGGTCGGGCACGCGATCCGGGGCGCAGGGCCGGTCCAGGATTCACGCACCCCATTGTCAGGTATGGCGGGCTCGATGGCCCAGTGTAGCCGTGGCCATGACAAACTGAAGGCCCGACCTGGGGTCAGTCCTGGAGCGCCCCTTGGCACGTCCCCCCTCCCTCCACTTCGAAGCCGCCGTCACCCGCCCCCTGTCGGTGGTATTCCGCCGGGGCGAGGGGTGGGAAGGCCACGACTACACCGTGGAGGTGGTGACCGCCCGCGAGGGCCTGGATGCCTTCGACGTGGTGGTGGATTTCCGCGACCTGGAGGCGGCCCTGGACCGCCATCTCGCGCCGCTGCAGGGGAAGCTCCTGTCGGACCTGGGACTGGCGGGCCCCCTGGCCCTCGCCCAGCGCCTGCTCACCGACCTCGCGCCCTTCGTCCCCGCCCCGGCCCGCCTCAAGGAAGTGGCCCTCACCGACGGCCAGGGGCGGCGGATGGCGGTGGGGGCGTGAAGGCCTGGATCCCCCTCGCCGCCCTGGCCCTCGCCCTCTCGCCCCTGACCGTGGTGCACCCCGCGCGGGTCGCCGGCCAGAGCATGGAGCCCGCCCTGGCCAGCGGCGACCTCCGCTGGGTGATCCGCGCCTGGGCCAGCCACCCGCCCCGGCGGGGCGAGGTCTGGCTGGTGGAGGGCCCCGGCGGGTCCTCCGTGAAGCGAATCCTGGGGCTACCGGGCGACCAGGTGCGCTGGCGCGGCCCCGACCTGTGGATCAACGGCGTCCGCCTCGATGAGCCCTGGGTCGTCCACCCCGACCGGACCGGCGAGGGCGCGTGGGCCTGCGGCGCCGGATACCTCGTGCTGGGCGACAACCGACCCGCCAGCCGGGATGGCCGTGCCTGGGGCCCCCTGCCCCCCGGCGCCCTGCGCGGACGGGTTCTCTGAGCCGTCGACGGTTGGGCTACGCTGGAGGATTGGAGCTGCGATGGACCGACTGGTGATCCAAGGTGGACATCCCCTGCGGGGGCGCATCCGGGTGTCGGGTGCCAAGAACGCGGCGCTGCCCTGCCTGGCCGCGGCGTTGCTGACGGACGAGACGGTCGTGCTCTCCAACCTCCCGGCCGTGGCCGACATCCGCACCATGGTGAAGGTGCTGCAGGCCCTCGGCACCGAGGCGGCGCTGGAAGCCCACCCCGACGGCTTCGAGCTCACCGCCACCCTGGCCTGCAAGGGCAGCGAGGATCCCAAAGCGCCCTACGACCTCGTGAAGACCATGCGCGCCTCCATCCTGGTGCTGGGCCCCCTCCTCGCCCGCTTCGGCCGGGCCACGGTGAGCCTGCCCGGCGGTTGCGCCATCGGCGCGCGCCCCGTGAACCTCCACCTGGAGGCCCTGGAGCGCATGGGCGCCCAGATCGAGATCAGCCACGGCTACATCCACGCCACCGTGAAGGGCCGGCTCAAGGCCATCGACCATGCCTTCGAGAAGGTGAGCGTCGGCGCGACGGAGAACATCCTCATGGCCGCGGCCCTGGCCGAAGGCACCACGGTGCTGCGCAACGCGGCCCTCGAGCCCGAGATCGGCGACCTGGCCCGCCTCCTGGTGGAGATGGGCGCCCAGATCGAGGGCATCGGCACCGGCACGCTCACCATCACCGGGGTGGCACGTCTCCGCGGCTGCGAGCACGCCGTCATCGCTGACCGCATCGAGGCCGGCACCTACCTCTGTGCCGTGGCGGCAGCCTGCGGCGACGTGGTGCTGGATCGCTGCGAACCGGAACACCTGCGCTCCCTGCTGGACCTGCTGGAGCGCTCGGGCTGCGTCATCACGGAGCGCGAAGGCCAGGACGGCCGCCAGCTGCGCATCCAGCGCGAGCCCGGCCAGAAGCTGCGCTCGAAGGACGTGACCACCCTGCCCTTCCCCGGGTTCCCCACCGACCTGCAGGCCCAGGTGATGGCCGTGATGACCCAGGCCTGCGGCATCAGCGTCATCAATGAAGGCATCTTCGAGAACCGCTTCCAGCACGCCATGGAGCTGGAGCGCCTCGGCGCGAACCTGCGCACGGACGGCCACACGGCCATCGTCGCCGGTCCGGAAGAGCTGACGGGCTGCACCGTCATGGCCACGGATCTTCGGGCCAGCGCGGCCCTGGTGATCGCGGGCCTGGTGGCCCGGGGCGAAACCATCGTCGACCGCATCTACCACCTCGACCGCGGCTACTCAGGTCTGGAGCGGAAGCTGCAGGGCGTCGGCGCCCGCATCGAACGCGTGGGTGGCGGCAAGGTCTAGGCAGGCATCCAGGTTCAGACCTGAAACTGGTTCACCGTGTCCGCCAGGCGCAGGGAGACTGACTGCACGGCGCCGCTGATGCGCGCGATCTCTGACGATGCCGCGCTCATTTCCTCCGAGGCGCGGGTGCCAGCCTCCAACGCGCGGTGGATGGAATCCGTCTGCTGGGCCACCTCGTGGGTGGCCGTGGTCTGTTCCTCGGTGGCGTGCTCGATGCCGTGGGACATGTTGAGCAGCTGATCCGCCAGGATGTGGCTCTTTCGGCCCACGCCCACGGCCACCGTCACCAGGTCGCTGCCGCGCAGCACCGTCTCGTTGCATTGGGCGATGAGCTCGGTGATCTCCCGCGCCGCGTCGGCGGACCGCTCCGCCAGCTTCCGCACCTCCTCGGCCACCACCGCGAACCCCGCGCCCTGCTGGCCAGCCTTGGCCGCCTCGATGGCCGCGTTCAGGCTCAGCAGGTTCGTCTGCCGGGCGATTTCGTGGATCACCGTGATGGCCTTGGACATCTGGGTGGTGGAATCCTGGATGCCCCGCATGGCGGCGGAGAGATCGTCCCCTGCCTTCTCCTCCTCGGCTGCGGCCTGGTCCGTCTCCGAGGCCTGGTGCTCGATCTGCCGCGCGCTGGAGGCGATCTCGGACACGCTGGCCGCGATCTGCGTCATGCCCGAGGCCATCACCTCGCTGGCGACTTCCTGATCGCGGCTGCTCTGGACCATGGACTGCAGGCTGGCGGACAGTTCCTCCGCGGCGCTGCCCAGGGTGGCGCTCTGCGTGACCATGCCGCGGGAAATGCCCCCGAGGTTGCGAATCACGCGGCGGAACCGCCCATTCAGCACATTGAACGCATAGGCCAGGTTCCGCAGCTCCTGCGCACCCCGCTGGGGCAGCTGCACCCGCAGGTCGCAGCTCTCCATGGCCTGGGTGAGGGTGATCAATTCCCGGGTCGCCTGCATGGATTCCCGCCAGAACACCACCGCCGTGCCCAGCCACAGGATGCCCGCCAGGAGGACATCCCACTCGCGGGTGAGGCCCGCGAAGATCAAACAGCCCAGGGAGCCGAGGACCTGGACCAGGAACAGCGCCCGGAAGCGGGTCACCAGCGGCGTGGCCTCGAGCCGCTCGGCAAGGCCCAACCGCTCGGCCTGCCCTTGCCTCAGCCTGCGGTAGCGCGCCTCCGCCTGTTCCCGGGCGGCGGGTTCGGGCTTCGCGCGGGTGGACATGTAGCCCACCACCTTCCCGCCCTCGCGGATCGGCGTGACGTCGGCGAACACCCAGTAGTGGTCGCCGTTCTTGCACCGGTTCTTGATGATGCCAGTCCAGGGGCGGCCCGTCTGGATGGTCTTCCACAGATCCTTGAAGGCCTCGGGCGGCATGTCAGGGTGCCGCATGAGGTTGTGGGGCTGACCCAGCAGCTCGCCCTGGTGGTAGCCGCTGACCCGGATGAAGGCGTCATTGGCGTACGTGATCACGCCCTTCAGGTCCGTCTTGGAGATCAGCGCCTCCTCAGGATCGAACAGCACCTCGCGTTGGGTGACCGGTTCGTTCAGGCGCATGAGGAACCTCCGCCGTCTGGATGATCTGGATCTCCAGCAGGTTGGCTTCCAGCGGCGCCCGACGCCAGGGTTAAATGCGATCTTCTTGTATTCTTTAATTGCGTCTCAATAATGTCACTCTTTTTTACCAGCACTCGCGTACCGTCCATCACCTTGCGCCCCCGATCTCGTCTTCAATGCAGACCGGATCGACAGGACGGGGCGGAGGAATTCCCCTAGACTGGAGCCAAGACTGAAACAGGGGCGAGCATGTTCGGCGAGATGAAGGTGTTTTCCGGGAGCAGCCACCCGGACCTGGCGGGGGGCATCGCCACCCACATGGGCATGCCCCTGGGCCGCCTCAAGGTGACCCGGTTCTCCAACGAGAACATCAAGGTCAAGATCGAGGAGAACGTCCGCGAGGCCGATGTTTTCGTCATCCAGTCCTCCTGCCCCCCGGTCAGCGACAACCTGCTGGAGCTGCTCATCCTCATCGATGCGCTGAAATTCGCCTCGGCGGCCCGCATCACCGCCGTGCTGCCCTATTTCCCCTACGCCCGCAGCGACAAGAAGGACGAGGCGCGCATCTCCATCACGGCCCGCCTGGTGGCCGACCTGCTGGAGACCGCGGGCGCCGACCGCGTGCTCACCATGACCCTCCACGCGCCGCAGATCCTGGGCTTCTTCCGCAAGCCCGCGGACCAGCTGCTGGCCACGCCCATTCTCACCAACTACTTCAGGTCCAAGGATCTCTCCAACGCCACGGTGGTGGCCACGGATGCCGGCGCCGCCAAGTTCGCGGGCCACTTCGCCAAGCGGCTGTCGGTCCCCATGGCCATCATCGACAAGCGCCGCTTCGATGATTCCGAGAAGGCCCAGAGCGTGGCCCTCATCGGCGACGTGAAGGACCGCGACGCCATCATCTACGACGACGAGATCGCCACGGGAGGCTCCATCAAGGAGGCGGCCCGCATCATCCGCGAGTTCGGCGCCCGCTCCGTGCGCGTGGGCGTCACCCACCCCGTGCTCTCGGGCAACGCGCTGGAGACGCTCCGTGCCGCCGAGTTGGACGAGCTGGTGGTCACCGACAGCATCCCCGTCTCCGCGGCCTTCACCAAGGCCATGCCCAACCTCAAGGTGCTCTCCACGGCAGCCCTCTTCGGCGACGCGATCCTGCGCATCCACGGGGGCAGGAGCATCAGCGAGATGATGGACTGATGACGCTGCGCCTCGGTCCCATCCAGGCGCCCCCCCGCCTTGACCTGCTCGGCCCCCAGGGTCCTGAGATCTCGCGCCTCTTCACCCACCCCTTCCTGGTGCTGCACCGGGCCTCGGGCCTCTACACCGCCCGCATCTGCCTATTGCTGCTGCTCGACCTGGGCTGGGGCGAGCGCCTGCGCGCAGGCATCACCCTGGATGGCCTGTGCGCGGGGCTCCCGGCCCAGGCCCGCAAGCCCCTGGCCTGGATGCTGCCCTTCCTCGCCTCGGAGGGCCTCCTCTCCGCCAGGGACGGCCGGTTCGCGCTGGAGGGCGATCCCGACCTGGATCTCGCCGGCATCCGGGAAGCCGTGGAGGCGGAGGCCCCCGGGCACCGCGCCAACTTCGACCTGCTCGACGGCGTGCGCGCCAGCATCGGCCCCTTCTTCACCGAGGGCAAGGCCGGGGACGCGCTCCTCTTCGATCTGACGCTCTTCCCCCTCTGGCTGGCCTACTTCCGCAACGAGAACCTGGGCTACTTCCCCAACAACCTGCTGACCCTGCTGGCCCTCCGGGAGGGCCTGCCCGAAGGGGCGCGGGTCCTCGAACTGGGGGCCGGCGCGGGATCCTTCGCCCAGCTGCTGGCGCGGAAGGGCGCAGAGGAAGGCTGGCTGTCCCGCATCGCGGAGTACCGCTTCACGGACATCGCCCCCACCTTCCTGCGCCGGGCCCAGCGGGATCTGAAAACCGTCGCGCCGGGCCTTCCCCTCGCCTTCCAGCTGCTGGATCTGAACGCGCCGCTGGAGGGCCAGGGCATCGCCGCCGCCAGCCTCGACGCCGTCGTGGGCATCAACGTGTTGCACGTCGCCCAGGATCTGGAAGCCTCGCTGAAGGACCTGCGGAGCCGCCTCAAGCCCGGCGGCCGCCTGGTGATCGGCGAATGCCTGAAGCCCGCCCTCGACACGCCCCTCTACCTGGAATTCTTCTTCAGCTTCATCAAGAGCTTCACGGAAGTCACCCTCGATCCGCGGTGGCGCCCGAGACACGGATTCCTCACGCCCGAGGCCTGGGACGACGCGCTGAAGCACGCCGGATTCCGGCACATCGAGCACACGCCCCCGCCACGCCCGCTGATGGACGAGCACCCGAGCTTCTCCGTGGGCGCCATGAGCGCCACGGCCTGAACCGCTCCTCAGCAACGCGGAGCGGCGCCGAAGCGCCGCTCCTTCTGAGGCCAGGGCGCGCTCAGAATCCCGTGAAGATCGCCACCGCGTAGGCCGCGTAGGTGCCGTCGGGCTTGGGCACCACGGCCACCCGGGCCTTGGCGGGGGTCACCAGCTTGGTCGCCCAGGCGGTTTCGGGGAGGGGTGTCACCGTCACCACGCCGCCCTGGTTCACCACCTCCACCACCGCGGGCTGCATGCCCACCGTGGTGTTGAGGCTGACGGTCAGCGTCTGGCTGGCGGCGGCGGAGTTGGTGAAGGTGAAGCCCAGCTGGCCGCCGTTGTAGGAGGTGCTGATGGTGCCCTGGGGAAGGGCCGAGGGCAGGAACACGGCGTTGCCGGCATCCCACGCGGCGCTGCCGCCATTCCACACCAGGTCGCTCACGCCCTGGATCCGCACGTCCCCGGAACCGGCGCAGGCCGCGGCGAACTCGCCGGTGCTGCTGGAGGTCACGCCGGGGAAGCCCAGATACCACCACGTGAAGGGGTTCCCATAGGCGTGGGTGCGGTCACCGGCCAGCAGGTGCTGATAGGTGAAGGCGCTGGTGTCGGCCGCCTTGATGACGCCGCCATCCACCGCCCGCTGGATGTTCACGGTCCGGGCATGCATGGGGACCTGCAGCGGGTCCTTCACCTCCACTTGCACCTTGAAGCCCGTCCACACGTTGGCGAGCATGGCCTGCCCCGTGCCAAGCGCCTGGCCGTTGCGGAAGGTGAAGGTCGTGTCCGCGTCGATGGCGATGACGCGGGGCACCGTGGCGCCGCTGGACACCAGCAGCCGTTGGTTGACGGTGTCCACGCCCACCACGTGGCCCTCGGGGGTCCAGCCCGGGAGGGCGCTGGCGCCGTACCACACCCGCACGGCCCAGAGGCTGCCGTCCGCCTGCATGCGGAGGGACACCAGGGCGAATTTGCCCGCGGAAAGCCCGGCGAAGCTGCCCAGGGTCCTGGCGTCGGCGTCGAAGAACCAGGCGCCGGCATCCACGTTCACGGTGAGGTCGTTGCCGCTGTCGGTGTGCAGCACGAAGCTGGACGTCCCCACCGAGGCGATGGTGCCGCGGCGGTGGCGGAACATCAGCTGACCCAGGCCCATCATGCCGTTGGCGTTGGGCCTGTGCCTGACCTGGAGGTTCATCACCCAGTCGCCGCCGGGCAGCTGCACCAGGAACAGGGGGTGGCCCAGGTCGAAGTCCAGCTGGACCGCGTTGCTGCCGTTGGCGGTCACCACCAGGTCGGCGCTGAGCCCCACCTGCACGGTGGCGCCGGTCACGTGCACCTGGCTGGAGGGCACGGCGGTGCCGTCGGCCTTCACGAGGGTCACACTGGCGGGGTCGATGGTGACGCGCAGGGCGTCGTAGGTCCCCACCGGCAGCTGGGCCGTGGCGAGCAGCTCGCCCACGCTGTCGAGATCCACCAGGTTGATCTTGGCCGTGGCGCCCTGGAAAGCCACCACCTCCTTGGTGTGGTCGGCCTTGTTCAGCAAGGTCACCTTCGTGACCACCACCTCGATGGCGGACCACTGGTCGGAGGGGGCGTCGGTCAGGATGATGGACGCCGTCCCGGTGGCCGCGGGCGTGGTGCTGACGGCGGAGGACCCGCCGCTGCCGCAGGCCACGGACAGGGCCAGGGTCGTGAGGGCGGGAACGCCAAGCAGGGACAGGGTTCGGACGGAGGGATGCATGGGCAACTCCTTGGGTCGGGGCCGGGTGGCGCCGGAGCAGGGGGTGGAGGACGGCGGTGCAGGGGCCAGTGCAGAGGACGGGGAATCGGACATCCCCACTGACCCGGTCCCCCGAGGGAGGGTTGACGGGAGAATTCCACCGCCCTTTCCAGCCTCGAATGGCGATACTTCCCCATGGCCTCCACCCTCCGGGACCTGCTCATCCAGCGCGCCGCGCGGCTCCAGGGCCGTCCGGCCTTCACGACATCCGACTGGGGGACCTTGAGTTATGCCCAGCTCCGGAACCGGGCCGAAGGCGTCGCCCTGGGCCTGCTGGCCGAGTCCCCGCCTGCCGGGGTGTCCAGCGCCACCGGCACGCCGTGGGATTGGGCGGCGGAACTGGCCGCTGCGGCCAGCGGGCTGCGCTGGGACCCCGCGGGCCAGCCGGTGGCCGCCGAGATCCTGGGCGGATCGCGCTTCAACGACGAGGGCGGCCGGGGCCCGTACCACGCCCGGGAGCAGGTGGTGGCGCCCGACACGCCCTTCGCAGCGGGGCTCGACCAGGGGGAACTCCTGGCCCGCCTCCGGCGCCTCAACCTGAAGCTGGAATGGGACCACGCCACCCGCGTGGCCCTGCCCCTGGACCGGCTGGCCGCGCCGGAGCTGCGCGCGGCCCTCTGGAGCGCGCTCTACGCCGGGGCCCACGCGGTGCTCGAGCCTCCGGCCCCGGCCGCCCGGGGAATCCTGGCCCCGTTCCGGAAAGCGCCTCCAGCCTGGGACGACCGGCCCTTCCTCGAATTCTGGCGAAGCTAACGAAACGTCACGGGATCCTTGCCATTGGACAGTCACTGACCAATCCTTGGGCTGGAGGTCGCCATGGCCCGTCCCGCATCCCGCAAGGCCCTCGAATCCCCCCGTCCCGACGGCGGCCACCTTGTGAAGCCCGAGCGGCTCCAGGTGGTGCTGGAGGCCATCCGCGACGCCGGGGAGCGGGGGATCACCAAGGCCGGGCTCGTCCGCAAACTGGGCGGCGTCGCCATGCGCACCGTGGACCGCGCCGTGCAGCTGCTGGAGGAACAGGGCGCCCGGTTCGGCAAGCTGCGGGAAGGCCGGCCGGCGGTGATCCACTTCACCCTGGAGAAGGCCCCGGACTGGGACAGCCGCATCACGCCCCACGCCCGCATGGCGCTGGAGGTGGCGCTCATGGCCCTCGAAGGCACCGCCACGGAGCTCTGGTACGACCAGCTGGAGGGACTCCGCACCCTGGCGGACAGTCACCTCAGCACCCGCGACCGCGACCTGTTCCGCGCCCTGCAGGAGCACGTCTGCGTGCGGGGCGGCGCCGACGACCAGCAGGCCCTCGACACGCGGACGCTCACCCAGGTGCTCCTCGCGCTCGGCCATCCCGAAGGCCCCCGCGAGCTGGAGCTCACCTACGCCGCCGCCTCCACGGGCCGCACCAGCGCCCGCACCGTGGTGCCCTTCACGCTCACCCACGATGTCTTTTCCGGCGGGGCCTTCCTGCTGGCCTGGGACGCCGCCAAGCAGGAGCCCCGGCACTTCCGCCTGGCCCGCATCCTCGAGGCGAAAGCCCTGGCGAAGCGCGGGCTGATCCCCGACAAGCGCCCCCTGGAGCAGGCCCGGGAGCTGCAGATCGGCGGCTGGTTCCGGCTGGAGGCCCCGATGCGGGTCCAGGCGCGCGTCTCGGGCACCAACTGGCCCCAGGCCCTCCTGGACGCCCCGCCCGCCCTGCCCGGCGTGGAGGTGCGCAAGGAGAAGGGCGGCACCGTGCTGCTGAGCTTCCAGGCCACCGAGCTCTCCGGCCCAACCCGCTACGTGCTGCAGTTCGGCGCGGACGCGGAAGTACTCGAGCCCAAGGCGCTGCGCACGCATCTCGCCGCCACCCTGAAGGCCATGGCCGCCCGGTACCGTTGAGCTTCAGTCCAGCTTGACGCTCCGCGTGTTGCTCTCGATGGCGCAGAGCAGCCCCAGCAGCTCGGAGGCCAGGTAGCCCGCCAGCAGGCTCAGCGCCCCACAGCCCAGCCCCGTGAGGAGCAGGTTGAGGCCCGCCGGGAAGGGATCGCCGCCGAAACCCGGCAGCAGCAGGCGCAGCAGGGCCTGATCCACCCGCGCATCGCCAGCGCTGATCCAGACCATGACCGCCCCGCCGGCGCCCAGCGCCACCATGAGGCTGGCGTAGAGCTCGCCCGCCAGGCGCAGGAGCAGGCGGGAGAGGGGGATGATCACCTCGCCGCCGGTCTGCGGCATCGCCGCCACATCCTGGGCCCGCAGCCAGGCAAGGTGGGCCACCAGGTAGGCGGCCAGGGCCAGGGCCGCCTGGAAGATCAGCTGCCCGAACACGGCCTGGGTGCTGGTGCCGCCGCCGCGCCAGAGTTCGATGGACACCCAGACGCCCTCGACCAGGGCCGCCACGCACAGGAGCCGCAGCAGCCACGCGAACGACTGTTTGAAGAGCCGGCCTTCGGAAATCAGGCGCAGCAGGGCCGGGGCGGGGAGCGGCGTGGGCATGGGAGCCTCCGGTGGATAGGGCGGAATGGACTCCAGCCTCGACATCCCAGGGGCTCCCGTCAAGCGCGGAACGAAAAGAGGGGCCGGCGATGCCGGCCCCTCTCGGGTGAATCCGCTGATCTGAGCTACTTCTTGGCGACCTTGCCGACGCCCAGGTCGCGGAGCGCCACCTGGCCCTGGCGGCCGAAGTCGATGGCCTCGCCGAGGATGCGCGCCGCCTCCTGGGGGGCGTGGAAGCCCATGGAGTTCTCGGCGTTGACGAAATCCACGCGCCACTGGGCCTTGCGCTGCAGCTCATAGATGGGCTTGAGCTTCGCGTCGTCCACGCCGGCCTTCTTGGCGGCCTCGATGTCGGTGATGAGGTTCACCACGGCATCTTCGGCGCGGTCCATCAGGGCCTTGGTGCGGTCCTGGATGGCGGTGACGCGGGCCTTCAGCTCCTCCTCAGGGAACCGGTGGCAGGTCTGGCAGGCGCGGGAGATGTCGAGCAGCGGGCTGCGCACCTGGTGGTCACTGATCTTCACAGCGCCTTCGCGCTTGTAGGGCATGTGGCAGTCGGCGCAGGAGACGCCGGAGCGGGCGTGGATGCCCTGGCTCCACATCTCGAACTCGGGATGCTGGGCCTTGAGCACCTCGGCGCCGGTCTTGGCGTGCTTCCAGTCGAAGAAGCGGCCGCCATCGGGGAACTTGTAGGCGTCGTAGGTGGCCTCGATCTGCTCGACCTTCAGGCCGTTGTCCCAGGGGAAGAACAGGGTGACCTTGGGGCCGCAGTAGTACTCCACGTGGCACTGGCCGCAGACCATGGAGCGCATCTCCTGGCGGGAGGCGTCGCGGTTGGCATCGTAGGCCACGGCGCGGTCGCCCTTGCGCCACTTCTCGATGGAAGGCAGGTGCGGCACAGGTTCCGTGCTCTTCGCCAGCGCGACGATGCCGCGGATGAAGCCGGGCTTGGTGACGCGCAGGGCCATGTTCTTGGGGTCGTGGCAGTCGATGCACGCCACGGGATGCTTCACGAGCTTGGTGGCTTCGCCGTAGGGCATCTTGCAGACGGCCTCGAAGCCGGCCATCAGCTGGGCCTGCGCGTTGGGGCTGGTGAAGGCCTCGTCCAGCGTGCCCGGCGCGCCGCCCTTCAAACCCACCTCCCGGAACGCCACCGTGTTGGAGGCGTGGCAGTGGAGGCAGGCGCCCGGCTGCTTGCGCTCGGTGACGCGCTTGGTGAGGCGCTGGTCATCCAGCATGTAGGCATGGCCCTGGCGCTGGTTGAAGTCAATGGCGAACGCGTAGCCGTCGAAGATCGACACCAGGCGCGGATCCTCCTTGATGCGGCTCTTGGGCATGCCCTCGCTGCCCGCGCCGCCGTACTTGGTGCTGTACTTCTCGGCGGTGCGCATGTAGGCGTCGTACTGCTTGGGGAAGTTCTTCCCCCACGTGGCGGGATCCACCGTCTTCTCATCAATGTCCACCAGCTTGAAGCTGGTCTGCCGGGCCTCCGCCTTGCGGCTGGAGATGCTCGCGTAGAGGCTCATCACCAGCACCGTGGCCAGGGCGGCACCGGCCGCGAGAAGTCCCATGCGCGCCCAGGGGCGGGAAAGCAGCGGGGTCGGTTGGTCGGTCATCGGAGGGATCCTCCTGCGTGGGGGCACGCATCATCGGGTTGGGGGGTCGGGAAATGAAGCATCAGCAGAATGGAAGAACGAATCACCGCGTCGGTCCGTGGCCCACGCCCTGGTGGCAGCGGACACAGCCGTAGAGGTCGGCCTTCATCGTGGGGTCGGTGGGAACGCCCAGGGTGCCGTGGGCGGTGATCTCATCCGTCAGCTCGCCGTGGCAGCGCAGGCAGTTGTCCTCCAGCACCTTCGCGTTGCTGGGCTTGATGCGGATGGGTTCGGCGAAATTCAGGAGGGTGAAGGCCTTCGAGTGGTGGTAGCCGTTGCTGGCCTTCACGAAGAACTTGTTCACCACGTTGTCGTGGGGCAGATGGCAGTCGTTGCAGGTGGCCACCGCGTGATGGGAGGCGTGCTGCCAGCCGTCGAAGTCCTCGCGCATGATGTGGCAGTTCACGCAGACCCTGGGGTCGTTGGACAGGTACGACGTGCCGTGGGCCGACACGAAGGTGTAGGCACCCGAGCCCAGGAACACACCCAGGAAGACGCTGGCGGCCAGGCTGAAGAAGAGGAGTCGGCGCTTTCCACTCACGGGGGCATCCATTCGAGGTACCTGGCACCGGCCTGGCACGAGGGAAAGCATGAAACAAAATCAGGACACGTCAATCCTGAATTTAAATGACCTATTTATAGTAAAAGAATGAGGGGCCGGCAAAGCCGGCCCCTCAGAATGGTTCAATTGTCGCGATTTTCAAGGCGGTCCGCTGATGGGGCACCGCCCTCCGATGAACCTACTCCAGCGTGATCGCGCCGTTCACCGTATCCAGGTCGATGCCCTGGTCGCTGCCCGGGAAGACGGCCGTGACGCGATGCTTCTTCACTTCCACCTGCTCGGCGCCCTTGGCGTTGAAGGAGATGCCGCCGTTGACGGTGGTGGCCTTGAGCCGGCCCTTCATGCCGCCCAGCTGGAGGTGGATGGAGCCGTTGACCGTCTCGGCCTTGATGCCCTGGCCCTGCCCGTCCAGGGCGGAGCCCTTGATGGCCCCGTTCACGGTCTGCAGGGTGAGGCTGCCCTTCACCTTGTCGAGGTGGATGCCGCCATTCACCGTCTCGGCCTTCAGGGACTCATCCAGGCTCGTGACGCGGATGCTTCCGTTGACGGTGTTGACCACGGCCTTGCCCTGGGTGCCGCTGAGGGTGACTTCACCGTTCACCGTCTCCACCGTGGGCAGGACGCGGCGGGGCACCTTGAGGGTCATCTGGCACTGGGGCCCCTGGTAGAAGCCCCAACCGTTGTGCTTGGGGTATTCGCCGCGGATCTCCAAGGCGTGATTCCCCGACTCAAGCACCACCTTCACCTGCTCGTCCTTGCTGCTGGGCTTGAACTCGCCCGTGAACTGCACCTCTTCCCGGTCCCAGGCTTCCACGTGGACGAACCCGTTCACGTTCTTCACCTTGAGGGTGGATCCGGAGGCCAGGGCCACGGTGCGGGTCTCGGTGGTCTTCTCCGCCTTGGCGGGCTGGATCACCTGGGTCTGCGCCGCGAGCGAGGCGCAGATGATGGCGGCGGCGAAGGCCGCGGCGAGAGGTCGGACGAAGGCCATGGAATCCTCCTGTGATGTCAGAGATCGTGCGTCGGATACGAAGGGTTTCGGAGGGGGTTTAGGCCCCTCCGAAACCCCGGCCGCCGCCCTTGTCCGCCTAGAACCGGACCCCAGCCGACAGGGTGTAGGTCCTCGGCGGGGCCCAGTACGACGCGTTCCCGTTCGATCCGTACGAACCATCCCGCACAAAAGGTGCCGAGAGGCTGCCCGTCTCCCCCTCAAACAGGACGTTGTAGGCTCCCAGGTTCGAGGGTTGTTGATGGTTGAACAGGTTCTGGACGGCCACCCGGAAGAAGGCCATGACCGGCCGTTCCTGGCCCTGCAACCGCGCCTCGGTCAAGGCCACCTCGTGGTTGATGGCCAGATCCAGGAAGGCCGTGGACGGCATGATGATCGTGCCCCGGCGGTTGTCCTGGTACTGGGCCCAGGTCTGGCCAAACTGGCTGGGCAGGGCCGGGTTGAGCAGCGCCCGCGGCACCTGCCGGGTGGCGCTCAGGCGCTGTCCGCTGTCGAAGCGGTAGAGCAGGGCCCAGGTGGTGACACCGAAGACGCCCGTGGTGGTGTAGGTGGCGTTCAGCCGCATCCGCAGAGGGTTGTCTGTCTGCAGTGGCCCGTACGGGCTCACCGTCTCGGGCTCGAACATGCGGACGCCGCCGACGCTGGAGAAGGTCGCCAGGAGGCTGCCGATGCCGGGCCGGGACGTGGCCTCGCCCACGAAGTTGCCTTCCAGGCGGCTCCACGTGATGCTCCCACCCAGGCTCCAGACCTTCGAGCCGAGGTTCCCATCCAGCTCCAGCCCGCGGTAGTCGCGCCGGGCCAGCGGGTTGTTGTAGGTTCTCACGTTGTAGACCAGGCTGCCGGAAGGATCCACGAGGGTGCCGTCATCGCCGGTGGTGGTGTCGATGATGTCCCGCCATTTTTTGCTCACGAAGGTGGCCCGCAGGAACCCCGTGCGCTCTCCCCAGCGGAAGGTGTGCGTGGCGCTGGCCTGGATTTCGTCCGTGTGCTGCGGCTTCAGGTTGGGGTCAATGAGCGTGTTCAGCTTGGGATCCGCGTAGAAGACGATGGCGGTGGTGTCGTAGCTGGCGGGATTGAAGAGGGTCGCCAGAGGGACGACCGCGGGAAGGGTTGAGACGGCGGCGTAGTCGATTTCGCCAGGGTTGTCCGCGTAGGTGTTCCGGTTGAGCACCACATCGAGGGGCCGCTGGTTGTAGCGGCCGTAGCTCAGGCCGAACACCCAGGTGGCGTCCCCGATCAGGTCGTACTTCAGCCCCAGCCGGGGGGCAAGCCCCGACCCCTGCACCGTCTCCCGCCCCTGCTCGTCCTCGCCCCGGAAGCGATCGTAGCGCAACCCCAGCTGGACGTTCAGGTGCCCATTGACGGTCCACTTGTCGTTGACATAGAGCCCCTCGGAAAACACGCGCGCCTTCGCGCCCGCCACTCCGAAGAAAGTGGAGATGGAGTTCGGCGTCGCGGTCTGGGCCTGGAGGTCCAGGTTCGTGACATCGACCCACACCTGCTGCATCCGTCCATTGATGTTCCAGCTGAAGAGGCTCTGGCCGCCCATCCCCTGCACGGTGCCCCGATAGAGGTCGAGCCCCAGGTCGGTTTCGTGGGAGCCTGCGCCGTTCCAGAAGAGGCTCAGTTTGGCGTTGGCCGTGTCCATGTCCCGGTCGGTGGGGGTGCCGTCGAAAATCGCGTTGTTGTAGATCAGGAAATCGTCGTAGTTGAGGATGGGCGGGGTTCCGCCCGGGTCGCCACCGCCCACCACCACCTGCCAACGCTTGGCGCCGAGGCGGGCGGAGAAGGCCACGTGCTGGCCGAAGATGGAGCGCAACTGGAGGCTGTAGATCTTCGAAGCCTCGGTGCGCGTGTTCAGGGCCGAAAGATCGCCCGCGCCGTAGTCATGAACCTCGCTCTTGTGCTGGGCGAAATAGGAACCCACGAGGGTGTGGTCCGGCGTCACTGCCCAGGTCACCTTGATGTTCTTGCGGATGTCCTTGGCGCTCTCGACGTAGGCGGAGGGCCCGATGCCGATGGCCGCCTGCCCGCCCAGGGTCCGGCTCGGCCCGCCCTCCTTCTGGAAGTACGAGGCGTGGAACCACAGCCGGTCCTTGATGAAGTACCCGCCGGCGGAGTAGGTCTTCTCCTCGCTCAGCAGGTTGTCGGCAGGATCTTCGAAGGGTCTCCTGGCGTTCCAGGCTGGGTTGCTCAGGTCCCACCGGACCTGGCCCGTGAACTCATTGCTGCCGGACTTTGTGATGCTGTTGATCACGCCGCCGTCCACGTCCCCGTACTCCGCCGAGATGGCCCCGGTGATGACCTGGGTCTCCTCGATGGCATCGAAGAGGAGGTTGATGCGCGGGAAGGCGTAGCTGTTGTCGGCGTAGTTCACGCCGTCCACGAGGTAGAGGTTCCCCGTGCTCTGGGAGCCGCGAACCTGCGGGCCGTTGACGCCATCCGTCACGCCAGGCGCCAGAAGGATGATGTCCTGCACCTTTGAGCGGATCGTGGGCAGCTGCTCGATGTCCTTCAGGCTGAAGTTGGTGGAGGCCTCCACCTTGGCCTTGTCCGTGGCCGCGTTGCTGGCCGTCACCTCCACCACCACGCCCGCCTCGGAGGCCAGGGTTACCTTCGGACTGAAGGTCTGCTCCAGGCCCAGCCGCTCGTTCAGGACCGCCGTCTGGAACCCGGCCTTGGAAACCGTGATGCGGTACTGACCCGGGGGCAGGAGGCGGGCCACGGCGCGACCGGACTCATCCGAGACCAGAATGCGCTCGCCCTGCAGGCTGGGCGAAGCCAGGCGCACCTGGGCGCCCAGGACGGGCCGGCCGTCCCGGTCCACGATGGTGGCCGTCAGCCCGGAGGTCTGCGTGCCCTGGGCCAGCAGCACGGTGCCACCCGCGACGAGAAGGGTCGCCAGGCGACCGAAGGTGGAGAAGGGCTGTCTCATGGGCGCCTCCGAGGATTGAACCGCTCCGAAAACCTCGAACCCAACCACGATGACTGCCAGCGTTTAAAGGTGAGTCCACCAGGAGACACGCCACCCGTGCATTTCGCGGGGGAAGCCGGATGAACCTTTCCGCTTCCCGGGTTCCGCTTGTGCCGGCCCAGCGCGATGGCGCGGGGAGGCTTGTATACTCAGCCCTTCGGAGCTGCCATGTCGCCGACCCAAGACCGTCCCGAACTGACCGCCGCGGAGTGGACGCTCATCCAGGAGCTGCGAAGCCTGCCGGACGAGGCTCTCCGGACCCGCATGCAGGCCTCGATGCGGGAGCTCCTCTTCTTCTTCCGCACCCCCAAGTGCCAGGGGATCGGCATCGAGGGCTTCCCCTGCGGGGACCCCCGCTCCTCCTGCGAGGACTGCCACCAGATCTGGGACATGCTCGACAAGGTGGCGGAGCGGACCCGGAAGGGCTGAATTCCCACTCGGAAAAACAAGGCATCACCCCAAAACGGCGCTAGGCTGGGGGGGCCGATCCCGACGGCCTTTCCTGGGGGCGCGATGAGCCGGGGCCTTGTGGTGCAGATCCTGTTCGTGGAGGAGGACGCGTCCGTCTGGCCCAGGGCCGAGGCCTTCTTCGCGCGCCAGCTTGGGCTGGTGGGCGCGCGCATGGACCTGCACCTGCGCCCGCGCCTGCCGGAGCGCGCCGCGGGCTTCGACCTGGTGTCGCTGGATGGCCGCGGGCTCGTCTCCGCCCTGCTCGAGCGCGGCGACCTGCTGGCCGACCTGCGCGCCACGGCCATCGTCAACCTGCACGCGGAGACCCCTGGTCCGCTCTACGGCCACCTGCGCTGCCTCCTGGGCCGCCGCGATGAAGGCGCTCGCGGCGATGGCCTCTGGGTCTTCCCGCAGTCCTGGATGGCGCCCTGGTTCGAAGAGTCGCTGGAATTCCCGGAGCTGGGCATGGCGACCAGCACCCCGCCGCGAAGGCCCTCCCCAGACCGCACCTGGGAACGCAGGACCGCCCGACCGGCCCAGGTCCTCGCCCATCTGTTCCCCTCCCCCGCCCGGGTCTGATCAGGACCGCGCGAACCAGCGGTCCCCGAAGTTCACCAGCAAGGCGCCCGCGAGGATGAACAAGGCCCCCCCGACGCGGACCCACGAGATCTCCCGCACCGGCAGCCCCAGGATGCCGAAGCGGTCAAAGAGCAGGGACGATGCCACCTGCCCGGCGACGATCAGCGACACCATGGCCGCCAGGCCAATCCGCGGCGCGAGCAGGGTGGTGCCGAACACGAAGAACGCGCCCATCACGCCGCCCGTCCACTGCCACCAGGGCGCTCTCGGAAGGCCGCCCAGCGTGGCGAAGGGCTGGCTGGTGGCCACGCCCAGGATCAGCAGGGACAGGGTCCCCACCGCAAAGGACACGAAGGCCGCCAGAAGGGTGCCGCTGCCCAGGGTCGTGCGGAGGGCATTGTTCACCGTGGACTGCAACGGGACGATGAGGCCGATGACGAAGGCCATGAGGAGAAACGCCATGACCATCCGGAGCTCCTTCGCTGGGTGAGGCCGATGGTACCCGGAGACGCGGTTCCAGTCGCAGGATCGCGCGGCGGCAGCCTCCAGGGCGAAGCGGGTATCCTTGAAGCTTCCGATCCGGGAGATTCCATGCGGCTGCGCCATGCCCTCACCGTCTTGATCCTGCTTCCGGCCTGCGTCCACGCGGCCGATGCCAAGAAATACGGCAAGCCCCTCACCCTCAAGGAGGAGGTGAAGGTCTCCGAAATCCTCGCCAACCCCGACCAGTACGCCGGCAAGAAGGTGCGCGTGAAGGGCCTGGTGACCGATGTCTGCGAAGAGCGCGGCTGCTGGATCAAGATCGGCGCCGACAAGCAGGAGATCATGTTCAAGGTGGAAGACGGCGTCATCGCCTTCCCCGTGTCCGCCAAGGGCGGCGCGGTGGTGGCGGAGGGCACCGTGTCCAAGCGGGTGCTCACCGTCGAGCAGCAGAAGGCCATGTGCGAGAAGGAGGCCAAGGCCCTGAACAAGAAGGCCGACTACAGCAAGGTCGCCGGCCCGAAGACCATCGTGCGCATCGAGGGCCTCGGCGCCGAGATCCTGTAGGCCCCACCATGGCCCAGGAACCTGCCCGCGGGGCCCTTCCCTGGCGCCGCTGGAACGCCGCCGTCCACCGGGACGTCGGCTACGTTTCAGTCGCGCTCACGCTGGCCTACGCCATCTCCGGGCTGGCCGTGAACCACATCGCCAGCTGGAACCCCAACTACGTGAAGACCCAGGAAGCGCGCCAGATCGCGCCCCTGGACAGGGCGGAACCCGCCGGGTCGCTGATCCAGAAGGCCCAGGCGGAGCTGCGGCCCGAGGGCCGCTTCAAGAGCGCCTTCCAGCCCGACGACGACACCCTGCAGCTCTTCTACGACCGGGCCACCTACGCCATCGACCTCCCCACCGGCAAGGTGCTGGTGGATGCCACCCGACCGCGCCCCGTGCTCCACGCCCTCAACCAGCTGCACCTCAATGCCCCCAAGCGGCTCTGGACCCTCATCGCGGATCTCTACGCCCTGGCCCTGATCGCCCTCTCGCTTACGGGCCTCTTCATCCTGCGCGGGCCGAAGGGGCTGCTGGGACGGGGCCTCTGGTTCGTGAGCGCCGGCCTCGCCGTTCCGCTCGGCTACTGGCTCTGGTGGCGCTACCTGGCCTGACCGGGCTCCGAGCTCACAGCTGTTCCCACGCCACCCGGGCCTGGCCCGCCGCGTCGGCGGTGGCAACCTTCAACGGCCCCCGCAACGGTTCGGGCAGCCGCCGGGCAGCCTCCAGGGCCTGCAGCCGGAAGGGCGGGGTGAGCCCGGGCCACTCGGCCACCAGGGCGCGGATCCAGGCCTCGTCGCCCAGCGCGGCGCGGGCCGGCCAGCGCCAGGCGGCGCCCAGGCCGGTTTCGCGGAGCGCCTGCCGGGCGATCTCCACTTGGCCGGTGCGGAAGGCCAGTTCCGCCGCGGCCTCGGCCGCCTCCCGTTGCGCGAACGGATCATCCAGCATGGCCAGCAGCGGGGCCAGCGCCTCCGGTTCGCCCACCTTGCCCAGCGCCCGGGCCAGGGCGAAGCGGGCTCCTTCCGGCGCGCGCACGAGGGTCTCGCGCAACCACGCGTCGTCCCCGCTCCGGGCGGCGGCCACCAGGCCCTCCGCCGCAGAGCGCCGCACGCCCACGGGACCCGTGGCCAGGGCATCCACGTAGGGGGCAAGCCTTGTCGTTGGATCCCCGTCGTGGCGGAACCCCGCCACGGTGGCCGTCTCCCGGTCCTGGGCCGAGTAGCCCGGCAACGGCTCTTCGCCCCACCCGGCAGCCTCGGCGCTGTCGAGCCAGGTGGACAGCTCCTGTCCAAAGCTGGCCATGTCCGGCAACCGCCGGTTGGGATCGGGCTGGAGGGCCCGCATCACCAGCCCCGCGAGGCGCGGCGGGAAGCCGGGGCGGCTGACGGCGGGCGGCAGCTGCACCTGGGCGTAGGCCTGGCCCGTGGTGAATTCGTAGAGGATCGCGCCCAGGGCATAGACATCGCAGCGGCCATCCACGCGCCGGGGGTCGCCGTGCTGTTCGGGCGCCATGTAGCCCAGGGTGCCCACCACCATCCGGCTGCGGGTGGCCCGGGTGCGGCCCTCCTCGCCTTCCCAGAAGCAGACGCCGAAGTCGGTCACCTTCAGAGTGCCATCGGCGGCGAAGAGCAGGTTCGAGGGCTTGAGGTCGCGGTGGACCACGCCCGCGCGATGGGCCACGGAGAGCGCTTCGCAGACCGGCACCAGGCGCCGCGCGAGGGTGGCGGGCGCCTCGCCGCGACAGGCCTTGAGGCTGCCCCCGGGAAGCAGCTCCATCACCAGGTAGGGCCAGACGCCGCTCTGGCCGTAGGCGTAGATCTCCACCAATGCCGGATGCGACAGGTGCGTGAGGACCTCCCCCTCCCGCAGGAACCGGCGGACCAGGTCCGCGTCGCGGTGCACCTCGGGCCGCAGCAGCTTCACCGCGCAGGGCCGGCCCGGGCGGAACCGGTCCTCGCCCCGGAAGACCAGGGCCATGCCCCCCTCGCCGAGCGGCTCCTGCAGGCGCACGCTGCCGATCTGGGCCGGTGGCCGCGGTCCGTTCATGGGACGGACACGACGCGGTTCCGCCCTCCGGCTTTCGCGCCATAGAGCGCCGCATCGGCCCGCGCCAGCAGCGTGCCGCCGTCGGTGTCGCCCGGCTTGAGTTCCGCGACGCCCAGGCTGCAGGTGATCTGGATGGGCAGGCCGTCGCCCAGGTCGAGCCGCTGCTCGGCGAGGGTGCGGCGGAGGTCCTCAGCCGCCGTCAGCGCCAGGGCGGCGGACGTCTCGGGCAGCACGACGAGGAACTCGTCGCCGCCCAGCCGCCCCAGGGCGTCGGAGCCGCGCAGGCGGTGCAGCAGCAGCGAACCCACCCGTTCGAGGGCGCGGTCCCCGGCAAGGTGGCCGCGGGTGTCGTTCACCTGCTTGAAGCGGTCCAGGTCCACCAGGATCACCGAGAGCGAGCGGTGGTGCCGGCGTGCCAGTTCCACGTGCGCCTCGAGCTGGTGCAGCACCGTGGCGCGGTTCCCCACGCCCGTCAGCGCATCCAGCGTGGTGCGGGCGGCCATGTCCTCGTGGTAGGCGCGCTCGAGGCCATCCATGTGCTTGAGCTTGAAGGCGTGGCCCCCCACCCGGATCACGTCCTCCGTGACCAGGCGAAGGGGCTCCACATCGGCCTTCACCCGCCGCCCGTTCACGAAGACCCCGTTGGTGGAGTTCAGGTCGCGCAGCATGACTGCGTCGAGGTCGGTGGCCACTTCCAGGTGCGCGTGCTGGCGGCTCACCTCCGGCTCGACGAGGCAGAGCTGGTTTTCCGGAGCCCGGCCGATGTTCAGCCCGTCTTCGGGAAGCGGGATCACCTCGCCCAGCGGCTGGCCCACGTACCGCACCAGCACCCACGCGCGGGTGTCGAGGTCCTCCAGAAGCTCCACCTCCTCCGGCGGCGTGGAGGCATTCCAGGAGGGCTGGTCGGGAGGCGTTGACTCAAGGGGCATCCCGGAAAGTCTAGCGGAAGTCCCGGCCCGGGCCGGGGCTTCCTAGCCCTCGCAGACGCGGTCTCTCCCCGCCGCCTTGGCGCGGTAGAGGGCCGCGTCGGCCCGGGCCAGCAACTGGCCCGGCTCCAGGTCGGTGGCGGTGCGCTCGGCGATGCCCAGGCTGCAGGTGACCGTGACCGGGCCGGAAGGCAGCCGCACGGGGTTGGCGGCGAGGGTCCGCCTCAGCCGTTCCGCGAAGGGCCGGGCGCCGGACAGCTCGGTCTCGGGCAGCACCATGAGGAACTCCTCCCCGCCGATGCGGCCCGCCAGGTCGGCCTCGCGCAAGGTCGCCATCAGGCACTCGCCGAAGTTCCGCAGCACCAGGTCGCCCGCGCCATGGCCGTGGGTGTCGTTCACCCGCTTGAAGTGATCGAGGTCGCAGACCGCGATGGAGAGCGGTCGGTCGTAGCGCAGGCTCAGCCCGAAGCGGTTCTGGAACTCGGCCAGGGTGCTGGCGCGGTTGGCCAGGCCCGTGAGGGGGTCCCTGGTGCTCAGGTCGAGGAGGGTCTCGTGGAAGGCCCGTTCCAGGGGATCTAGGAAGACCAGCTTCAACACGTGTCCGCCCATGGCCAGGCGATCCCCGGCGCGAACCTCGACGGGGGCATGAACGGTCTCGCCGTTCAGCCGGGTGCCGTTGGTGGAGCCCAGGTCCTCGAGGTGGACCCGGCCCGCCTCCACCCACAGGCGGGCGTGGTGCCGGCTTACCTCGCCATCCAGCAGCGTGATGCCTGAATCCGGTGCGCGGCCCACGACGACTTCTTCCGCGCTCAGAGGAAACACCCGGCCCAGCGCGGCTCCGGCGTAGGCCACCAGGGCCCACTCCGGCGGCACCTGATAGCTGGCGCCATCTTCGCGGGCCCGCACCACGGTGGGCATTTCCGGCAGGTCCGGCTGGGCCGCCAGGGTCCTGCCCGGGCGTTTGGGCCCCGGCTTTGGCTCTGGCTTGGGCTCCGGCTTGCCCGCGGCCTTGGGCGCCGGCTTGTCCGCGGATTTCGGCGTCGGCTTGCGGGTCAAGGCTCCTCCACGAAACAGCTCAACAGCGCGCCATCGTCCTTCCGGCGGGCCAGGATGAAGGGCGCGCGGGGCGCCCGGACCGCCGCGGATTCCAGCTGTACCATGATCCGGCTTTTCCGGGGGTCGTGCCGCAGGTTGGCCACGCCTTTCCGCGGAATGCGGAAGAGGCCGAGCACCTCGAGGTTCCGGACGTTCACGCCCGTGCCCCGCACCAGCTGCAGGCTGTAGCGCATCCACAGCCCCTTGGGCAGCCGCTGGATGTCCTCGCCCTGGATCGGCACCGCCAGCGCCAGGATGGCCTCCAGGCCAGGCTCCACGTCCACGGATGCCAGCTCCGGGTTCAGCCGCCGGAGGGCCGGCGGGGCCAGGGGCTCGGCCACCCGGCGGACCTCGGGGCGCGCGGGCGGCTCCACCGTTCCCAGGGCCCGGACCTTCCGGGGCAGTGGGGGGACGGCCATCCGGGTGGCCTGCCCGGGCTCCAGCGGCGCCATCCGGATCACCTCGGTCTCGGCGCCCCAGCGGGCCCAGCCCTCCTCTTCGCGCAATTCGGCATGGAGCAGCTCCAGGGCCTTCCCCTCCGCCGCATCCTCGAGCAGGGGCATCTGCGTCAGCGCCGCCATCGGAGGCTCCAGGCCCGGCCTCGGCACGGCGCCCAGGGGACGGGCGCCATGATCCCGGCAGATGAAGGGTTCCGGAGCCACCTCGCGCACCGCCAGGCCAGCGAAGGTGCGACGCAGCGTCTCCGCGGCGTCCGCCATGGCATCCTTCACCTTGCCGAACATCAGGATTCCTTCACCACCAGGCTCTGCAGCGCCACGCCCACCCGCTCCAGGGGTTCAGTCAGGTCCATGTGGTAGCCCGCCTCCAGCAGCTTGACCACCGCCTGCTCCTGGGCGGCCGGGTCCACAGAGGCCGCGAACATCACGCGCAGGGGCGCCGCGCCCTCCGTCAGCTGCAGCAGCAGGTCCCGGGGGCCGGCGCGGAAGGTGTCGCCCACCTTCGCGAGGGCCGACTCCTGGCTCTTCTGCACGGCCAGCACCGGATACTTGGCGTCCCCCGACCAGCCTCCCGCCAGCTCCGCGGCGCTCAGGATGAACAGGTCCGGCGGCGTCTTCAGTTCCTTGAGCAGGGTCTTCTGGATCACCTCCTCCTTGAGGTGCGGCTCCAGCGATTTGCCATAGAGGATGCTCTGCAGACGGGTGGGTGTGATGGGCTCGGTGTAGCGGAAATCCAGGGGAATCCCCGAGGTGTCCGTGACCAGCAGTCCGCCGAGGTAGCTCGCCCCCTCCTTGACTGCCATGAAGTAAGCCAGCTTGATCGGATCCGCCATGGAAACACCCCTTACCTGGAAGGCTACCGCCCCATCGGCAGAACGACCCCTTGCCTTTTATCCCACACCTGGTACATTGGATTTTCCACTCGTTGGGGAGTGGTCTAATGGTAGGACAACGGTTTCTGGTACCGTCAGGTGAGGGTTCAAATCCTTCCTCCCCAACCACTCACAATTTGGCGCGATGGTCCCATCGTATAGCGGTTAGTACACCGCCCTCTCACGGCGGGAACAGGGGTTCGATTCCCCTTGGGACTACCAGCAAGAAACCCACGCCCAGCGTGGGTTTCTTCGTTTTGGACCATCCTGCCGAGGGATCAAAAAAACGGCCATCGGTAATTCATCGGTAACGGGTGTTCCTGGCGACCGCCCACCCGGCCTGGCATCTCCGCACCAGCCAGCCCTTCGGCAGGAGCCCCCAGTTCTAGGGGACATTCCGGCTCTAGGAGCCCTGCCCCTGAGGTCACCGGTCCCTAACCGGCGACCTCTGCGTCCAGCGCCCCGGCGCGGTAGGCACGGAGATAGCCCTTTACCAGCCCGGCGTACGCCGGATCCTGCTCGGTGAGGATGGGGAAGGTGCCGAGGATGTGATCGAGGGCAGTCTCATCCTCCGGCGTGTCGAAGCCGTAGGCCAGGTAGAACAAGGCATCGAGTTGGGCGCGAAGGGTGCGGCGCCTTGCGGGGTCCCAGGTATAGGGCTCACCCTCGTGGCCGCAGGCCCGGGCCATGGGCTCCAGGGCCTTGCAGGTGTAGCTCAGCTCCAAGGCACGAGGCGCGATGAGGGATTCCCAAGTGTGGCCGTGGAACGTCTCGTCGTAGAAGGCGGGGGGTAGCGTGGGGAGCTGCTCGATGATGAAAAGGCTTAGGTTTTGTCCCCCTACCTTTTGTCGGGTGATGTAGTCCAAGACCTGGGCATTCAGATTTGCCAGCACGCACACAGTCAATCGAGAAGGTTGGATGGTAAGCAGCAACGATAAGCTATGGCCCGCGCCGATTATCGGTATGGGCGCTGCAATAAGGGTTCGAACGTTGGTGGGGGATGTGACACTTTTAAACGCGATGGCCCAGGCCGGAGCACCCCCGTCGAACCGTTCCTTTACCTCTGATTCCAACACCCAGTACTGCGGTGTGGGAAAGAAGGCTGGATCGGCCAACTGGGCGTCTGTGCTAGGCACGGGCTGGGCGGGGCGGCGAATATTTGCCAAGTTCACCGTGACTCCAGCAGCGCGGGGGTCGAAGGCTTGCACCATCTTCCCTTCCAGCAGGGGCAGGTAGCGCCCTCCTGCACTGCCCCAGGTGGGCAAAGCGCCTGCCTCGCGCCAAGCCCCCATGGCTTCAAGCTGGGCCTGAGTCTTGAACAGGCCGCTGTCGTTTGCCATGTCGAACAGGCGCTTGTAGCCTATCCCCCAAGGGTCACTGGCGGGCGCGTGGCGTTTCATCACGGGCACCTGGTCGTAAATGCGTCGGGTGAGGGAGTGGTCCTGAGGACTGCGAAAGACGGGGCAGGTGCGGGTGTTCGGATTCATGCGCACGAAGTCGTCGGGCTCCAGGAATATCGTTCGGTCGGCAAGCTGATCCACCTGGTGCAGGAAGAAGGCTGTCGGAATTTGGGTAGCTCCACCACCGGCCCCAGTGAAGCCGACGAGACTGAACTTGAAGCTCCGGTGAACGCTGGGGAAAAGAGCCTGCCGGTTCTCGAAGTCGTAGATAAAGGCCACGCAGCGGCGATCCACCATCTGGCCGAAGAATTTCGCGTTTCCATAATCGGTGCAAAGGCCCGAAGGCACCACGAACCCGGCGCGGCCAGCGGGTCTCAACAGGCCGAGCGCCCTCTCGACCATGAGGGCATACAGGTTGGTGTCCCCCCCGCCGAGCAGCGGGTAGGGACCCTCCGGGGCGTGGCAGTAGGCCAGGAGTTCATCCCGTACCCGCCGGGCGTTCTGGAAGGCTTCCCACAGCTCGGGGACTTGCTGTTCCAGCGCTGCAATGGCCTGGCGGCGTTGGGCTGTCGTTTGAAGCCGCGCAATCGCGGGTTCGTGCTGGGCGAAGAATTCATTTCCATCAAGAGTGATGCGCTCCCAGGGTGGATTGGTGAGCACTGCGTCGAAGCCGTGTGTCCCTTCGGCCAGAAGTACCTCGGGGAAGGCCAGCTCCCAGTGGAAGAAGGCATGGCGCTCACGGTCTTCCAACACATTGAGGGCACACAGGCGCAGGTGGTCTGGAAGCTGCCCCATGGTCTCGCGGCCCTCGCGGATCAGACGGCCCAACACCCCAAGGGCACCGTCATCGGCCAACAGGGTGGCGACATCGTCCACGATGACCGCGCCCCGGCCCCGCCCTTCCCGCCGGGGCTTGTTGCTGAAGGCGCGGCTGGCCACCACGTCCAGCATTACGCGCATGGCGAAGACGCCCCGCTCGGCCTTCTGGTAGAGCACCTGGGACTGTTTCACCTGGTCGCGGGTGGCGTCGGAAAGGGCCACGAGCTGATGAAGTTCCTCCAGCACGGTTTCCACATCGAAGCTGCGGACATCCGCAAAAAGGCCCGCACCCACGACCGCGCCCTGGGCATCCTGACGCAGGGCGCGGTAGCCCTCTAGGGTGGCTCCCACGAGGCTGTTGCCGCTCTTCAGGTGGTGATCGAGGAAGCTGAGGGGCGCGCCCAAGGTGAAGCTGTCGAGCCAAAGGCTGAGCTTGGCCAGTTCGACGGCCATGGGGTTGAGGTCCACCCCAAAAAGGCACCGCTTCATCACAAGGCGCTTGAGCAGGCGGAGGTCGTCCAGGTGGGGCAGAATGGCCCGCCTGGCTGCCTCGGAAAGCCGCTGGGCTTGGAGGGAATCCAGCAGGGCGTGGCGTTGGGCTTCCAGGCTCTGGAGGATGGGATGCTCGGCCAAGTGGGGCTGGATGCGGGGATCTTCCTGGTGCTCGGCGAGCAGAGCCATCAGACCATCTGTCAAGAAGTCCAAGCTGGCCACCAGGAAGTGGCCCGAACCCATGGCGGGGTCCAGCACCCGCAGGTCGAGCAAGGTGGCCTCCACCAGTCCGGCCAGCCGCTGGGCCTCCTGTTCATGGCCGCGTCGGGTCACGAGATCCGCTTCGGTGGTTCGTGCCTCCACGCCGGCCAGCCACTCGTCCAACAGGGGAGCAACTTTCAGGCGCCGCTCGGCAAGAATCGGTCCAAGGGTGTCCTGCACCAGCCGGGCCACGAGGCTTTCATGGGTGTAGTAGGAGGCCGTGGTCCGGCGGACGAGGCTGTCCTGGGAGATGGTCAGGGCGCCCGGCTCCTGGTGGAGCCGGTATTCCAGTAGGCCCTCGTAGAGGCTGCCGAGCTGGCGAACGCCCAGGTCGCGAAAGTCCACACGCATCCGTGCGCCTTCCACTGTCACACGGCTGAGGGCGTCCAGGGCCGGGATCAGCTCGGCATCCGGCACCTTGAGGGTGCGGAGCAGCGGATGGCGCTCGGGGTCGAAGAGGCCACCGTTGTAGTAGGGCAGGTCTAATGTGGGGTCGCCCCGATGCACGAGGTCGAAAAGGGATTCCAGGTGTCCCCAGGTCACGGCACTGCGCCCAGTGGACACCTGCCCCTGATCCACGGTATCGGCGGCCTGATCCCGCAGGGCACGTAGACTGACGGCCAAGTAGCCGGGCTGGCGTACGGGCAGAAGCTCCCGGTCCTCAGCGTAGAGCAGGAAAAGCAGGCGGTAGAGCAGCACCAGGGTCGCGCCCTCCAGGGCGCGCAGGTTCCCGAGGGGACTTTCTTCCAGGGTAATGACGCCATCCTGGGTCGCATCCCGCCAGAGGCCCTTGGCCAAGGTGAGGAATGCGCCATGCTCACCGTAGATGGCCTCCTCCAGCGAGGCGCCGACTTCCTGGGCATAGCGTTCGGCAGCTTCGCGCAAGCGGTCCAGGCCACAGAACCCGGTGGAATCGCGGGCGAAGGCGGCGCGACCGAAGAACGCCGGGAAGAAGCGGAACCGTGCCCAGTCGCCTTCCTGCTCGTGGGGCCGCTCGATCAAGTCGGGCAGGTCCACTTCGAAGAAGGTCAGCGCCCGGCTGGCCGCGCCCCGCCAATAAAGGCGCCAGTGGTGGCCGTTGCTGAGGATGGCCCAGGTGATCCGGTTGCCTGAATGGATGTGGGCATCGTCCAGGTAACGGTTGATCTGTAGGACCGGGTTCTCGCGATCCGCTCCGGTCCCGGCCCCTTGCAGGGGGCGGTCCCAGTACTTAGCTTCCAGGAGTGTGAGGGCTTGGGGGTAGTAGGCTTCCGGCTGGCCGAGCCGGAGTGCCTGGGCCGCTCGGCCCTTCGCGGCGTCATCCTCGAACAGGGTGTAGTCCGGCCTCCCGGAGCGGAGGGCCGTCTCGCGGTGGTAGCTGAACCCCAGGGCCTTCAGCACTGGGTCCAGCCACTGGTTGCGGGTGTCCTCCTCGTTGTGGGGCTGGCGGGTCTGGGCATATCCTTCCAGCAGCGCCTTTAACTCCCCATGAAGGGCCGCGCATTGCTCAGGCGTCCAATCCCGCCATTCGCGGAATTCGGAGAGACGCGCCTGGAGCAGGTGGTCCGAAAAGAGGCCCTGGTTCAGGAAGGGATCGAGCAAACCGAGACCGGGCTGATGAGAGTCAGAGGCTTGGGGCATGTGTATCTCATCCGGTAGTGGAAGACCTCAGAGGTGGGAGAAGTCATCGGGTCAGCTTTTGGGCAGTTTGATTCGAAACTGTCCCACAATCCTATCCGGCCAGCTCCGACCGCCCCTAATCTCCTCGTTGCCGGTGGCTCAGCCCTCCAAGGAAAAATCTTTAGGCATTTGCCGGAACGAACTCAGTCCGCGCCTTGGTTGAGGTTCAAGTCCACCGTCACGGGCGGAGGCCCCAACTGGCCATGCCGGCGGGCCTGAAGCCGCTCAAGTTCATGAAGAATGCGGAAGAAGGCCCGCTCTAGGGTCATTTCGTGCCGCAGTAACCGCTCCTGGCTGTCGTGGCTCCAAGCCCCGCCAATTCGGCACTCATCTGCGTCGAGAGCCACTGCCTGTTCCATCACGCCCATTCCTCCGCCGAGGACCAAGAACGGGTCCTCCATGTTCCGCCTTCCCGCCATCCATAGGGATTGGTTTGCGGCTAACTTCGCCCGGTTCATCCGCCACCACAACGAGGCCAACCGGTCCACCAGGGACTCCTCCAGATGGCCGAGGGGATGCAGGGTGCTCAGCAGGCCCTCCCTCAGTTTCCGGTAGTCCTCTGGAGACTCAAGCAGCAGACCCAGGGCCTCCGAGTAGGCCCCGTGCCGCAAGGCATTCTGCGAGGAGGTCACCTTCCCCGCCGGGGTCCTGGGGCCGGTGGCCCCTCGGCGGCGCCGATTCGGTTTCACTTCGGTCTTGTCATCGTCACCGAGTCCCGGTTTCATCTTTTCCTCCTTGTTGGCTTGGCATTTCTTGCTGCTCACCTGGGAGGCCGAGGTCTGAGGTGGAGGCAGACTATCCCCCTGGAGGAAGAAAGCCTGCCCCTCAAGCCACCCGTACAGGCGTCGGCCATCGGTCTCACAGCTTTGCCCATGACTCAGGCGCGCCCTCGGTTGTCCGGTAGGTGCTCGTCATGCAATCCGTCAACAACGGTGCCCCGCACCAGACGGCAAAGTGCCCGGTGGGGTTCGTCCTGGGGGTCCCCAGCACGGGAAGGGGGCTGTTTGTAGCACACCCTTCCAATCGAGATTCGCGGCCTTCCTTGGGGATTTCACCCCCCGTCCGCTGGTCTGGCGTCCCCTCAGTTGTCATCCCTGAGTCCCACCAGACTTGGAGCCGTGAGAACAACAGGGCCGTCAGCTGGCCCGGCGGGCTTGGCGGTCGAGGAAGGCCCTCAACTCTGCCACGGGGATCAACCTACGCTTACCGACCTTCAAGCTGGCCAGCAACCCATCGTTCAGCAGGTTAAAAACGCTGCTGCGGCCGATGCTGAGCATCTCGGCAGCTTCCTCAACACTGACCGACAGCCGCTCTGAGGCTTCGGTGGAAGACTTCTTGGCCCGCATGTAAACCCCTGCATTCCAGCCCGGACCATCCGGGTCATGGGCAGAAGGTCAGGCTCGCTTGTCCATCTTGCTTGGTGGGATCGCCGATGCACCCGGATGAGAAAGCCACCTGTTCAGCCAGAAACTGAAGTCCACTTCCGCCAGGTCCAGCGACTGAAGGGGGGTGGGCTCCAGCCGGTAGAAATGATTCACCAGGCTGCCAGGCCCCTCGGAAGTCGGGAGGTCCCGCATCACATAGCCAAAATGGACCCCATCCTTCGCCAAGAACAAGTATTTCCGGAGGACCCGGTTCGCCCACCTGGCCTTGATCTGGCGACCGAAGGCATCGCCGAAGTGCATTCTCCAGGATTCAAAGCTGGCGTTATAGCATCCGGCCTCTACAAGGTGCATGACCGGCCCGAAATCTGACACCACCTTGGCCAAGAAGTCGAGGTCGTGGTGCTCCTTCATCCAGTCCTGCGCTGCCTCGACGGCCCAGCGGGATGACCTCGGCTTACCTCTGAGCCCGTAGCCCCCAGCCTCACGCTTCACCGAGGCGGCCGACTTGCCCATCCAGAGCCCCACCGCCTCGTAGATGTGGGCCATGGGCAACCTCGTCTTGAAGGCACCCGCCTCATTGAGGGCGCGAAGGCTTCTCACCATCCAGCGCGGCTCCTCCAAGAAGGCGGCCTCATGGAATGGTGCGCCCGAGTTGAGGGCCGCCTCGTATCGCTCCTGATCCACCACATCTGCAGGTCCACCAGCATAGAACGCCCAGACCACGGCGGAGCGAACCTCGACCGGAAGGTCAGACCAATCGGCCCATTTGAGCCGAAGCGGGCGTTTCCCGCGCTTTCCAGGCTTCCCGGCCATGGTTCACTCCATTCAAAAAGTCTGGCCCATGCTCCAGGGCTAGGCGATCAGCCCGAGAGCAATTTTCCGTTTACCCCACATTCACATTTGTCTTGATGGCGAGGCTTTCAACATTCCCCGGCTTGTGGATGCCGAGAACAGGGGCCAGCTGCCGAAGCGTGGCCTTCACGGCAGAGGGGGCTAGGTGGCCATAGTGCCGTTCCACCATGCGGGTGTCCCTGTGCCCAAGCATCTGCGCCACGAAGGCCAGCGGGATGCCGCTGTTGACCAGGGCGGAGGCGTAGGAGTGGCGCAGCTGGTGGAAGCCCAGGGGCTCGATCCCGGCGGCCTCACAGGCTACCTTCATGGGCCGCTTCTGGTCCGAAGTCTTCCAATCCCGCCGCCTCTTGGCCACGGGTGTCTGGGTTTCAGGTTCCACCCGCCGCATGTCCAGGAAGGCTTCATGGGTGAACAGCAGGTCCCCGCCGCGAAGACCGGCCGTGACCTCACGGAAGTAGGCCGCCCCCTCGTCGGTCAGGAACACATGACGCCCCTTCCCGCTCTTGCCGGGCCGGATGAAGACACTCTCATTCACCGGGTCGAAATCCTCCAGGCGGAGTTTGGTCAACTCGCCATAACGGGCACCTGTGAACAATCCAGCCTGTACCAGACGCCGGAAATCGGGTTCGCAGGCGTTCACCAAGCGCGCCTGCTCCTCCAGATTGAGATATCGAACCCGAGCCGAATCTGCCTGAGCGAAGGGTCGGACCTCTCGCCAAGCATCGGCCGAACAGGTGACCCGCCGCTTGTGCTTGGCGTGGTTCAGTGCACCCTTCAGGATCGAGAGGATGCGGTTGGCGGTGGCCTTCCGCTTCCTCCGCTGCTCATCCGTCTTGGGCTTCGGCCCCAGGGCGGGTTTCTTGGCGAACCGGCGAGTCCTTACATGCGGGGCAGCCTCGGCGAGGGCGTGGTGCCATCGTTCGATCCGTCCCTGAGACAGCCGCTCCACCTCCACAGAGCCAAGTTCAGGGAGGATGTGGAGACGCGCCCCACAAGTCATTCGATCCACCCGTTTCACGCCCCGCCGCTCACAGTCGCGCCAGTAGTGCTCCATGGCATCGGCGACGGTGTAGGGGCCAGTCTGCCGGGTATCCTCGCCAGCGGCTGTTCTGGCGAGGCCGAACCACTCCCGCGCTTTCACCTGGGCTTGCGCATAGGTCACCACCTCCTGGCCGTCGGCGTCGACAAAGTCATCCGCCGTGCCGATGGACTTCTTTAGGTACCTGCGGTCTTCGAGTCGAACCCGAGCCCACCAAGTTCCCGCCCCGCTTGCGATGCGGTAGTAGCCCATGGCCTCGCCGGGAGCCAAGGTGGACCAGTAGGGCTCCCGATTCGGCCTGAGTTTCAACCGGGCCGACCGCGAGTCGATTTTCCCGTCCTTGTGGGTCCTCACCATGGCTCCTCCGTCGGTAATCCATCGGTAACGGATGTTCCCAGATTAGGGCGGACCCATCGGAACTTCAACAATCTAAGTTATTGTTTATTCATGTTTATGATCATTTATCTTGATCCATGACAGTCTCCGCTATTTTTCTCTCACGGCGAGAACAGGGGTTCGATTCCCCTTGGGACTACCAAACGGCCCGGCTCACGCCGGGCCTTCTTCTTGTCCTGATTCCTCTCGCCGGGGGAATCGAAGTCACGACCTACAAGGCTCAGTCGGACTGCTTCACGGCGTCCCACCCTTCGGGCGTGAGGACGTACGAGCGGCTCACCTCGCGGCTCAGCAGGCCCAGCTCCTCAAGCTTCGGCAGGGCGTCCTCCGCCAGCAGGGGCGTGGCCTCCCCTTTTCCCACCAGGGCGATGGAGCCGTCCTCGGCGATGTAGAACGTCAGCCGGCCTTCTGCGTCTCGCGCGGCGAGGTGGAGGATGGTGAGGTCGTGGGGTGTCAAGTCCATGGGGATCCCGAAGGACCATCTATCCAGACATCTGCAGGCATTTCAAATTAATTAATGTTAAGAATGTGCTTGTAGGCATTTTGTCATAGATTCCGATGACCTCCGAATGGGGCCAGGGAGCCGGCGGTCGCCCCGCAGGTCGCATCCATGCCCAGGCTGTGTTTGGATGGGGGATGCGCAAGCGTTGGCTCTGGATCCTTCCCCTGGCGGTGGCCGCGACCATCGTATGGCTCAGCGCACAGTCCCGCTATCCCGGCGGGATCGAGCTGCCGCCGCCTTTCGACAAGGGGGCTCACGCCGCCACGTTCGGCTTCCTCGCCTGGGTCCTCGACCTGGCCCTGCAGCGCAACCAGCCCGGCCTCCCGATGTACCGGCGGCACATGGTGGTGTTCCTCGCCGTGGCCGTATTCGGCGCCTCGGACGAATGGCACCAGCATTTCGTCGCCGGCCGTTCCTGCGAGGTCGCCGACTGGGTGGCCGACACCGCGGGCGCGGCGCTGGCCCTGGCGGCGGGGAACCTCCACCTGCTCTTCACGCGCCACCTGGAGGCCCTCTCCTGGCTCCGGGGCGCCTGCCGCCGACCCGACCCCTCCCGCGACCTGATCCTGGTGGCCGATCCCCACTGGGGCGCGACCCTCACGGGCCTGGCCGAGGCCACCGCGGCCCATCCCGAAGCGGACTGGCTGTTCCTCGGCGATGTGTTCGATGTGTGGGTGGGCCTGCCCGGCATGGAGACCGACGGCCAGCGGACCTTCCTCGCCTGGGTGGACGCGCGCCGCGCGGCGGGCCGCTGGGTGGGCCTGTGGCTGGGCAACCGCGAATACTTCCTGGACGGCCACGCCGGGCGCTTCGACCTCCTGGGCGAAGGCCTGGGCGGAAGGCTCGAGGGCGAGGACCTCGCCTGGGAGCACGGCGACCTCATCAACGCCGCGGACCACCAGTACCGGCTGTGGAACCTGGTGTCCCGCTCGGGCCCGCTGTGGCTGGCGTTTCGCCTGATGCCCGGCGGGACCGCCCGCGCCGTGTCCGCCTGGATGGAGCAGAAGCTGCGCACCACCAACGCGGCCTACAAGGTGGCTTTCCCCCGGGAGGCCTTCCGCCGCGCCGCCGCGGCCCAGGCGGGGGCGACCTTCCTCACCGGCCACTTCCACACCCACGAGGTGGAGGCCAACGGCATCGCCCTGCCCTGGGCCCACGAGGGGCGGTTCATGGTCTGGCGCCGAGGCGTGGTGGGCGAGCTCTAGGCCCTAGAGATCCAGCAGGTCCGCCACTTCGCGCCGGAGCTCGGGGATGCCGCTGCCCTTGGCCGCGCTCACCCAGGCGATGTCGGGCGCGTGCAGGCCCAGGTCGGCCGCCACGTCCTTGCGCTGCTTGAGGGCCTTGCTGGGCTTCACCTGGTCGGCCTTGGTGGCCACCACGCGCA
>Ga0316605_10000346_pt1 | contig 36206 bp, 41 predicted proteins | sample OWC_soil_day20_n_FD_207666 | JGI IMG/M metagenome (GOLD analysis project Ga0316605, IMG submission 207666) | Wetland soil microbial communities from Old Woman Creek delta, Ohio, United States - OWC_soil_day20_noCT | ecosystem: Environmental > Terrestrial > Soil > Wetlands | place: USA: Ohio...
GTTCCGCCGCAACCGCCGGCGCAGAAGGTCCCGACGCTGCAACCTGTCGTCGAACCGCCGAAGGTGCTGCCGCCGCAGAAGGTGCCGATGCTCGTTCCGCAGCAGCCACCGGCACAGCAGACGCCGACGCCGCAGCCTGTCGGCGAACCGCCGAAGGTACTGCCGCCGCAGCAAGTGCCGATGCTCGTTCCGCCGCAGCCGCCGGCGCAGCAGACGCCGACACCGCAGCCCGTCGTCGAACCGCCGAAGGTACTGCCGCCGCAGCAGGTGCCGATGCTCGTGCCGCCGCTGGTTCAAACCAAGCCGACCTACAAGCCTCGCCCGCAGAGACCTGGCATACCGCCCGTGCTGGTGGGCGTGAGCGGGCAGGGTCCGAACGGCCAGGTCCCGCCGAGTCACCAACTGGCCATTCACGAACCCAACCGCCCCATGCCGGTTACGTCCGGGGATCATCAGGGGGCGCAGGTCTACTCGTTCGAGTTCATAGAACCCGGCATTCAGAACCACAAGGTTGAGGTCTACCGCAGCCGTGATGCCCAGGAAGTCATCTACAAGGACACGATCCCCATGGATGCTGGCGGATTCCATCTGAGGGTCATCGGTATCCGGAACCCGGATTACAGCAATTGATCACCCCGGCAGGGCACACTGACCCTGCCGGGAGGGTTGCGCATGCCGACGAGTGAATGAAGGCGCTGCAACAGAAATCGAGAGGGTCACCGTCATGCATCCACTGCTCAAGGTCTCACCCAAACGCCTGTTGGCCGTGCTTTCCCTGCTCATTGCCCCGTGCGCCGTTCAGGCCGCCGGGCTCGACTACTACAAGGAAGGGGCCATCTGCGACAGGAAATCCGGGTTTTGCGCCGACCACATGGGGGTTTCGGTCGCGCTGACCAAGCTCTATCTTGGCGACAAGGCGGAAGCAAGGCTGATGGCCGAAATCAACAAGGTCGGGATTCAGGATTTCGACGCCACCACCTTTTCCATGCGCGGCGGCCTGACCTGCGATACCAAGGTCAAGACTTGCTGGACCAATCGTTACGACAAAAAAGTCGACGCCAAGGCCACCCGCGTCTTGTTTGGCCAATAAGCCCAAAGCCCCGACCGGCCGGAACTACTGAATCAAGCACCTGCATCGCCCAGGGCTTCTTGCACGGATTTCAGTTTTGGCCGTTTTTTACGGTAGACCGTAGTAAACCCGGTAGACCGTGAGATTCGCCCGCCGGGGCTTCAGAAGGAAACCGGATCGCTGACGACGCCGGTTGTGGCGAGGCGTTCGATTTCGTCTGCCGATAAACCCAACGCCGCGAGGCGTTCGCGGGAGTGTTCGCCGAGCAGCGGGGGCGGGTTCTGGATGGCGCCGGGGGTGCGTGAGAGGCGGGGGGCGGGGGTTGGCTGCAGCACGCCTGCGACCTCGGCAAAGGCTTCGCGGGCGACGTTGTGCGGGTGGGCCGGGGCGTCGGTCATGCTGAGCACCGGCCAGACGCAGTCGTCGGTGTCGTCGAACAAGGCGGTCCAATGCGGGCGGGGCTGGGCCTTGAAGATGGCCGTCAGGCGCGCCTTCATGGCTGGCCAGGTGGTCGTGTCGTACTGCTTGCCGCTGAAGTCCGGGTCGCCGACGAGGCCGAGGCGTTCGACGAAGGTCTTGTAGAACTGCGGTTCGAGCGGGCAGACGCTGATCCACTCACCGTCGGCGCATTGATAGACGTCGTAGAACGGCGCGCTCGAGTCGATGGCGCACTCGCCTTTCCATTCGCCGAGGGCTTCGAGGTTGAACAGGCCGTGGGCGAGGACGGCGGCTCCTTCGCACATGGCGGCGTCGATGACCTGGCCCTTGCCCGAGCGTTGCGTTTCGATCAGGGCGCAGGCGATGCCCCAGGCCAGCATGAGACCGCCGCCGCCCATGTCGCCGACCAGCGTCGGCGGTGCCCACGGCGCGCCGCCGTGGCGCCGGCCGGTGTCGAGCACGCCGGCAATGGCCGCGTAGTTGGCGTCGTGCCCGGCGCGCGGGGCGAGGGGGCCGGTCTGGCCCCAGCCGGTCATGCGGCCGTAGATCAGGCGCGGGTTGCGGGCCAGGCATTCGTCCGGGCCGAAACCGAGGCGTTCCATGACGCCGGGGCGGAAGCCCTCGATCAGGACGTCGGCCTCTTCGATCAGCTTGAAGACGAGCGCCTTGGCTTCCGGGTGCTTGAGGTCGATGCACAGCGATTTCTTACCACGATTGGCCACGGCCTTGCGCCCGCCGCCGAAGAGCTGCGAGGCGAAGGTGCCGCCGGCGCGTTCGAGCAGCGTGACCTCGGCGCCCATGTCGGCGAGCAGCATGCCGCAGAACGGCCCGGGGCCGATGCCGGCGAATTCGACGACCTTGATGCCGGCCAGCGGGCCGCGGGAGGGGGTGGTGGTTTGCATGGTGCTTGTCATGGGCAAATTCGAATGGGATCAGAACATATCACCCAACACGCAGTTTGGGCATGGCGGCCAGTGTAGGGCGTGCGCCGAAAAACACTGTCGCAAACCTGACAATCCAATCATGGTGCATCCGGAAAGCCTTGCCAGCGTTGAAAGCAGGATCGGGCGTGGAATTTGCTGCTAGGGGTGCACCCCACTTCAGAGCATACAAAAATGACCCCAGAATTGCGCGAAAAACTGCTGGCCGGCCTCAAGGACGGCAGCATTGTTCCCTACCTCGGCCCGGGTGTTCTGGCCGACGTGAAAAATGCGGCGACCGGCGCGCCGATTCCCGCCGACAGCGATTCGCTGATCTACGCCATGAACGACGGCAAGCCGATGGCGCCCAAGCTCATGTACGAATTCCCGCGCGCGGCGATGAACGTCGAACTCAAGCGCGGCCGCAGCGCCGTCACCAAGTTCCTCAACCGCACCTACGGCGAAACCGCCTGGACGCGTGGCGCCGTGCATGACTGGCTCAAGGGCATCGCGCCGCACTACGTTATCGACATCAATCGTGACACCCAGTTGCAGGACTCCTACGCCGACGTGCCGCACAACCTCATCGTCGGCATCGCCCGCCTCGGCGGCACCGATTTCCGCTACAAGCTCTACTTCTGGGATGGCGTCGCCTACAAGAAGACCGACGTCATCAACGCTGCCCTGCCCATCCTCTACAAGCCGATGGGCACGCCGAAGCCGGAAGCCAACTACATCGCCTCCGACGCCGACTACGTCGATTTCATCACCGAACTCATGGGCGGCTTCTCGATCCCGCCGGAAGTCAAGGAACTGCGCAAGGGCAAGCAATACCTGTTCATGGGCCTGCGCATGAACCGCGACACCGAACGCATGGTGTTGTCCGACGTCATCTACGCCGCCGCCGAACCGGCCGGCTGGGCGCTGATCGCCAACCCCACCGACAAGGAGCGCCGCTTCTGCAAGAAGCAGAAGCTCGAACTGATCGAAGCCGACGTCTTCGATCTGATCGGCGCTGCCATCGCTGCGTAAACCTCATTCAAACCTGTAAGGAAGAACCATGCTGCTCGATCGTTACGAACCATACTTTTTCAACTCCAACTTCCGCGAAGCAGCCAGCGACGCCGGCTGGGAAGGCTATCGCGGCGAATTGGTCGTCATCGAAGGCGAAGTTGCCGACGACCAGGGCCGTCGCAAGCCGCCGGTCGCCCTCTTCAAGCAGGCCACCGTGCTCGCCCAGGGCGATGAACTCAAGCTGATCTCCGGCTCCCTTGAGGAACTCCAGCACTGGCCTTTCTTCATGGAAAAGTTCGGCGCCGACCTGAGCCCGTCCACCATCGCGGTGATGTTCACGGTCAACATCCCCAAGTCTTTCGTATCCACCATCAACGGCTGCACGGTCGTCTTCGTCTCGCTGACCGAAGGCCTGTGCTGGAACGAACTGATCGACCTCGCCGCACTCGATAAGGGCGACTTCAAGGGTCAGGGCCCGGCTGACAAGATCGTCACCGTCTTCAATGCGCTGAAGGGCAACAAGTACAAGTACCCGGAAATGCCGGTCGACGAGGCGATGAAGAGCACCAACAACGCCAAGCGCGAAGTGCACGGCGCCGTCTGATGGCCTGGGACGAAGCGCAACACGCCCTCGGGGTGCCGGAAATGGACGGCACCCACCGCGAATTCGCCGAGCTGGCCTATGCCCTGCTCGTCGCGTCCGACGAGGACTTCCCGGCGCTCTTCGTCCGTTTGCACGAACACACCCGCCAGCACTTCGAGCACGAAGGCAAGCTCATGAAGGCCTGCCGCTTCCCGGCGATTGGCGAGCACCACAGCGAGCACCTGCGTGTGCTCGGTGAGCTCGCCCACTTCTCGCGCGGGGTGGCGGCCGGTCGGCTTGGCCTCGCCCGCGAGTATGTGCGCAATCTGCCGACCTGGTTCGCCGGTCATCTGGCGACCATGGATTCGGCGCTGGCGGGGTGCCTGCGGAAGGTCTGATGGCCGAAGATCGCGTCGCCGCCAAGTTCGCGGTCTGCCCGAGCGGCGCGCTGGCCAACGGCCAGTACCGCAAGCTGGCCCTGGTTTTCGAGGGGCGGGAGGAGGAATGCCTGCTCCTGCGCTTCGACGGCCAGGTCTATGCCTATCTCAACCGCTGCGTGCACATGCCACGCCGGTTGGATGGCGAAGTCGCCGAGATCTTCGACGAAACCGGGCGCTACCTGCGCTGCTCGATGCACGGCATCGTCTACACGCCGCAATCCGGCACTTCGGTCAGCGCCATGTGCGAAGGCGAACAACTGCGCGCCGTGACGGTCTATGAAGAAGACGGCACGGTCGGCCTCGCCGATTTCCGGGTGTCCGCCTGCCGTTGAACGCTCTGCCAGAAAGGCCCAGCCCCGTGCCGGACAAGCTGCAAGACATCGTGCGCGCCTACCACGCGCGAACCAAACACCGCTTCGAAGCCTACGCCGAAGGCCCCGGCCAGCTGGACTGGGACGCCCAGCCGGCGGCCTTTCGCCACTACGCGGGGGCGCCGCTGCTCGAATTGCCGCTGGCCGCCGACCGTTTCGAACGATCTTACGGTCAACTGGAAAAAAAGCCCAAAATCGAAATTTCGCCGGACCTTGCCAGCCTCGGCGCCTTGCTCGAACTGTCCTTCGGGCTCTCTGCCTGGAAGACCTGGGGGCCGAGCCGCTGGGCGCTGCGCTGCAATCCCTCGTCGGGCAACCTGCACCCGGTCGAAGCCTACGTCCTGAGCGACGGCCTGCCCGGGGTTGGCGGCGGCCTGCAGCATTACGATCCGGAAGATCACGCCCTCGAAGGCCGCGCCCTGAGCGAACCGGTGCCGGGCGCGCCCTGGCTGGCCATCGGCCTGAGCAGCGTGATGTGGCGCGAAGCCTGGAAATACGGCGAACGCGCCTTCCGCTACTGCCAGCTCGATGTCGGCCACGCGGCCGGCGCCCTGGCCTACGCCGCCGCGCTGCTCGGCTGGGAGGTCGTGCCGGTCGGCGCGACGGCCGACACCCTGAGCCATTGCCTCGGCCTCGACCGGCTGGACGATTTCCCGCCCTCGCGCTACGCTTTCACCGAAACCGAGGAGCCGGAAATCCTGTTCGCAGTCCGCGCCCCGGGCCTGCGCCCGCCGCCGGCCGCCGAGGCGCTCGCCGCCTGGCTCGACGGCGCCACCTGGCAGGGCGCGCCGAGCCGCATCGACCCCTCGCCCGGCTACCTCTGGCCGGCCATCGACCAGGTCGCCACGGCCAGCCGCGAGGCCGTCGATTCGGCCGAAACGCCCGTCTTCGCGCCCTTGCCGCCGCTCGCCCCGCACCCGACCTCGGCCGGCGCCGCGGCCATCATCCGCCAGCGGCGCAGCGGCCAGCGTTTCGACCCCAAATGCACGCTGCCCAAAGCCGCCTTCTACCGCATGCTCGACGCCGTCCTACCGCGTCCGCAGGTACCGTGGCCGGCGCAGGAAAGCGTCTCGCGCATTCATCTGCTGCTCTTCGTGCTGCGCGTCGACGGCCTGCCTAGCGGCCTCTACCTGCTGCCGCGCACCCCAGCCGCCGCCCGCGAACTGCCGGCGGCGCTCGCCCCGGCCGATGATCGCTTCGCCAACCGCCGTCCGGTGGCCGACATCGACCCCGAGTGCCCCGCCCACCTCGGCCTGATCTGCCTCGCCGAGCTCGGCCTGCAGGAAATGCAGCGCATCGCGCGCTCCCTGTCCTGCCATCAGGACATCGCCGCGACCAGCGCCTTCTCGCTCGGCATGCTCGGCGAACTGGAGGAAGCGACGCTCAACGCCCACGGCTACCGCACCCTGCTGCGCGAAGCCGGGCTGGTTGGTCAGGTGCTTTACCTCGAAGCCGAAGCCGCCGGCGTGCGCGGCACCGGCATCGGCTGCTTCTTCGACGACCCGGTACATCAGCTCGCCGGCCTTGCCGGTCCGCGCTACCAGAGCGTCTATCACTTCACGGTCGGCACGCCGATCACCGACGCGCGCATCGAAACCGGCCCGCCTTACCCCCAACGACAAGAGAAACCATGAGCCCCGCCCTGAGCCAAACTCTCGCCACCTTCCTCGCCGAACACGGCTTCACCGACGACATCAACGCCCCGCAGGCCGACGGCCGCTTCACGCCGCTCATGCGTGCCGCCAAGCTCGGCCGGCTCGACATCGTCGACGAACTGCTCTCGCTGGGCGTCGATCTCAACGCCCTCAACGCCGACGGCTGCAACGCCCTGTGGCTGGCCTGCTACAACGGCAGCCATGACCTCATCGAACGCCTCATCGCCGCCGGCGTGAACATCGACCAGCAAAACGGCAACGGCGCCAGCGCGCTCATGTACGTGTCGTCCAACAGCAAGCCGGACCTCGTCAAATTGCTGCTCGAAAAGGGCGCCAACCCGAGGCTCAAAAACTTCGACGACTTCACCGCCCTCGACCTCGCCGCCTCGCTCGAATGCCTGAAACTGCTGCGCAAGGCTGCGTGAGGCGGCGGGAAGAGGTGGCTGGTAGCTTGAAAAGCACCGGTCAGCACGAAGCAATTTTTAGTCGCGACTTGCATTCTTGAGCAGCAAGACAATTGCCGCATCGAAGCGGCGGCGAAGCTTGAGGCATTCTTGAAATGCCACAACACCGACAAAAAAACCGATTCCTGCCGACATTCCCATGAAAAGTTGGGCGTACTCCCCCGCATAAGCATTAAGCGCTCCTATACAGCCGCCTGCAACGATTGCCAGGACATAGTGCCATTGGGAGAAATTGGTTGGACGAGCCCTGATCAATGCGAGCGCTTCAGCTTGTGCGGTCACTTCTTTTGCGATCCGGTTGCCTTCAAGTTGATTCACGATATTCATTTGTGCTCCGTGTCGAAAGGTGAGTTGCATGGGGTTTTTTGTAGGTAAGGGGCGTGCGGCTTGCCGCGTGTTCCGGCGAGCGAAGGGGGCTTTGGCTGGATGCTAGGGGATGGTGATGCAGCGAGTCGCAATATTTAAACCACGTTGATAAAAAGCAACTGAAACACTTCTTTTCGATCACCGAACAAAGCAACCCACAAAGGCCCAAGCCCGACTAAAAGAGGAATGAAAAAAGCGTATGGATTGAAAGGTGATACCGAGAGCAGTACCCAGATGGCTACGCATATGCACAAGATAGCGAAAACCAGATGGAATATGCGGGCGCCGAACTCTCCTGATGGTTGGTCATCCTTGATGCGCAAATGCATGGCTCTGCTTAACCGTTATTCAGACGCAAAAGCATCTGCATGATTGAGAATGATGCGGACATCTCCGGGGGGCTCCCAGAATATTTAATGACATTGAGATTATCTGATGCTGCTCTTCATATCAATCAACGATCATGCGGACAGTGCCGATCTCCGCTACGGCGCCCCTTCTTGGGGGGGGGGGGGCTGATGTGATGAGTGCGGGCGTCAGTCGGGGCGGGGTTTTGCCGCCTCGCGCCAAAATTTCAATTTTGGGCAAAATTTCCGGTTGACCGTCAAAGGCGCGCCGCGGGCATAAAAAAGCCAGCCCGGCCGCGAAGGGCGGGGCTGGCGGGGTGGGGTGTTGGCGCTTAGAAGCGGAAGCTCGAGACGGCTTTCTTCAGGCGGTCGGAGACGTCGACCAGGGCGCTGGCGGTGCTTGCCACGGAGGCGACGGCGGCCGAGTTTTCTTCCGACATCTGGGCGATGGATTCGACGTTGCGCGAGAGCTCGGTCGAGGCGCTGCGCTGTTCGCGCATGGCTTCGGAGATGCCGGTGATGGCGTCGCGAACCTGTTCGGTGGCATTGCGGATGCCGCTCATCGAGTTGCTGGCTTCCTCGGCGGCCTGAACGACGTCGGTCACCAGGTGGACGTTGGATTGCATGCTGGCCACGGCACCGGAGACGCTGCCCTGAATGGTGCTGATGACGCTGCTGATTTCCTGGACCGACAGCGTGGTCCGCTCGGCCAGCTTGCGCACCTCGTCGGCCACGACGGCGAAGCCGCGGCCCTGTTCGCCGGCGCGCGCGGCTTCGATGGCGGCGTTCAGCGCGAGCAGGTTGGTCTGGTCGGCGACGTCGCGGATGACGGTGGTGATGTTGCCGATCTTCAGGACATCTTCGGACAGTTTCTGGATCTGCTGCGCGGTCTGGTCGACGCTTTCGGCAACGCGGTTGATCTGGTGGGTGGCGGTATCGACGCCGCGGCCGCTGGCCACGGCCAGTTCGCCGGCCGAGCTGGCTTCGTTGCGGGCATCTTCGGCGCTGCCGCCGACGTGGTCGATGCTGACGGTCAGTTGTTCGACGGCGGCGGCTGACGCGGCGGTCGAGCTCGACTGGCTCTGCGTGCTGATCGACACCTGCTGGGCGGTGGTCGACAGCTGGGCGGCGGAGTTGGCCAGTTCGTCGCTGCTGGCGACGATGGCGCCGACCGTGCGGGCGAGGTCCTGGCGCATCTTTTCCATGGACTGGATGAGCTGGCCGGCTTCGTCGTCGGAGATGCTGCGCGGCGAATTGCGATCCGACAGGTCGCCGCTGGCAATCCCGTCGGCCAGCTTGTTGGCCTCGCGCAGGCGGGCGGTCAGGCTGCTGCGAATCTGCAGGCCGATGGCACCGACGATGAGAATGGCGATCGAGGCGATGACAATCGAAATCCAGGTCGCCGAGCTCATGGCCGCGGCGCCTTCCTCCGAGGTCTTCTTGCCCAGGTCGGCGTTGAATTTCATGTGCGCTTCGAGGGCTTCGTTGAGGTGGCGGGCCGCATTGCCGGCTTCTTCCAGCTTCTGTCTGGCTTCGTCATTGCGGTGTTCGCGGGACAGCGCCAGCACGGGTTTCAGCGATTCGCGGTAAGCCTGGAAGGTCTTTTTGCTGTCGTCGAGCAAACGCTGATCCTCAGCATCGATGACCAGCTTGTCGTAATTCTTCAGCGCATGATCCGTGCTGGTGAGGGCTTTTTCGATGGTCGCTTCGATGTCTGTTTTTGCCTTGTTGTCCGTAGTCAGCACATGGCGATAGACCCGGACGCGCACCTGGCCAAAATGGAGCAGCGCTTCATCAAGAACCAGGATGCTCGGCACCACATTTTCATTGCCGAAGTTGGCGGCGTTGTAGACCTTCTTCATCTGGACGAAGCCGATGCCGGCGACCAGTAGAAGCGAAACGATGGCTGTTGCCAGCAGGATGAACAGGCGTTTGGAAATCGTCATTTTCTTCTCTCGGGCGAAGGCTCGATGCGTAAAAGACAGTCCCGGGGGGACTTGTTATGGGCGCTATTACGAAAGTACTATATTCAAAGTGGCACAATAAGTAAATATGCCAATTATGAAAACTTGATGCAGATTAAAACGCTTGCCTTGGGGCTGCTTGACATGTGCCGGGTCAAATCTCGTCGAATCACCTGCACCCATGATTTGGCGTGCATTTCCAGCGGCCCCGGCCGCCCGATGTGGCGTTGTCGGGCGAATTCCGGCTGGGCAATTTCAAATTTGGCTATTTTTTCCGGTTGACCGTGAGAATGCCTACCCGCCTTCGGTCGCCGAGTTTGCCAGGGGGTGCCTGGTGCCCACGCTTCGCAAGACCAGAGGGCGCGTTTCCAATTTGCCCCTCGGTGGACAGTAGCGCACATATCGCCCGATCAGTTCTTAATTCTTTTGTCACCGAGAGGTGCGATCCGGGAAACTCGGCGTGCCTGGATGATGCCCGTGTCGGGTTGCCGATTTGCCCCCTGGCCACCGAATTTGCGAAAAAGGGTACACTGGCATTATGGTTTTATGCCGGGTTTCCAATGCCAGAAAATACCTTTCTGATTGCCGATGACAGGCCCGCTGGTCAGGTCGGGTTGTCACGTTTTTCGGTGCAACGCCGTCGGGCGATTTCAGTCGGTTCTGGCGGCCATTGGCCTGCGGGGGCACTTCACCATGCGCTGCCGTGACCTCGACGATTGAGACGCATCATGCCCTCGACCACGCCTGATTCCGTAGATCTCCCCCGGCTTGACCTCGCCCTGCCACTGCCGGAGGAGGCAGTAAGCCGCAGCCGCACCTTGCTCGACACAACCCTGCGCCTCGCCCATGTCGGCGGATGGGAATGGGACAGGGAGGCGCAATCCACGACATGGACCGACGAGACTTATCGCATCCACGGCATGCAGGCCGGCGCCCTTCCCCCCGGCTCGCTCGACCATGTGGCGCGCAGCCTGGCCTGCTACGACCCGGCCGACCGACCGGTTGTCGAGGCCGCCTTCCGCCGCTGCGCCGAAGAAGGGGTTGCCTATAGCCTGGAACTTCCGTTCACACGGGCCGACAACCAGCGCATCTGGGTGCGCACCACGGCAGAGGCGGTCAAGGTTGGTGATAGCGTCGTCAAGGTCATCGGCATCATTGCCGACATTACGGAACGCAAGCGCTCGGAGGCGGCGTTGCGGGAAAGTGAGCAGCACTTCCGCAGTTATTTCGACCTCGGCCTGATCGGAATGGCGATTACTTCCGTAGAAAAGGGCTGGCTGAAAGTGAACGACCGGCTGTGCCACATTCTTGGCTACCCTCGCGACGAGCTGGTTACCAAGACCTGGCCCGAACTGACCCATCCCGACGATCTGGCGGCCGATATCGAGCAATTCAACCGCGTGCTGAGCGGAGAAACTGAGGGCTATGCGCTCGACAAGCGTTTCATTGCCAAGGACGGGCGGACCGTATACGCCGCCATCTCGGTGGGATGCCTGCGCAAGCCGGACGGATCGGCCGATCATTTTGTCGCCATGGTGCAGGACATCACCGAGCGCAAACAGGCAGAAGTCGAACTCAAGCAGCAGCTCGCCGAGTTGCAACAGTGGTACGAGGTCATGCTCGACCGCGAGGCGCGCGTGCTCGAACTCAAGCGCGAGGCCGATGCCCTGCGCCAACGACTGGGCGAGCCGCCGCGCTATGCGCTGGAGCTGAAAGCCGGTCCGGTCGCGGATCATCCCGAGGCCAGCGCGCAGCCATGACCTTGCCGGCCGCCTCCCCCCTCGCACCGGGTACGCCAAAGGCCCCGGCACCCCGCACCCCGGGCCAATGGTTGCTGGGCCTGCTGGCGCTGCTCGTCGTGCTCATCGCCAGTGGCGGCTGGCTGCAATTCAGGAATCAACAGGCCGACGTCCGGCGTCTGGCCGAGGAAGCGCTGGTCCACACCTCGGCGCTGAAAGCCGAGCAGATCGGCCAGTGGTTGGCCGAGCGCCGCAGAGATACGGAAACCCGGCGCGACCACTTTCTTTCACTGCGTTTCCTGCAGGCACCGCATGACCTCGAGCTGCGCGAAGAATTGCAGCAGTGGATGAAAAGCATGCAAACGGCCTACGGCTATAACGCCATCGCCTTGTTCGATGCAACGGGTAGGCTGCGCCTGCTCTCGAGTGTTTCCGCGGCGATCTGGGCGGATGCCGACGTCGTCGCGCATTTCAGCGAACATGCGCAGAACGCGTTGCGAGAGAAGGAAGTTGTCTTCAACGATCTGCATCTCCTGTCCGACGGCACGCCTCACATGAGCTTTGCGGTGCCGGTCGGCCTGTCGTCGCAAGCTCGCCAGTCGGTCGCGGGAGCGCTGCTGTTCATCATCGATCCGCAACCCTTCCTTTACCCGCTGATCCAGAACTGGCCGACCCCCAGTGCAAGCGCCGAAACCTTGCTGATCCGGCGCGAAGGCGACGACGTGGTGTATCTGAACGAGCTGCGCCATCGCAGCGACACGGCATTGAAGCTGCGATTTCCTATTGGGGCAAATCCCAAATTGCCGGCGGCGATGGCGGTTCAAGGCATCGAGGGGATGGTCGAAGGCGCGGACTATCGCGGTGTGCCGGTGCTTTCCGTCGTGCGCAAGGTTGCGGGCTCGCCCTGGTTCATGGTGGCCAAGGTGGATGAGAAGGAAGTGTACGCCTCGCTGCGCCAGCAAGCCTGGATTACAGGCGCGCTCACCGCCCTGCTGGTGCTGCTGGCCAGCCTCGGTGTGGCCCTGGTCTGGCGCCAGCAAAAGCTGGTGAGCAGCCGCCAGGCGGCGGCGGATATCGATCGGGAACGCAGCCAGCTGCGCACGCTGATTTCGAATATCCCGAGCCTGGTCTGGCTCAAGGATGGCGATGGCGTTTACCTTGCCTGCAACCCGGCCTTTGAACAACTGTTCGGTGCGTCCGAGGCAGAGATCGTCGGCAAGACCGACCACGATTTCGTCTCGGCTGAACTGGCCGACTTTTTCCGCCAAAATGACTTGGCAGCCGTGGCTGCTGGCGTGCCCTGCGTCAATGAAGAATGGGTTACCTTCGCCAATGACGGCCATCGGGCACTCCTGGAAACCACCAAGGTGCCCATGCGTGCGTCGGACGGCAGGCTGATCGGCGTGCTGGGCGTCGGCCGCGACATCACCGAGCAAAGGCAGGCCGAGTCTGAGGCCGCCCATCGCGCCAAGGAGCTGGAACGCGGACGCCAGGCGCTGCTCAGCGTGTTGCAGGATCAACGCCGTTCGGAAGCGGCACGGCGTCAGTTGGCGCTGGCGGTTGAGCAGAGCCCGGACAGCATCTTCATCACCAATCTGGAAGGCGAGATCGAATACGTCAATGCGGCCTTCCTGGCAACCACCGGCTACACGCACGAGCAGGTCATTGGCCGGAGTCCGCATATCCTGAAATCCGGCAAAACAGCGGATGCAACCTATGCCGATTTGTGGGCGGCGCTCAATGCTGGCCGGCCCTGGAAAGGCGAATTCATCAATCGCAAAGCCAATGGGGCGGAATATTTCGGGTTCGCCCACATCACCCCGCTGCGCCAGCCAGACGGCAATATCAGTCATTTCGTTGCAGTCGAGGAGGACATTACCGAGAAGAAGCGCCTCAGCGAGGAATTGGACCGCCACCGGCATCACCTCGAAGCCTTGGTCGCGCAGCGCACCAGCCAGCTGGCTCAGGCCCAGGAACAGGCCGAAACTGCGAACCGCACCAAGAGCGCCTTCCTGGCCAACATGAGCCACGAAATCCGCACGCCGATGAATGCCATCCTTGGCCTGACGCATCTCCTGCAAAGCGATTGTGCAACCGAGCAGCAGCGCGAGCGCCTGGCGCAAATCCGCGCCTCCGGCAAGCACCTGCTCAGCCTGATCAACGACATCCTCGACCTGTCGAAAATCGAATCCGGCAAGTTCGAATTGGCGGCGGACGACTTTCATCTCGCGACAGTGCTGGACCATGTCGCCTCCCTGATTCGTCCATCCGTCCAGGCCAAGGGCCTGCGCCTCGACGTCGATGGCGACGCTGTTCCCCTGTGGCTGCGCGGCGACGCGCTGCGCTTGCGCCAGTGCCTGCTCAATCTGGCCGGCAACGCAGTCAAGTTTACGAACGCTGGCGGTATCACGCTGCGCGCCAAGCTATTGAGCGATGGGCCGGATGGCACGCTGCAGGTGCGCTTTGAAGTCGAGGATACGGGCATCGGCGTGACGCCGGAGCAGAAGGCCCGCCTGTTCCAGGTGTTCCAGCAGGCAGATGCCAGTACTACCCGCAAGTACGGCGGTACCGGCCTCGGCCTGGCGCTGACGCGCAACTTGGCGCAGATGATGGGCGGCGAAGCAGGGGTAGAGAGCACGGCGGGCGAAGGGAGTACCTTCTGGTTCACCGTACAACTCGTGCGCGGCCACGGCATCATGCCGATGGAAATGCCGCGACACGCCGAAATTGAACAAACACTGCGGCAGCAGCAGGCCGGAACGCGGGTGTTGCTGGTGGAAGACAATCCGATCAACCGCGAAGTGGCAATGGAGCTGCTGCATGGCGTCGGTCTGGCGGTCGATACCGCGGAGGATGGCGCCGTCGCATTGGAACGCGTGAAGGCAGCCGACTACGCCCTGATCCTGATGGACATGCAGATGCCTGTGATGGATGGCCTGGAAGCCACTCGCGCCATCCGTGCCCTATCCGGCTGGCAGGACAAGCCGATTCTGGCGATGACCGCCAATGCCTTCGAGGCGGATCGCCGCGCCTGCGTGGCGGCAGGCATGAACGACTTCATCGCCAAACCGGTGGAACCGGAACTGCTCTATGCCACCTTGCAGAAATACCTGCCAACCCGCACTGGGGAGGGCGTGCCCGTAACCGAATCGGACCAGCTTGCTGACGGTGCACAGCGGCAATCCGGCTCACCCTCCGCCAGCACGCTAGCGAGCGATGAGGATAGTGCTGAACTGCACGCACTCCTGGCATCCATTCCCGATCTGGACCAGGAAACCGGCCTCAGGATGGCGCGCGGCAAGCAGCATTTCTACCAGCGCGTTCTCGCGCTCTTTGCCAAAAGCCATGCTGAGGATACCCGCCAGCTCGGCGAACTGATCGAACAACAAGATCTCGTTGGCGCGGAACAACTGGCCCATGCGCTCAAAGGTGCTGCCGGCAGCGTTGGTGCAATGCCTATCCATGCCTTGGCCGGCGAATTGGACGCAGCGCTCAAACGCGGTGACCTTGCGGCCTCGAAGGCTGCCCTGCCACCATTGGCCGAACGCCTGGCAAGACTGATCGCGGCGCTGGAAGCGGTTTTGGCGCGGGAGGGCCAGGTGGCTGCTCATGAGTCCGGGGAAAAATGAACGGCCAAGGATGGTGCCATGTCCGCAAGCCTCGCCTGCTCAGTCGGCGGGTATCAGCGTAGTCTGCGGCAGGAGAGGGCTTTAAGGCGGTTTGCCTGATCTGGCCAACAGCGGGCGCAACGCTTGCGCTCAGATGCTCAGCGAAAAGCCGGAGAGCAGGGCCAGCGCCTGCGCTTCGCACTGGCTGCGGATTTTTTCGTCAACGGCCTTGAGCCAGCGCTTCGGGATGCTGTCGAGGCCGTAGCGTGCGCCGGCCAGCATGCCGGCGATGGCGCCGGTGGTGTCGGCGTCGCCGCCGCGGTTGACCACGTCGATCAGGCAGTCCTCGAAGGTCTCGGTGGCGAAGAAGGACTGGAAGACGGCCTGCAGGGTGTCGACGACGAATCCGCTCGGGTTTTCGCGCAGGCGCTTGTCGTAGGCAAAGACGGGGAAGGCGCTGACCAGCTTGCCGACGCGCTCGCGTTCGACATCGATCGGGTCGCGACCGGCCAGGAAATCCTGGACCATGAAGATCAGTGTTTCGCAGGCCGCATCGGACAGCAGGTTGTGGTGCGTGACGTGGGCCTGGGCATGGTTTGCCAAAATGGACGAATTTTCCGGTTGACCGTAACAGGCCAGTGCCACGGGCAGGACGCGCATCGCCGCGCCGTTCCCGGCATCGTGTTCGGACTGGGCCGCCTCGGGGTTGCCGGTCTTGCGGAAGGTGACGAGGTTGCGGCGGACAGTGTTGCCGATATCGACGGGCTTGGCCCGCATCCAGGCGTCGAAGGCCTCGGCGATGGGCTTGGCGTGAACGCCGCCGCTGGCGATGATGCTGTCGCCCAGCGCCAGCGACATGGTGGTGTCGTCGGTGACCTGGCCGGCCTTCAGGCGCAACCAGCCGCCACCGGTGATTTCGCTGTGCAGGCCGATCTGGTGACGGATTTCATTCGGCGTCAGGAACTCGACGGTCGCCCCCAGCGCGTCGCCGATGGCCAGGCCCAAATAGGCCGCGATGCCGCGGTCGATATGCGGCGGGTGGGCCGAGGTGGCGCGACGACGCACGGGCGCCGTCTTGGCGATCAGTTCTCCGGTCCAAAACATTTCGCGTAATCCTTGCAGACGCCGCACGAGGGGGCGGGGCAGACGTAGATGCCTTCACGTGAGCAGAGCTGGCGGTAGAGATACTTCTTCCACTTCATGTCACCCGTATTGGCGCGGGCGAGGGCGGGGAAGTTGATCCACATGAGCCGGCTCAGTTCCTCGCGGTTGGCCAGGCCGAGATCCTGCCAGAGATGGTCGCGGCCGGCACAGGCGGTCGCGACGATATTGGCGAGCATCAGTTCGGAGGGATGTTCGCAGGCACGAAAATCGAGCAACAGCTTTTGCAGGTCGCTCCATTCGGGAATGGCCTCGACGCTGCGTTCGGGGCCGCGCACGTCCAGCCCCGGGAAATACTGCGCGACCAGGTGGGCAAAGGCGGCCTTGCCCAGGCCGAGATCGGCCGGCAGGCAGCCGCCTTCAGTCACCTGCCCGGCGATGATGCTGGCTAGGATCGGCCGGTTCGGATCGGCCGCCGCCTTGCCCGTCGCTGCCGGCATGGCCAGCAGGTCGGCGAACAGGGTGCTGCGGAAGGGGATCCGGTCCGGGCCGTTCATGTCGCGCTCAAAAGCGTGGGCTTACTTGCTCGGGTATTCGACCAGGATGTCCTCGTCGCGGACGATCATCTGGCAGGCCAGGCGCCATTGGGTCGGCGGGATGTCGTCGACGTACATCTGTTCGATCTGGGCCTTGGTGATGTGGCCGAGTTCGGTCAGTGCCGCGACTTCGCGGACGTTCAGCGGGCCACCCATCGGGGCGCGCTTGCCGTCAACCGACGACACCTTGACGAGGCAGGTGCCGCAGTTGCCTTCCTGGCAACCGAAGTCGATCGGGATGTGATGTTCCTTGGCCAGCGCGAGGATGGTCTGGGTGTGGCTGCCGGCGACGGCGTAAACCGTCTTGTCCTTGTGCAGGGGGCTGCTGAAAGTGATGAGTGCCATGGTTTTTTTCTCCAGTAGAGCGGGTTATGTTTGATTTCTCTGATGCGGTTGGGTGTTTGCTTTTAATCTTGTTCGGTACGTTCGCCGTCATTCCCGCGAACGCGGGAATCCAGGCCTTGAATCCCTGGATTCCCGGTCAAGCCGGGAATGACGAGCTCGGGGTTCATGCCGGTTTTACGACGATGTCGCCGCCGATGATCTGCGCCTGGCAGGCCAGACGGTGGCCGCGCGGGGCCAGGTTGTCCTTGAGCACCTGGTCTTCGAGGATGCTCGGCGGGGCGAGGTTTTCGCCGCCCGAGACGATCTTCGTCAGGCAGGTGCAGCACTCGCCTTCGCGGCAGCCGTAGGTGATGCCGGCGCCGACTTTTTCCGAGACTTCGATGAGTCGGGTGCCGGCCGGTACGGTGACCGATACGCCGATATCTTCGAAGGTGACTTTGGCTTTAGGCATGTTTGTTCCCCCTGGTTGTTATGCGAGCGTCGCCAAATCGACTTCGCGGTGTTCGACCCGGCCGGTCAGGTGACGGGCCAGTTGTTCGCCGAGATCCCGGCAGGCTTCGAGTTCGGACGCATCCGGGACTAGCTTGATGCGCAGGCCTTCGACGGGAACCCGCATCTTGAGTCCGCGCAGGCGGTCCTCGATGAGGCGCACGGCTTCGCCACTCCAGCCATACGAGCCGAACGCGGCGCCGAGCTTGCCCTTGACGTTGACCGTGGTCAGCGAGGACAGCACGTCCCAGATCGGCTTGACCGCATCGGCGTTGATCGTCGGGCTGCCGAAGGCCAGGCCGTCGGCTTCCTCGATGAGATCGGTGAAGATGCCCGATTCGCCACCTTCGAGGTCGTAGAGCGAAACGCGCACGCCACCGATGGCTTCGGCGCCGGCCGCGAGCGATTCCGCCATGCGCCGGGTGTTGCCGTAGGCCGAGATGTAGAAGACGACCAGCGTCTTTTCGCTGCGCGCCTCGTTGAACAGGCGCGGCGTCGCCAGTTCGCGATAGCGATGCACGTAGTCGCGCGGCGCATGGCGCAGGATGGGGCCATGCGCGGGCGCGATCAGGTTGATCTCGAGCGGCTCGATGAGCGCGATGGCGTCGAGCACATACTCGCGGAACGGCCGCATGATGTGCGCGTAGTAGTACTCGAAGGAAAAACGGAAATCGCCCACCGTGTCGTTGAACAGGCGGGCGTCGCAGAAGTGGCAGCCGAAGATGTCGCCGGTGAACAGCAGGCCATCCTCGACCAGATACGTGCACTGCGTATCCGGCCAGTGCAGGTAGGGCGTGTGCAGGAAGCGCAGGGTGCGGCCGCCGAGATCGACTTCGTCGTCGGTCGTCACCGGGATGTATTCGGGCGGCTTCTCGCCGGTTGGCTTGAGCAGCGCTTTCAACATCATCTGCGCCCGGCTCGACAGATAGACCTTGGCCTGCGGGGCGCGCTTCAAGAGTTCGGGCAGGGCGCCGCTGTGGTCCGGTTCGAGGTGGTTGAGGACGATGGTGGTGATTTCGTCGTAACGGGCCACCGATTCGAGTCGACGGAAGAAATCGTCGGCGAAGTTTTCCTTCACCGTGTCGATGATCGCCACGCCGTTGTCGCCGCGCACCACGTACGAGTTGTAGCTCGTGCCGTTGGCCGTCTTGAGGATGATGTCGAAACTCCGCAGATGCGGGTCGAGGGCGCCCACCCAGTGGACGCCCGGCGCAATTTCTACGGCGAGATCAGTGACTGCCGCAGCGGCCATCGTGGCCTTCCTCGTCCTCATGGTCGTGCGCGTGGCTGCCGCAGCTGCCGTGTCCTTCCGGACCGTGCACGCAAGCCTCGATGTTGCCTTCCGGCAGGTCGATATTCTTCAAGCCGATCCAGGCGTCCACGGCGGCGATGTCGAAACCGACCAGGCGCTCCTCGCCGACTTCCATCAGCGGGCGGCGAATGAGCAGCGGGTTTTCGAGCAGCAGGTGCAGGGCGTCCTCGAAGCCGAGATTCTCAGGCACGATTTCGCCCGACTTGACGGCCGGTGCCGCCTGGTTGAACCAGCTGGCAATCGGCAACTGGCCCAGGAAGGCAAGCAGCCGGTCGGCCGTCCAGGCTTCGGTTTTCAGGCTCTTGGCCTGGACGGTGTGGCCGGCGGCAGCGAGCAGGGTCTTCTGGCGAAGGTTGCCCTTGCAGCCGGGTTTTTCATAAAACGTGACAACGGCCATTACGCTGCCTCACGCCACAAGCCGAATTCCTTCAGCTTTTCGATCGGAATGCCGGTCAGCGACCCGGGCGGGTTCAGGAACTCGCCCAGTTCATTGACGATGGCCATTTCGATCGGGCAGATCGCGGCGCATTGCGGCACGCCGTGATCGCCCAGGCACTCCGTGCACTTCCCGTCGTCGATCAGGAAGTGCGGGGTGTCCTGGTAGATCGCATCGTTCGGGCAGACATCGACGCAGGCCCAACAATTGACACAGGATTGGGTGATTTGCAGTGCCATTTACGCCACCTTCTTGCTGTCGGCTGCGGGACTCAACTTGCCGGTCGCCGCGATTTCCTTGTAGACCGCCATGACGGCTTCCTCGATCGGCTCCATCGCGTGTTCGCCGTTCGGCGCGATGCCGGCGGCTTCCAGCTTGCCCCAGGGCTCGTAGCCGATCTTGGAGCAGAGCACGACCTCGCAGCCTTCGAGCACGCGGATGTTGCGGTCGAGCAGGGATTCCGTCGCGCCTTCGTCGACCACGTCGCCATCTCCGCAGGAATCCATGCCGCCGCAGTACAACTCGGTCTTGCGATGGCTGAGGAAGCGGACGCCAGACGGCGAGGCTTCGTAGATCAGGAACTCCTTGGCATGCCCGAAGTGTTCGGCCACGACGCCGTTCTTGCCGGCAACGGCCATGAGCACCGGGCGGGCATCGGCCGGAACGCCGAGGTCGGCGGGTTTCGGCTTGGCGTTGCCGCGCTTGGCTTCGAGCTGCTCGATAATCGAGTCGTGCACTTCCTTGCGGCGGACCATGGCGGCTTCGTAATCGACCTCCATGACGTCGATCTTGTCCATGGTGAACTCGTCGCCCCGGTCTTCGCCGAGCAGGCCGACCGCATCGGCACGGCACTGGCGGCAGTGGCGCATCATCGCCATGTCGCCGGCACAGGCGTCCTGCAGATCCTGCAGTTGCTCCGGCGTCGGTTCCGGCTGTTCCATGATGCCGAAGTAGGTGCCGTGCTCGGGTTCGGCGATGAGCGGCATGACGTTGTGCAGGAAGGCGCCCTTGGCCTTGACGATCTTCGACACTTCCTTGAGGTGCTCGTCGTTGATGCCCGGGATGAGCACCGAATTGACCTTCACCAGGATGCCGCGATCGGTCAGCATCTGCAGACCCTTCTGCTGCTGCTCGATGAGGATGCGGGCCGCCTCGACGCCGGTGATGCGCTTGTTCTCCCAGTAAATCCACGGGTAGATCTTGGCACCCACTTCCGGATCGACGCAGTTGATCGTGATCGTCACGTGATCGATGTTGTGCTTGGCGATTTCGTCGACGTACTGCGGCAGGTTGAGGCCGTTCGTCGACACGCACAGCTTGATGTCCGGCGCGCGCTCGGACAGCTGTTCGAAGGTTTCAAAGGTGCGCGCCGGGTTGGCCAAGGGGTCTCCGGGTCCGGCGATGCCGAGCACCGTCATCTGCGGGATCTCGGCGGCGACGGCGAGCACCTTGTTGATCGCCTGTTTCGGCGTCAGCAGCTCGGACACGACGCCCGGGCGGGATTCATTGGAGCAGTCGTACTTGCGGTTGCAGTAGTTGCACTGGATGTTGCAGGCCGGCGCGACGGCCACGTGCATGCGGGCGAAGTAGTGGTGCGCTTCTTCCGAATAGCACGGGTGGTCCTGGACCTTGGCGCGGATGTGATCGGGCAGGTGGCCCAGGGCATCCGGCGCGGTGCCGCAGCCGCTGGATGAACAGCCGCCACCTTCAGCGGCGGGCGCAGTATTGCTGATAACGGGTAGTTCCACGATGTCGGCTCCTCGAATGCAGTCGGAGCCTATTCAGCAATCGCTGTGCCAGAGTGTGTTTTTTAATTAAATCAGCGGGTTACGATGCGTTGCCAGCGGGCGTGTTGGGCCGCTTGTCGCAAATGCGACAGGGCCGCCAAAGGGCAGCCCGGAAGCCTTTTCGTCGACACGAACCCGCGCCGGCCTGCGTCGCCATTTCCTTTGCCCGGCCCGCCCTATACACTGAGCGCATTTATCCCACGACCACTTGGAGAATGAAGCATGCGAGGTACGTTTGAGTACAAGCTTGGCGGTAGCGGTGACGCCCTCACCGTGAATATCGATCTGGATGCCGTCTGTGCCAATGCCCTTGTTCGACTTGATCGCTACATCAACTGGGCCGACGTACTGAAATTGACAGAAAACGATCCGGAAGCAGCCCACGCCGCCGAGCGTCTGCACACCCTCCTGCAGCACATGGGCAAATAAAGCCCTTGCAGGGAATCTTCGGCCGGCCTCGATGCGAGCCGCCGAATATGAAGGAGCCAGGGCTTAAGCCTTGCGCTCCTTTTTTGTTGTGGGGGAGTGCTGCAATTCAAAAGATGCTTAGCCGGGGGGCAATCGGTTATCAAGAGACGGTTAGCGTTTCGGCAAAGTCTCCAATGAAGTTATAGCGAAGATAGAGACATCTCGCTTGCATGCTGAATATTGTTGGTACAAGGTGTGTCCGACAGAACTCCAGAATCATACTTTTAACGCATGTATAAGGTGTCTTCGCACGCAAGTAGTAAAGAATGAATTAGCGCCGATTAAAACTTGTAACCGACCTGAATGCCTAGGTTAAACGATGCGGGCTTGATGCTTTGGGTTTGCAAAAGAGTGAGCTCATCATTCACGGAGCGTAATCCCGACGCCGCGGAATTTTTTGTCTGGTATCTAACCCACTCTGCATCAGCTTTAACAAAATAGGAGGGGGTAATGAGGTATGTGGCTCCAAACCCAATCCCATAACCTCTAAACGTCGATATTGACTCGGGGTCTGTTACGACCAGATCCGCATTAAGATTGGCTCTTGAGATGGATGTAGCTGTTTTGATATTGGCCCTCATCTCATGGTACGAAAGCTTCAAATGTCCAAGCAAATCTTTTGAAAAAGCATACCCCGGCTCCAAACCAATGAACCAGTGAGATTTCGACTCAATTTTTGTGGAAACTGAGTAAGCATTAGGAAAGTCAGCTCGATTATTGGGATTAGGGAAGTTTATAACTCCTGATTGCAGTGTGTGATCTGACTCTACAAGATCGAAACCGGCAACCACACCCAAATGAAATACATTTGATAGTGCCTTCGTGTAGCTTGCTTGAGCGCTTGGGGTGAGCTCGACAGAGGAGTCTTTGCTGAAGCTGTATGTACCAATCCCAGCTGCGTCTGCTGCCGCCGCAAAAAGATTGGTGTAGTTATAATTGTTACTGAGTTTCGACTGATTGGTAGAAATTGATGCTCCTAGCATCAAGGTAACCCCTTCGAAGCTTGAGCTTTGAGCCAAAGCCCCACCAGAGCAGGCAACTAACGCAACAACGGCTAGATATTTTTTCATTCTGCTAACTCCTTTGTGGTTACTCTTTTCAGTTGAAGATTTTAGCTTGAAAAACTGTTTGTCCGCGTTAAGCCTGAAGCTGATATCGCCGGCAAATAATCGGGTATCTGCAAAGGGCACAAGCAGTACGTTCGTCCATCACGATCAATACGACTTAGCGTCGCTCAGCCACATTTCGATTTTGGCCATTTTTTCCGGTTGACCGTCAAATTCACTTTCGCCACTTGGCCCACGGGTCGGTGTCGCTGGAGGGCGGTTTTGACGGGGCTGCCGTTCTTCTGCCCGAGCTGGTGCACTGGTTTTTTTCCTCGTCGTGTCGGGCAGCTTTTCGGGCGCGTTTCTCGCGCAGGCGCTCGGCGTCTTCCAGGCTGAGTTCGGCGGGGAGGCCGGGTTTCTGGTCGCGCGGCACGATGCGGTCGCGGGGCGGCAGTTCGAATTGCTCGGCGGAGGCGCGGGGCAGGCTCTTGTACTGGTAGAGGTAGAAGGCCTCGACCTTCTCGCGTGCCCAGTCCGTCTTTTTGAGGTACTTGACGGCGGATTCGATGCTCGGGTTTTTGTTGAAGCAGTTGATGTTGAGATACGCGAACAGAATCTCGAAGCCGTAGTGATTGACGATTTCCGTGAGCAGGTCTTTCAAGCCCACCCCGTGCAAGGGGTTGTTCTGGTAGTTGTTGATCTCGTCGTTCATGCGCTGCGCTCTTCAGGTTAAGGCTCGAATTATCGCTCAATTGCCGCTGCCTGCAGGATGGCACGGACCGGGTTGGCGCGCTTGTGGCGGCCTTTGTCGCAATGTCGACAGTCGGATTGGCTTGATTAAAAAGGGAAAAATATTGGCGCCGGTCTTGCTTAGTGAGATTCATGAAAACCTTTCTCGACTGGTCGGCCTACGACACCTACGGCATGGGCGACGCCTATGCCGGCATTCCGGCGACGGGCGGCAACTACGCCAAGGCGGTTGCCGTCTGCATGAACAATCACCAGTGTCAGCGCGACGCCAAGGGCGTCATGTGCCCGAGCTACCGCATCACGCACGACCCGGCGCATTCGACCGGGGCGCGGGTCAAGGCCTTCAAGGCGGCGCTGAACGGCGAACTCGGCGAGCAGCCCTTCATCCATCCCGACCTGGCGGCGGCGATGGACCTTTGCGTGTCGTGCAAGGGCTGCAAGAAGGAGTGTCCGAGCTCGGTCGACATGACGCTGATCAAGACCGAATACCTGGCGCATCGCAACGAGGAGATGGGCCTGCCGCGCCGAGCGAAACTGTTCGGCGGCCTGCCGGAATGGCTGCACCGCTATCGCCGGCCGCTCGCGGCGCTGGTCCGTCTGCGTAACGCGTCGCCTTTCCTGGCCGGGCTGGTCGAGCGCCGGCTGGGCATTTCGGCCAAGCGACCGATTCCGGAGATCGTCAGCCAGCCGGTTTTTGCGAAGGCCGGGCCGGCCACGGCGCAGCGCGGCAAGGTGGTCCTCTTCGTCGATACCTTCACGCATTACTACACGCCGGAGGTGGCCGAGGCGGCGCTCGCCGTGCTCACCGCCGGCGGCTATGCCGTCGAAGTGCTGCGCCCGGCGGCGGACGATGCCGAACCTGAGCGGCCCCTGTGCTGCGGCCGAACCTACCTGTCGCAAGGCATGGTAGATGCGGCCAAGGAGGAGGGCAAGCGGGTCATGGCGGCGCTCAAGCCTGCGCTGGCCGAGGGCACGCCGATTGTCGGGCTGGAACCGTCCTGCCTGCTCGCCTTGCGCGACGAGTTCTACAGCCTGTCGCTCGGGCCGGAGGTCGGGCAGCTCGGCAAGCAGGCCTTCCTGTTCGAGGAATTCCTCATGCGCGAGGGCAACAAGGGGCTGAAGCTCGATCTGAAGCCGATTCCCGGTGGCAAGGCGGTGGTGCATGGCCATTGTCACCAGAAGGCCTTTGGCGCCATGAAGTCGATGAAAAAAGTGCTCGGCTGGATACCCGAATTCGAGTTCGAGATCGTCGACGCCAGTTGCTGCGGCATGTCCGGCAGCTTCGGGCTGGAGGCGGAGCACTACGAGGCGTCGGTGAAGATGGGCGAACTGGCCTTGCTGCCCGCCGTGCGTTCAGCGCCGGCCGATGCGACCATCGTCGCCGATGGCTTCTCGTGTCGGCACCAGATCAAGGATGGGACGGGGCGGGATGCGGTGCACGTCGCCGTGCTGCTGGCGCGGGCGTTGGCTTGAGCCCCTGATTCGTCACTCCCGCGGAAGCGGGAGTCCAGGAGTGAAGTGGATTCCCGCTTCCGCGGGAATGACGGCGGTTATCAGTGCCGCGAAAACAAGTCCCGCACCTTGCACAGCGTCGTCGTGATGTCGAAGCGCGGGTCGGGCAGGGCTTCGCCGGCGAGGATGCGGGTGATGGCGAGGGCAGGATCGGATTCGCCGGTGAGCAGGACTTCGGCGCCGCGTTTCTTCATGTGGCGGATGAAGCCGTCGCCGGCGCTGGCGCAGACGATGAGGTCGACGCCGTCGAGCGGATGCGGTTCGTTGTCCTCGAAAACATGCAGGACCTGATCCTTGGCCAGATCGACCCGGCTGGGCGCCGGCAGCAACTGGTTGGAACGGTGGTTTGTCAGGTCGTAAACCAGCCATTGTCGGGTTTGCCCCGCATGGCCGCTGACTTCCTGGAAATCCTTGGTGGCGATGGCGATTTTCATGGCAAAGGCGCTTCTAGACGGCGGATAGGGTGACCGCCACATCGCGTGGCGGGGCGAAATACGGGGCCGAAGTGACCAGGATGTCCGCACCGGCCCGCGCATATTCCCCAGCGTTAGCAGAATTTATGCCGCCCGCCGCCGCGATGCGGGTGGATGCGGATTTCGAAATTCGGCTTTTTTTCCGGTTGACCGTTGAAGCCGGCATTTTTGAGGTCTTCGGCGAGCCGGCGCACCAACTCGCCGATTATTCCATCAGGGCCACGGATTTGATCTGGACACTGACCGGCAAGCCCGGCGCGATGCCGAGCTGGGCGGCCGAACGGCGGGTCAGGCGGGCGACGAGCTGGCTGGCGCCAACCTGGACGCGGACCAGCAGCAGACCGGGATGGTCGTCGGCGCCCATCGATTCGACGGTGCCGTCGAGCACGTTCTGGATGCTGCTCGGTTCCGGGTGGTGCACGGCCAGGCTGACGTCGCGGGCCAGCACGCGAACGCGTACGCGCTTGCCGGTTGGCAGGCCGAGATCACGCGTCCACAGGCCGCCGCCGGCGAAATCGACGCAGGCCAGATGCCATTCGGCATCGACTTCGCCGACCGTCGCATCGAGCACGACGCCGGCATCCTCGCCGAGGCGGATCGGCAGGTCGAGGCGGGCCAGCGTTGCGCCGAGCGGGCCATGGGCGACCACGCGGCCGCCCTCCATGGCGACGATGTGATCGGCCAGGCGGGCGACTTCGTCTGGCGAGTGGCTGACGTAGATGATCGGAATGGCCAGTTCGTCATGCAGGCGTTCGAGGTAGGGCAGGATTTCCTGCTTGCGCTTGAGGTCGAGCGCTGCCAGCGGTTCGTCCATGAGCAGGATTTCCGGGCCAACGGCCAGCGCCCGGGCAATGCCGACGCGCTGGCGTTCGCCGCCGGACAGCGTGTCCGGCTTGCGGTCGAGCAGGTGGCCGATGCCGAGCAGTTCGATGGCCTGTTCGAGCCCGACGCGCTGCGCCGTGGCGCTGCGTTTGAGGCCGAAATTCAGGTTGCCGAGCACATTGAGATGAGCGAACAGGCTGGCTTCCTGAAAGACGTAGCCGATGGGCCGCTGGTGCGTCGGCAGCCAGGTGTTTTCGTCCTGCCAGATTTGGCCCTTGAATTCGAGGCGACCGTGGGAAGCGCGTTCCAGCCCGGCCAGACAGCGCAGCAGGGTGGTCTTGCCCGAGCCGGAATGACCGAACAGCGCGGTGACGCCGCGGCCGGGCAGGGCGAGGTCGACATCGAGCGTGAAGCCGGGCCAGTCGAGTTTGAAACGGGCGTTGATGCTGTCCATGTCAGTCTCCCCTCGCCGGCTTGGGGCGGCGCAGATACATGGCGAGCAGCACCGTGAAGGAGAAAATCAGCATGACGGCGGCCAGACGATGGGCGTCGGCGTATTCCATGGCCTCGACGTGGTCGTAGATCTGCACCGAGGCGACGCGGGTGACGCCGGGAATGTTTCCGCCGATCATGAGCACGACGCCGAATTCGCCGACGGTGTGGGCGAAGGTCAGCACGCCGGCCGTGATGAAGCCCGGTTTGGCCAGCGGCAGGACGACCGAAAAGAAGGTATCGAGCGGCGAAGCGCGCAAGGTCGCGGCGACTTCGAGCGGCCGCTCGCCGATGCTTTCAAAGGCGTTCTGCAGCGGCTGCACCATGAAGGGCAGCGAATAAAACGACGAGGCGACGACCAGACCCCAGAAGGTGAAGGGCAGCACGCCGAGGCCGAGCGAAGCCGTGAGTTGCCCGACCGGCCCCTGCGGCCCCATGGCGAGCAGCAGGTAGAAACCGAGCACCGAAGGCGGCAGGACCAGCGGCAGGGCGACGACGGCGCCGAGCGGCCCCTTCCACCACGAGCGGCTGCGCGCCAGCAGCCAGGCGATGGGCGTGCCGACGAGGAGCAGGATCACCGTCGTGATCCCGGCCAGTCGCGTGGTCAGCCAGATGGCCTGGAGGTCGCTATCGGTCAGCATGGTGGGTTAGCGCAGCTCATACCCGAACGACTTGATCACCTCTTGCGCCTTCGGCCCCTTGAGGTAGTTCATGAGCGCGACCGCCGCCGGCTTGTCCTTGCCCTTGGCCAGCAGCACGGCATCCTGAAGGATGGGGTCGTACAGGTTGCCGGGAACGACCCAGCCGGAACCGGAACCGATGGCGCCGTTCTTGATGACCTGCGAATAGGCGACGAAGCCGAGTTCGGCGGCGCCCGTCGAAATGAACTGGTGCGTCTGCGAAATGTTCTCGCCCTGGACGATGAGTGGCTTGATGCTGTCGGCGACGCCGAGCTTGCTCATGACCTGCATGCCGGCTGCGCCGTAGGGTGCGGTTTTCGGGTTGGCCAGCGAGAGGTGCTTGAAGCCGCCCTTCTTCAGCACCTCGCCCTTGGCGTCGACCAACTTGGGGTCGGCCGACCACAGCACGAGTTTGCCGATGGCGTAGGTGAAAGGCGTGCCGGCGACGGCGTTGCCTTCCTTGACCAGCTTGGCCGGCGTTTCGTCATCGGCGGCGAGCAGGACCTGGAAAGGGGCGCCGTTGGCGATCTGGGCGTAGAACTTGCCGGTGGAGCCGAAGGACAGGTTGGTCTTGTGGCCGGTGTCGCGCTCGAAGAGCACGGAAATGACCTGCATCGGGCCGGTGAAATTGGCGGCGACGGCGACCTGGACTTCGTCGGCGTGGGCCGTGGCGATGGCGAGCAGGGAAAGAATGAGGGTGCTTAGGCGTTTCATGGCCGTTTCTCCGGGGCGGATCAGGAATATTTGCAAAGAATGACCGACGAGGCCTTGAACACGGCGCAGGCCTGCTCGCCGACGACGAGGCCGAGCTTCTCGACGCTGTCGTGGGTGACGACGGCGCACACCGATTTGCCGCTCTTCATGGCCAGCGTTATTTCGGCATTGACCGGGCCGTCGTGGATGCGCGTGATTTCGCCCCACAGGTGGTTGCGGGCGCTGGTTCTGACGGTCGGATCATTGAGCAGCAGCACCGACGACGATTTGACCAGGGCGCTGATTTCCATGCCGATGGTCAGGCCGAGACTTTCGGCGGAGTCGCCGGTAATGACGGCGACGATTTCGTTTTCGTCGTCAAGCTTGATGCGCACCTCGAAATCGACATGGCCTTCGCGCAGGCCGACGATGTGGCCGGCGAACTGGTTGCGGGCGCTGGTCTTCATCGACATGCGCTTGAGCAGCTTGCTGAATTGCTTGAAGTCGCTGGCTTCGCCATCGTTCATGCTGGCCTGCAGGCGCTCCAGCGCCGCCTGGTATTCGGCTTCGAGCGCGCGGTAGAGCGCGATGGTCTTGCGGCCGTGTTCGGTGAGCAGCGTGCCGCCGCCATTCTTGCCGCCGGTCGAGCGGACCACCAGCGGCTGGTCGGCCAGGTTGTTCATGGCATCGACGGCATCCCAGGCGGCCTTGTACGAGATGGGTACGGCTTTTGCTGCCTGCGAGATGGAGCCATGCTGGTCGATGGCCTCGAGCAGGCGGATGCGGGTGTCGCCGAGAAAGGTGCCGAACTCGGTATCGACTTCCAGTTTGCCACGCAGGCGGTGCAGGATCGTATCCATGGTTTCGTGATGTTCAAGTTTATATAGCGGTTAATATAACTCAGTTGCTCAAGATCGAAATGGCTAGAAAATAAGGCTGGCGCTATGGTTGCATCGACAAAACGACCCGCCGTAAAGTGGCGCTGACCCGACAAGAATCCGTTAAGTTAATTTGTATATAGCGAAAAGCGGGCCAGCTCACTAAACTCAACCTGAAGAACATCATGAATGTCAGCGCACGCAATGTATTCAAAGGAAAAATCACGGCCCTGGTCGATGGCGCCGTCAATGCCGAAGTCGAACTGACCCTGCCGGGGGGCGACAAAATTGTCGCAATCGTGACAGAGGGCAGCGTCCAGTCGCTCGGCCTCGCCGTCGGCAAGGAAGCCGTCGCCTACGTCAAGGCGCCGTGGGTCATGCTGCTGGCCGGTCCGGCCAACGTGAAGTTCTCGGCCCGCAACCAGTTGGCCGGCAAGGTCGCCAAGTTGCAGAAGGGAGCGGTGAATACGGAAGTCGCGATCACCCTGCCGGGCGGCACGACGGTCTTTTCCGTGGTGACCAACGAGGCGGTCATGGAATTGGGCCTGAAAGAGGGCAGCGAAGCCTCGGCGCTGATCAAGGCCAGCCACGTCATTCTCGGCATTCCGGCCTGATTGGCTGATCCGGACAGAAAAAAGGCGGTCCGCAGACCGCCTTTTTTTGCGCTATGACCCGCATGGGAAATTTCAATTTTGGGCCTTTTTTCCGGTTGACCGTCAAAGCCTCTTTTTGAGCGTCTGGAAGGGCATCCTGTCTGTCACTGCCGGCATTCGCGCGCCTCCTTTTTGGGGGGGAGGACAAGGAACAGCGGCGGGGCATGGCTCACCGGTTTGCCGGTCTCTTCCTTCGCCGGCTCCATGTCGAGATGCCTTTAACGTTGAAGCAGTTGCCCCGCTTCAACCAAAATGACCACCAGCCACGCGAACATGGCAATGCCGACGGCGGCTGCAGCCATGTCCTTGATGACCTTGATCTTCTCGTTATGGCGATCCTCGACGAAATCGCACAGTGCTTCAATCGCGCTATTGATGATTTCTGCAAACACCACGAAGGCGGTGGCAAGGAGGATGACCAGAAAATCGACCCAGGCCCGCAGCGAAAACGCTGCGATCAAGATGATGGCCGATACGACAAGCTTGTAGGTCACTGACCAGTCATAGATGACGGCGTAGCGCAGACCTGAGAAAACGGTTCTCAGCTTGCGCAGCGGGTGGTAGCCAGGTTCGCCGATACCGAGAAACTTGTGCCTCATGAAACCCTCCTTTGGTCGAGCGTCAGCTTTTGTGCGGCGATGACGCAAGCGATGGCCGCGACAAGTCCGAAAACGATGTCTGTCGGGAAATGCACCTGCAGGTAGGCACGGGAAACCATGACCAGCAGAATGACTGCTGCAGCGCCGAGAATTTGGGCGAACAGGGAGCCGGTTCTGTGCAGAAGAAGCATGGCCAGAAGGCATGCTGTGACCTGCATGGTGTGCGCGCTGGGGAAGCTCCAATCCACGGGAACTGGAATGCTTGCAGGGTAGAGTTCGGGGCGGGGGCGCTCGACAATGGTTTTGGTGATGTGGGCAAGGCTGCTGGCCAGGAGCAGGCTCAAGGGCACGAAGAGAGCGGTGCGCCAACTTGAGCGCAGGTATTCCTTCCAGGCGATCAAAACAGCGATGGGCACCAGAACCCACAACGATCCCAGCCAGGTTATGGTGGCAAAGAATGTGTCGAGGCCGTTCGATTTCCAATCGTTGAGCAAGCCAAGCGCTACGCTATCGAACTGTGGAACGCTGCATTGGCTCCCGGCGCAGACCAGGGTGGCGCCAAGCGTCAGGATGCCTGCCGAGCCGCTTAGCCAGGCCGCAGCGACAGCTGGCTGTCGGGGCATCAATGTTGTCCGGTCTCCGGCAGTCGGCCGCCATGGCGGGCAAGATCCTCGCGCAGGCGGCTGATTTCCTCATGCAGTCGTGTCAATTCGCTTTCAACGCTTGGCTGCCCATCGCCGTGTCGTTCCTGCTGAATCGCATTGACGATGACCGCGATGAATAAGTTGAGCAAGGTGAAGGTGGAGGCCAGGATGAAAATCAGGAAGAAAATCCAGGCATTCGGATAAACCTCCATGACCGGGCGAACGATGCCCATCGCCCAGCTTTCAAGGGTCATGACCTGAAACAGGGTGAAGGCACTTTCACCCAGCGTGCCGAACCACTGCGGAAAGGCTGCGCCGAACAACTTGGTGGCGATCACGGCCGAGACATAAAAAATCAGACCGATGATCGCCGTCACCGAACCCAGACCGGGCAAGGCCGACAGCAGGCCGCCGACGACCCGCTTCATGCTGGGCACCAGCGTGACCAGGCGCAGTACCCGGAGCACGCGTAGTGCGCGCAGCACCGCCAGCGGGCCGGATGCCGGCAATAGCGCAATGACCACCACGGAAAAGTCGAATACGTTCCACGGATCGCGAAAGTAGCGCAAACCGTGAGCAATGAGGCGCAGCGCGATTTCGCCGACGAATATGGCGAGAATGGCCTTGTCGGCAATACTCAGCCAGTCGCCCCAGTCGGCCATCAGGGCCGAACTGGTCTCCATGCCGAGGATGACGGCGTTGATCAGGATCAGCCCGATCAGCGCATGCTGGACCCTCGGCAATTCGAGCAAGGCGGCCAGGCGTGGCCGCCAGCCGGCGCCCTCAAGGCCTGCATCAACAACGGTCGTCATTGCGCCTTGATCTCCTCTTTTGAGCCCTCCCTAGCCCGTTCGCGCGCCTCCTTTTTGAGGGAGAGGACGATGGATGTGGCGATGATGGCGGCGACCACGCCGAGCGAGACGGCAACCGGAATCTTGTAGAGGTCGATGAGCAGCATCTTGACGCCGATGAACATGAGCACGATGGCCAGGCCGTATTTGAGCAGCGAGAAGCGGTCGGCCATGTCGGCGAGCAGGAAGTACATGGCGCGCAGGCCGAGGATGGCGAAGATGTTCGAGGTCAGCACGATGAACGGGTCGGTGGTGATCGCGAAGATGGCCGGAATCGAATCGACGGCGAAGATCAGGTCGCTGAATTCGACGAGGACGAGCACGAGGAACAGCGGCGTGGCATAGCGCACCAGTTTGCCGGTGTCTTCCTTCGTGATGAAGAAGCGTTCGCCGTGCAGTTCATCGGTGACCTTCATGTGCCGGCGTATCCAGTTGATTACTGGGTTGTTGGCGAGGTCGGGGGTCGCGTCGGCGAACCACCACATCTTGATGCCGGTGAAGAGCAAGAAGGCGCCGAAGACGTAGAGCAGCCAGTGGAATTGGGTGATGAGCCAGACGCCGGCGAAGATCATGATCGTGCGCATGACGATGGCGCCGAGCACGCCGAGGACAAGCACGCGTTTTTGCAGTTCGAGCGGGATGGCGAAAAAGCTGAACAGCATCAGCCAGACAAAGACGTTGTCGATGGCCAGCGATTTTTCGATGAGGTAGCCGGTGATGTATTCCAGCGCTTTCTGGTTGGCCAGTTCCCGACCGGCTGTGCCGTCGAGGTACCACCACAGTGCGCCGGCAAAGAGCAGCGAGACGCCGACCCAGATGCCAGACCAGGTGGCCGCTTCCTTGAGTGATACGCGGTGTTGCTTGCCGCCGCCGACGAAAAGGTCGATGGCCAGCATGATGAGGACGATGACGAAAAACCCGGACCACATCCACCAGGTGCCGATTGTTTCCATGAGTATTCTCCCCCGTCGGTAAAACCTTCGCTCAGCGCCGTGCAGGTGCATTTTACGGAATGCGCCGCACTTTCGGTGCTGCAAAGGTCTTGCTCGCGGCCCTGTTGTCAGAACCACCCGTGACGCCGGGAACCTGTGGATCGTTCCGTGCTGACGACGTCGCGGCGGAGAGCTACTCCCCCTTGTCCTTGATCCGGACTACAAATCTCCGGACGAGTTCAAACGATCAGGCATGCGCCGGCTCATGCCGTACCGGTGTCCGCAGGCGCAACGAAGGAATCGAGCAGTCGGCCACTTCATAGAGGTCGATGCCCCAGTACTTCATGGCCTCGGCGACCAGCACGGCCTCGCCGCCGGAGAGTCGGCTGTCGGCATTGACCACATCAAGCATCATGCGCAACACCTGTTTTTGCAGCAGCGGGTGCTGCACCTCGGCGAGCAGGAGGTCGATGTGTTCGACATCAAGCTCCAGTTGTCCGGCCGGGGTGCGATGGGCGCTGGTCAGCATGTCTTCGCAGAGCGCATGGATCACCTTGTCGAAGCTCGCTTCGTTCAGGCCCAGGCGGCGAATGGTGTCGGTGTGATCGAGTTGTTTCAGTTCGCTCGCATCGATGGCGCCGTCCGCCATCAAGGTCAGGGCAACCAGTCGGCCCATGGCTTCGGGGCTGTCGGAAGGGTAGTGACGCATTTTGAGTCTCCTTGAAAGTAAGGTTGGTGTTTCGGTTTCGTCCCTTTTCTGCGGGGACAGGGAAACTATGCGTGGGTTGGATGATTTAATCCAATTAAACAAATTGCTATACAGCATTTGGTTTTGCTTATGTATTGTCGGTGCGGCATTTCATAACGCGGCAATCGCCAGATAGGCCTGCAACTGGCGCCCGGTCGCGCCAAGCTCATCGGTCGGTCGGGCTTTTTGCAGCACAGTTCGCACATTTTCTGCGGACGCCGCCAACGCGGCATCGCTGAAACTGACCCGGAAGGATTCCTGAATCTCCGGCAGATCGACCCGTTGATCTCGGGACAGTCTGTCCTGCCGCATGACGAACTCACGGAGAACGCCGCCCCGCAATGGCGTTGCTGCGGCATTGGACGGCAATCTATCCACTGGCAACATGATGGTTTCCTCTCGTACTACCGGCTGTCGAGTGGTGATGGATCGGCGTTGCGGATGGCTGGCGATGGCGCGGGACGGATGACTCGGTCATTCCGCACAAGTCCATGTTCCAGCCTTCAAGGGTTAGCGCAATCAATGAGGCTTCGCCTGTAGTTAGGCGATGATCGGCATTGACGATATCGAGCATGATGCGCAGGATTTTTTTCTGTAGTGGCGGATCACTGATTTCGTCCAACAGCGCTTTGATGCCGGGCTTATCCAGTTCGAGCTGCCCGGAAGCATTGCGCTGCGCACTGGCCAGCATGTCCGTGCAGTACCCGTAATAGATTGAATCGAACCGCTCATTGTCCAGACCAAGCAGAGCGAGCACATTCTGCCGCTCAAGCAGCAGAATTTCATTGCGATCAATGGCCCCGTCGGCCATCAATGCCAGTGCCACAACGCGGGCGCTAGCCTCCGGAGTGTTGTTGGTGTATTTGCGCACTTCAGGTCTCCTTGAAAAGGTCGGGTTGAGATTTACCTTGCTTGCAACTCCACTATCGTTGGCGAAATATATAAAATCCAATTAAACAATCCGTGATTACTAATTTGTTAGGGCTTATATATGCCGCGTCGCCGTATTACCTTTCGCCAGTTGGAAACCTTTGCGGCTGTCTCCCGGCTGAACAGCTTTACCAAAGCGGCGGACGCACTCCACCTGACCCAACCCGCTGTTTCCATACAAATCAAACAAATTTCCGACACTATCGGCCTGCCTCTTTTCGAGCAGACCGGGCGCGATATTGCATTAACTCCTGCTGGCGAGGAGTTGCTCAAAACGGTGCGCAGTCTGGACGACATCTGGAATCGCTTCGAGTCGGCAATCGACGAGCTGAAAGGGTTGAAACGTGGCAAATTGCGTGTCGCCTTGGTCACCACCGCCAAGTACTTCCTTCCACGCATGCTGGGCGCCTTCTGCCAGCGCTATCCGGACATCGATATCGAGCTGGAAATCGCCAACCGCGAAAAAATCGTCGAACGCCTGCGCAAAAATCAGGACGACCTCTACGTGATGTCCTACCCGCCCGAGAATCTGGATATTGTCAGGCTGCCCTTTCTCGACAACGAGTACGTCGTCATCGCCCCGAATACGCATTGGGCCGTCGGCAGGAAGGTTTCCATTCAGGAGCTGGCTCATGAAGCTTTCCTGTTGCGCGAACCCGGTTCCGGGTCGCGTCATATTATCGATCAGCACATGCAGACTAGCGGCACACAGCTTAAAGTGCGCCTCGCGCTGGCCAGCAATGAGGCTATTTGCGATCTGGTCGCTAGCGGCATGGGCTTGTCCGTACTTTCGCGCCACGCTCTGGGCAATGATTTTGAGCGCAGGGGTCTGGCTACGCTTGAGGTCGAAGGATTCCCCCTGAAGCAAGCGTGGAACGTGGTTTACCTAAGCAGCAAGATTCTCTCGCTACCGGCTCAAGCTTTCCTTGATGAATTGCTGAATGAAGGATTGGGTAGTGTGTGAATCCATTCAGCGATGGCGCCTAAGCACCGGATAACGAGCGAATCAGGAAATAGTGGGGGAGTTCACATGCGGGTAGTTGTGCAGCGGGTAAGGTCGGCATCGGTTGCGGTCGACGGCGAAATCAGCGGAAAAATCGGCCCCGGCCTGCTGGTGCTGGCCGGCTTCGAGGCGGCCGACACGACGGCCGACCTCGACTGGATGGCCGGCAAGCTGGTGCGCCTGCGCCTGTTTGCCGACGAAGCCGGGGTGATGAACCGCAGTGTGCTGGAAGCTGGCGGCGAGGTGCTGGCGGTGTCGCAGTTCACCCTCTATGCCTCGGTGAAGAAGGGCAACCGGCCGTCGTGGAGCCGGGCGGCGCGCGGCGATGTGTCGCAGCCGCTGTTCGAGGCTTTCGTCGCCAAGCTGGCCGGCGAACTGGGCAAGCCGGTGCCGACCGGGGTATTCGGGGCCGACATGCAGGTCAGCCTGGTCAATGACGGGCCGGTGACGCTGAGCATCGATTCGCGCCAGCCGGAGTGAGTGCCTGCTTACTGATTAAGCGTTAGCGCGTGGTGCAGCCGCTCGATGCCGGCCAGGCCACCGAGGGGCAGGGCGCAGGCGCCGGGCGGTGCATCCGCTTCCTGCGGGTTGATGCGGATCAGCCGGCCGCCGCGCGTTTCGGAAAAGTGGCGGACGGTCGGGATTTGGGTGCCGGCGCCGATTTCTATCGTGACCAGGCGGTCGACCGCCGCCAGCCATTGGCGCAGGCGCTGGTACTGACCTTCGGTGCGCCGCTCCAGCCAGGCGCCATCGCCGAACATCAGGATATTCGGGCGGGCGACGCCGCCGCACTGCGGGCAATGCGGTGGCTCGCCGAGCAGGCGGCAATGTTCTTCGTCGACCTGCGGCTGGAAGGCGTCGGCCGGCCAGATGCGCTCGCCGCAGCCGGCGGTGCATTGCAAGTGGTGGATGGAGCCATGCACTTCGCAGATGCGGTCGGTGGCGAAGCCGGCTTTCTGGAACTGGCCGTCGACATTGCTGGTGAACA
>Ga0316605_10000347_pt1 | contig 36070 bp, 35 predicted proteins | sample OWC_soil_day20_n_FD_207666 | JGI IMG/M metagenome (GOLD analysis project Ga0316605, IMG submission 207666) | Wetland soil microbial communities from Old Woman Creek delta, Ohio, United States - OWC_soil_day20_noCT | ecosystem: Environmental > Terrestrial > Soil > Wetlands | place: USA: Ohio...
TAATTTATGATGCGGCACATGCATTTGGGGTTAAACAAAACGGAAGTTCGGTTCTTAATTGCGGGAACCTGTCAATATTAAGTTTTCATGCCACCAAAGTTTTTAATACGATTGAAGGCGGAGCTATCATTTGCCCGGATGAAAAATCAAAGAAAAGAATTGACTACCTCAAAAACTTTGGATTTGCGGGTGAGACAACTGTAATAGAGCCCGGAATCAATGCAAAGATGAATGAAATTCAAGCCGCATACGGGTTAATTCAGCTAAATTACGTAGATCAATACATCCAGCAGAGAAAAGAAATTGTAGACTTATATAGAAAAAACCTTATCGGAGTAGACGGAATTGATTTTATGGATGATATCCCGGGAGTTCATCATAATTATGCATATTTCCCTATTATAGTGGATACAATTAAGTACGGTAAATCGAGAGATGAACTTTATGAGATATTAAAACAGCACAACATATTCGGACGCAGGTACTTCTATCCGTTAATAAGTCAGTTTCCCACATATCGGGGATTGCCGTCTTCAAGTCAGACCAATCTTCCGGTTGCCACAAAGATTGCAGATGAGGTTCTGTGTCTTCCTATATATCCTCATCTCCCTCATTCGGATATTGATAGAATATGTTCAATAATCAGCAAATAAATAAAAAATCATGAATTCATTTTACAGTAAAAATGAACTTGATAAAATTGGGTTTAGTAAAGTAGGAGATAATGTACTTATTAGCCGCTTTGCCAGATTTTACAGCCCCGAAAAGATGCAGATTGGGAGCAATGTAAGGATAGATGACTTTTGTATACTCTCAGGCGATATTATATTTCACGATTTTATTCACATTTCCGCTTTTTGCGCCCTGTATGGAAAATTCGGGATAGAAATTGACGACTATTCCGGCCTCTCTCCGAGGTGCACTGTCTTTAGTGCAACTGATGATTTTTCCGGAGACTTTCTTGTCGGACCAATGGTTGACTCCGGCCTAACGAATGTTAAAGGTGGGAAAGTTATAATAAATAAGTACTGTCAGGTTGGAGCCGGAAGTGTTGTGCTGCCCGGTATTACGATTAAGGAAGGAGTCGCCGTGGGAGCTATGTCACTTGTAAATAAAACACTTGATGAGTGGTCTGTATTTGCAGGAATTCCCTGTAAATTTGTTAAAGAAAGAACTAAAAAATTGCTTGAGCTAATCTAAAAATTCTAAAAATAGTGATTGAATCAGACGGGTTATTGCTGCACATTACAGAAGATGAGAAGTTTATTGATTATGTGATTGATGTGTTTGAGTCGGTCTATCCAAACCGTAATGTCTATTTTGTCGCTTTAAAGGAAAACGAAGAAGAATTAAAACTTGTTCATTCACAAAACCCAAATATAGTTAAGGGCAAAATAGATTCTGATGAGTTTAAAGATTTGATAAAATCGATAAACAGGTTTAAGGGGGTCATCATTCATAATCTTATTACTGAGTTTAAGCAGGAGGTAATACTTGATGCCCGTCCGGATGTCTATTTTCACTGGATGGCCTGGGGTGCAGATTTGTACTCAATTCCGGTATTGTCCAGGAATGTTATTATGGCGGAAACTCAGAAATTTTTAAATTCATGCAGAAGCTATAAAGAGAGATTGGCTGGCGAAATGTATAATAATTATCCTGCAGTTTTCAATCTGCTTTATCCTTTCTTTTATGCAGAGAAATCGCCATTATTAATAAGAATGAAGTGTTACCGGAAAATAAGAAGCGTTTCCACTGTCACACCCATAGAATATTCGTATGTTAAAAAATACATTTCAAATAAAATAAAATATCTGCCCTTCAAGTATATTACAATAGATCAATTTTATTCCGAAAACGAGGCAGATGTTTGTACAGATAATAATTTTCTTATTGGAAATTCCGCCACATATGAGAATAATCATATAGATACGTTTCTTTTACTGCAGAGATGTAATCTTGAAGATAAACTACTCTACTGTCCTCTTTCATACGGTGATAAAAAATATAGAGACTTCGTTGTATCTAAAGGGAATGAGATATTTGGAAAGAAGTTTGTTCCGCTGACTGAATTTTTGCCGCTTAAAGATTATAATACCTTTTTGCTCACTTGCGGAAATTTAATAATGAACAATATACGGCAACAGGGGATGGGTAATGTAATTATGTCTTTATGGAAGGGTGCAAGAGTCTTCATTAACGAAAAAAGCCCTATCTATCTATACATGAAAGAAGAGGGTGTTCTATTATATAAAATGTCAGATTTAGAAAATATGAGCATTCTTCCCGATTTTGAGACACTGGCAAAACATAACAGGCCAATACTTGAAAATCTTTATAACCGCAAAAGAGTACTCAACGAGACATCGGACCTTATTAAGCATATCTTAAATTCAAAAATCGCATAATTGATGAAAGCTATATTTGTCCACTTTTATGATTTCTCACTGCACAGCGGAATCAGTAAGAAGATTCTTTATCAGGTGGATGCATTGAGAGCATGTGGAATGGATGTGGAGTTATGCTATATGGACATAGATGAAAACGGTTACCAAAAAAGGATAAGCGGTAATACGGTTATTGAAGACTATGGCAATGGATTTTCTGCAAAATTTTTAAAGTGGTTCCGATTCGGAGCGTTAACCGATTACATACTTGAGAATAATATAAAGTTTGTTTACATAAGAAGCTTCTATAACATCAACCCGTATCTCCTGAAAATGCTGGGTAGGTTGCGAAAAGCAGGTGTAAAGGTTGTGATGGAATTCCCTACTTATCCTTATGACTATGAGGTAAAAGGAGGCCCTCTCAAATACAGGCTGATTTTTTTGTTAAACAGAATTTTCAGGAACAGGCTTAAGAACCATCTGGACAGAATAATAACTTTTACAGATTATCCGGTTATACACGGAGTAAAAACGATATGTATCTCAAATGGAATAGATTTTGACAACATTAAATTAAAGTCGCAAAAGGATGAGATCAAAAACCGGTTAAACCTCATAGGTGTGGCGGAGATTCATTTTTGGCATGGATTCGACCGGATTATCAAAGGCCTTGGGGAGTATTATAAACAGAAAAGAGAAATTGAAGTACATTTTTTTATTGTTGGAGATGGTTCTCCAGAAGATTTAAATTTATTAATTCAATTGTCAAAACAGTTTAATGTTGAAAACTACATACATTTTCTTGGTAACAGATCTGGCGAAGAGCTTGACAGTCTGTTTGAACAATCGGATTTTGGAATAGCCAGCCTTGGCCGGCACAGGTCAAATATTACTAAAATAAAAACTTTAAAAACCAGGGAATACGCTGCAAGAGGAATTCCTTTCATATATTCGGAGATTGATGATGATTTCGAGAATATGCCATATATTTTAAAGGCACCGGCAGATGAAACTCCAATTGATATTGACCGCATTGTTTCATTTTCAAAATCATTGAAATTAAGTCCTTCTGATATAAGAAATTCTATAATTAATTCGCTTTCCTGGAAAATTCAAATGCAAAAGATTATAGACGAAATATTTAATTAAGATGAACACAATCGAAATTATTTTCTGGCTTTTTTTGTTCGTCGTATTCTATACCTATTTAGGTTACGGGATATTTCTCTATTTTTTGGTTTTAATTAAAGAGTGTTTTGTCAAAAAAATCGTTGTCCCGTCTGCTTTTACCGATCTGCCTGAAGTAACTCTTCTGATAGCAGCATATAATGAAGAGGACATAGTAGATGATAAAATGCTAAATACTCGCTCTCTGGACTACCCGAAGGAAAAGCTTAAGGTTGTCTGGATCACAGACGGGACAACAGACGCTTCAAACGACATCCTTGCTTCATATAATGAAGTTCAGGTTCTTTATGAACCGGCAAGACAAGGTAAAACAGCAGCTTTAAACAGAGCCATTCCTTATATTAAGTCGCCAATAGTTGTGTTTACCGATGCAAATACGATGCTCAACAGCCTTGCTATTATGGAGATTGTAAATGCTTTCCGGGATGTTAAGACTGGTTGTGTTGCCGGAGAAAAGAGAATTGCAACTAAAGAGAAAGAATCGGCCTCTTCCGGGGGAGAGGGAATTTACTGGAAATACGAATCAACTCTCAAGTCTCTTGATTCAAGATTGTATTCTGCCGTTGGCGCAGCCGGGGAACTATTTGCAATAAGGCGGGTACTATTTGAGAAAATGGATAAGGATACTCTGCTGGACGATTTTATTCTTTCAATGAAAATTGCAATGAAAGGATATAAGATATGTTACTGTAGCAACGCATACGCTATTGAGTCAGGTACATTGAACATGGCTGAAGAGAAAAAGAGAAAAATTAGGATTGCTGCTGGTGGGGTACAATCGGTATACAGGCTGGCCCCTCTTTTAAATGTCTTTAAATATGGAGTTCTTTCTTTTCAGTACTTCTCACACAGAGTCTTAAGGTGGACGATTACTCCTGTACTACTATTTCTGTTGCTTCCTGTCAATGTTGCAATAGTAATTTCAAATAATTCAATTCTCTATTCAATTCTGCTGTTTATGCAGATATTGTTTTACTCCCTTGCCCTCCTTGGAAAATATTACGAAGGAAAAGAGTTGAAAAACAAATTTATATTTATCCCTCACTACTTCTTATTTATGAATCTGAATGTGGTTAAAGGGTTCTTTTACCTGCTCAAAAAGAAGAGAGGAGACGGAACCTGGGATAAATCTCAAAGAATGAAAAATTAATATTCAACATCACCAAAATGAGAGAAAGAATATATAACTGGTTAAAACAGAATCCGGGAATAAAGGCAAAGGTTCATTTTTGTTTAGTTCACCCATATCGTTCCCGCCCTCGCTGGTGGGTACGTAATATTTTAATGCCTTTTATGATTAAAAAGGGCAAAGGAGCTTATATTTCTTCAAGTGTAAGAAGAGACTTGTATCCATTCAATAAATTTGAGATAGGAACAAAATCTGTGATTGAAGCGAACTCAGTTTTGAATAATGGAATGGGCAACATAAAAATTGGAGATAATTGCCTCGTTGGAATAGGTTCGGTTATTCTGGGAGAAATCGTAATCGGGAACCATGTAGGCACAGGTCAATATTGTGTATTTACAGGGCTCAATCATAACTATGAATCACTTAATTCCACATTTGACTCGCAAGGAACATATGCCGATGCTATTATCATTGAAGACGATGTAGTTACCGGATCGCATGTAATAATACTACCTGGTGTAAGAATAGGAACTCATTCGGTTATATCAGCCGGAAGTGTAGTAACCAGATCGGTTCCTCCATATTCACTTGTATCAGGGAATCCAGCCAAAGTGGTTTTTAATTTCAAAACAGGCCAAAGAGTTATTTAAAATGAATTTATGAATACAATAGAAGAATTCGTTATAAAATTTGCAGAACAGTTTGAATCTGAAGACAGGAAAAATATAAAGACATCTACCAGGTATAAAGATTTGGAAGAGTGGGACTCACTCGCTGTTCTTACAATAATATCCATGGTAAATTCTACGTATAATGTTGAGCTTATCGGGGCAGATGTAAGAGGTGCAAATACAGTTGAGGAGCTGTACAACTTGGTAATGTCCAGGATGTAGGAATGATGGTTGAGTTTCTTTAGAAATATATTATTTCTGTAAAAGTGAGATGTTCCATTCTTAAAATCAAAGAAGCCCATGTAAGTCCTACTCCAAACCCGGCCAGACAAATCAACAAAGATTCCTTTGTGAGCCTGTCTCCAAGGTTGAATGAAATTGATGTCGGGACCGATACTCCATTTGAATTTCCAAAAAACTCAAGGATATTGCTTGGTACTTTTTCGTGGGGAATCTGAAGTTTATCGGCCAGCTTAGTTAAAGTGAACTTATTTGGCTGATGGAACATAAAATAATCTACATCACCTTTTGTAATACCGGCTTTTTCCAATAAAGACTCAACCATTGGAGGCACTTCCCTCTGAACGAAATTAAATATTTTATCTCCGTTGGCACAAAGCTGATCCAGGGAACGGAAATTTCCTTCTGCATCCTCTTTCATTTCTGCAGTTGAAGATGTTGAGGGTGTTTTAAAACCTCCAGCAGGTATAATAACTGTATCAAATGAAGACCCATCCATTTTAACATTTGCATAGATAGTCTGGTCCTTTTCTGATTTTTCTAAAATTGTAACAGAAGCTGCATCTCCAATCAGGGGGTTGTTGCTTCTGTCCCTTTTCGATACTTTTTGACTTAAGACATCTGCATTGAGTAAAACAACCTTATTAATATCTGGTTGATCCAATAGCATAAATGACTGAAAAAGGCCAATTTCATAGCCTGCACAACCCTGGTTTATATCAAGGCATATCATGTCTTTTTTAAGTCCTAATTTGCCTTGTATTACATTGCTGGTGGGAGGCAGGATGTAATCGGGAGATTGGGTTACAAGTACAATTGCATCAATATCCTCTTTCTTCAGGAGCTTTTGATCAAAAAGATAATTTAAACCATAAATGCACAAATCTGATATAGTTACACCACTTTCCACTATTCTATGGGAGCCATACCCCATAATTTTCTTTAGTTTGAGAGATTGAGCTACAGAGAAATTATAATTATCCATCTCATCCTCAAACTTGATTTCATTTTTAGGCAAAACTGTAAGTAGCCCAGTTATTTTCTTATTTCGAAATATCAGATTCATACTATTTTTGCTCCATTCTTTTTCAATAATGCAAAGATAGACTCAATGCTGGAAAAATTTTCAGGAAGAATATCCAGCCCATCAATGGAAATTCCGAATTCCTCATCTAACGAGGAGACTAAACTAACTATATCAAAGCTGTCTAACATTCCTTGTTCAATAAAGTCAGTCTCTTTGGAAAAATCGAACTCAGGACGGATTTCATTTAAAATATCAATTATTTTCTGTTTCATTATTAATTAAGTTTTTAGTCAAAACAATATCATAGAAATTCTCCATTTGAAAGCCGTAGTGTTTATACCTTAACACTGCATTTTCATTGGACAGGATTACCCAAAAAAACATTAACCTGGCATCCTTACCATCCGAGAAATATTTATTAAGCAAAGCTGATCCAATTTTTTTATCTCTGTGTTGAGGATGTACAAACCAATATCTTAAATATGAGGAGTATCCCTTGTTTATATATATAACAAAACCAAGGATTTTATTGCCTGATAAATATATGCTTATGTTTCCGTTGGCTATCCATTTATTAACCTCATCTATACCGGGTAATTGTTCGGATACCGGATCGAAATAAGTATAAAGCAAATCAAGGATATTTTCTGCATGTGTAATATTTGCGGGTAAAATATGGCTATTTATCGCAAAATGTTCATTGTCAGAAACCTTTCTGCTCATTCTGCATAATTTTGCGTATTCGCTAAAACCGGACTTAATAAATATATCTGATGCCAGAATGATATCAGGCATTTTTCCAACCAAATCGACCACAAAACGAATATCGCTCATTTCGGGATTTAAATAAGTCAGTGCATTTTGTAATGAATCATATGAAGCCGTGACAAAATACAAATTCAGAAAGTCTTTATTAGAGCGTAACAATAACAATGTTTCTGCATGTTGAATAAAATACAGATTTCCGGAATTAATCCAACAGGTAACAATTTCAATATCGGGATAGAAATTTGTTATTATACCTTTCTTCCCTTCTTTTAAAAATTTTATCTTATCATTTATTTCCTGATAATTAAAAATTTTATCCATTATTAGCCAGGTTATAAAGCGTTATCCTATCAAGTTTCCCGTTTGTGTTTCTTGGCAGTTCTTCCATTTTATGAAACACTGTAGGAACCATATATTTTGGAAAAACGGTTCCAATTGATTTTTTCATTTCTGCAACCGAAAGTTCTTTTTTACATTCGTAAAACAGGGTAATTTCTTTCTTATCTCTGTTGTAAACAACACATCCGGCATCAACCAATTTTAGGGTGTTTACAATAACATGTTCAATTTCACCTAGTTCAACCCTGTATCCCATATGCTTTATAAGACTGTCCTTTCTTCCCCTGAAAACCATTTCACCTCTGTCGTTTTTCACAACAATGTCTCCTGTCCTGTAAATTGTTTCGGGATATGATTTGTTTAGGGGATTCTGGACGAATGCTGCAGCGGTTTTCTCCGGATTGTTGTAATATCCCATTGCAAGGGATGTCCCTCTTATACAAAGTTCCCCCTCTTCATTTTCAGAAACAATTTGATTATCGGAGTTTAATATTAGGATGTCAGTATTTCTGCAAGGGAATCCGATGGGTATCGGTTCATCATCTCTCAGTTTACGATCAACAATGTAATAAGTGCAGTCAACGGAAGCTTCAACAGGTCCGTAAAGATTTACAAATGTGGCTTCCGGCATGTTCGCTTTCCAATAGTTGAATTGTTTTGTTGGGAAAACTTCGCCTGCAAACCAAACCATTTTAATGAGCGGTAACGGAAACTTACTCAGCAAATCCATATTGGCAATATTCACCATTATCGACGGCACCCAAAAAATATAGGTGACATTATGTTTTTTTAATATCTCAAGTAATTTCACCGGAAACGAAGCCATTTGGTTGTCAAGAAGAACAAGCGTTACCCCCTTTGACATCATCAGGCATATTTCATAATTATAGTGATCGAATACTGTTGGAGATAATACACCAAGAATTTCTTCTCCGGTAAATCCGAATGTATTTATTGCCCATTCAGTATAATCAATATAGCTTTTGTGATTTAGCACGACTCCCTTGGGTGTTCCGGTAGAACCGGAAGTATTAATAATACATAGTGGATCGGTATCGATTATTTTGGATTGAATATTTTTAAGAACATTTTTGTCAATGGGTTGGCTGAAATCTGTTTTTTCGAAAATTAATAGTGGGATATCGCCTTTAATGCTTATAATATCTTCTGAGTATTTTTCATTTGTTATTAGTGCCGCCGGCTTGATTTGCTCAAGAATACTATTAATTCGGGCAAGAGGAGTCTTGACATCCAGATTCATATAGATATTGCCACTATAAGTAATTGCGATATCAGAAATTATGCATTCTGCAGACTTAGGCAAAAAAACAGCTATTGGCTTATTGAATAAGTTTAATTCGGACAATTCAATTGCAAAGTTCCTGGCATTTTTATGTAATTCCGAAAAAGATATTTCCCTGTCTCCATCAATTATTGCTATTTTCCCGGGAATATTTCCTGCCGTTTTCTCGAAGTATTCAATGATATTGATATTCATTATTATTCAGAATTTAGAAGAATTATATTTCCTAAGCAAAACTAATAATATTTCAAGACTTATTATGCTTTTTGATACTCTTTGAATCAAAAGAATATTGTATTAGTTTTACATAAAATTAATAAATATGAAAATCGGAAGTCCTATTGACAAAGATTCCTTGTTAATTAAAAAACGGCTAATTGTACTGGAAGTAGGGCCGGGGAGTAATCCCACAAGAAGATCAAATGTACTTGTTGAAAAATTCGTAAACGATAATAGACACAGAAGAGGGGATTTTAAAATTTATCCTAATCAGATATTAGTTCAGGCAGATGGAGAAACACTTCCATTTAAAGATAAAGAGTTTGACTATGTGATTTGCAGTCATGTGCTTGAGCATGCGGAAGATCCTGCTAAGTTCGTAAATGAACAGGTAAGGGTATCAAAAATGGGGTATTTGGAAGTTCCCAGCCTTATTGGAGAATTTCTGGCTCCAAAGTCTTCTCATAAATGGGTTATTCTGGACATTGATGACAAGCTTGTTCTTTATGAAAAATCAAAGCTCCCATTTGATTTTACACCCGATTTCGGCAATGTTTTTCTTAATTACCTGCCCTATAAATCTTTGTTGTATAAGCTGTTATGTATGTCGAAGCAGAATTTTCTTGCTGTCAAATACGAGTGGAAGGATTCCGTCGATATAATCGTTAATCCGGAAGATGACTACTATAAATCTTTTTTTACTGAGAGATGGACTCCTGAAATGGTTCAAAAGATTTTTCCGCAAAGGACTGTTGGGAAAGAACTTTCCGAAATTTTTAAATCATTCGTGTACTATGCCAAGAGCAAGTTTAGAAGAACATTTTTTCCACTAAGAGAGCCTGTTTCGTATGAAGAATATATAAGCAGGACAAATCAGAAGTAATCAATTGATATAGCTAAAGTATGAGTTGCTGTGCAGGCTGTCTGCCACGGAAGGGATATACCAGTCTGACCCGATATCGCCTCCTCCTTCTGCCCATACTTTAAAATTGGGATAAGCATGGTAAATCTTGACCCATTCAAGCGGATGGCGAATAGATTTGTCGCTGATGATTGCCCACACCCAGTTGTCTATTGTGGAAAAATCAGTTTTGGGTCTTGTACTTAAAAAATACTGCAGATTGAATTTTTGTGTTGGTTTCTGTCCCTTAAAATGAACCTCTCTTCCTCTGGTGCCAAAGCAGGCAAATATGTCAAGATTGATTTTCCCGGTTTGCACGGTATCAAGAAAAGTCATCTTGGAAAATGAAAATAATTTTGTGGGCTTAATTATTACCTGCACGGTGAATGACTCGGTATATGTAAAAGGATCGACATCCCGGACATTAATGAAAAGGTCTTCTTCATTATAAAAATAATACCTGAAATCTCCTGTTATCGGGGCTACCTGAGAAGTAGTCACTCCTGTTTCCGTAGAGTAGCCTTCTGAATTTTCTGTAACATTAAAAAGTGGGGAAAGAATGGGATCGGAAGAGTGAAGAATGGTTTCCACAATATCTAATGTAACATCTGAGTTTAGATTTGCGGCAAGCCCAATCTGAGGATAGGAGCTGCCGATAGCTCTTGGTTGAATGTTAATATTAAAACCAAGTAGCCTTGCTTTATTGTCCAGAAGATATTCAATGTTCAGTCCGAAAACGATATCATTCATATCCATGTCCCCTTTAGACGGAAATAAATCCTCAAACATAACAGTTGCGTACTTGTATTTACAGGGAAAATAAACTCTTTGCTTCACCTGACTGCTCCTGATGGATTTCGTCTCAGCCTGAGATTGTTCCTGAACGATATTGAGATTTGTGTTTTTCCCAACCGTTATATCATATTCTCCCGGCGGCAAAAAAGAAGCAATTGTGTCTCCGTCATCGTTAAGGATACTGGAAACAACTGCAATGTTAACCTTTTTTGCCTCAATCGTTTTCCAGTCAAAGTCGCTAGGGACATCCAATACTTTTACATAAGTATCTTCAGGAAACTTTAGGCATGAAGAACAAAAAAGAATAACGGAAAATAAGAATATAAATTTTCTCACTCCTTAAAATTTTAACTTAGTCAAAGTATGTAAAGTTAATCTTTGTAAAGAGACTATCCAAAACTTTTGAACCATACCAATTGGTTCTGTTCTGAGTTGAAACCCATAATGCAAAATCCGGATATGCATTATTAATTCTTACAGTCTCAAGAGGGTGTCTTACCGACTTATCACTCATAATGGCCCATACCCAGTTATCGTATGCAGATGAAAAATCTGTTCTCCCGGTAGGTTCAAAAGTTGCTAAGTTGAAATACTTTGAAGGTAACTGCCCTTTAAAGTGAACCTCTTTGCTTTTATTTTCAAAAGCAGCGTAAATAGAAATATTAACCTTATTTACATTGTAAACGTCGAGAAAAGTAAATGAATTATAGGCGATTACGGAATTTAATGACACTTTGGCGGTAAATTTTTTACTTAGAGTTGATGTTCCAATATTGAAGACATTTATAAAAGGAGTATATGTAGGAGGACTAACAAAGAAACTCCTGAAATTTCCGGTGAACGGAGCAACTTTATAATCGGCATTCAACTGGTCACTTGGATTTACAGGGTTATAATATCCGGTTTTAGGATCAACATTATAAATGGGAGCCAAATCGGAGTGGTTGTTTGAAATGCCCGGATAGTCAGTGCTGCTTCTTGCAACCTTGCTAACCTGAACAGCCATTCCGGTGAAATTTGCTCCGATGCCTATATATGTTTGAGTGCTGCCAACTGCTCTTGGCTCTATGTTGAAATTTATGGCAACGACCCTTGCATTCTTGTCAAGGTCATATTCAATGTTAAGGCCGAATACAACATCGTTCATATCTTTATCACCCGAATATGGGAACAGGTCTTCAAACATTACAGTAGCATACTTGTTTTCACAAGGGAAATATACTCTGGTTTTTGTCCCTGTCGAAGGAGTTGAAATAGCTTTTGTAGAAATGTCAAGATTTGCACTTGAGGCAACAATAGTAAGAACAGAACCTTTGCCCACATACAAATTATACTCCCCAGCAGGTAGGTTTGACGCAATTGTGTCTCCGTCCTGGTTAACAACAGAGAACACTCCTGTTGAAGAGACTGTTTTTGTTTCAATCGTTTTCCAATCGAAATTTTCGGCTATTTTTAGCCCATCTGTAGTTGTTCCAGGACGAGAATTAGGGAATTTTACGCAGGATGACATAAAAAATATCGTCCCAATTATAATATAGATTAAATTTTTCATTTTAAAGTGCCTCCATCACTAATTCTTTCTCTTAAAAAAATTACGAGTAGAATCTTGTTGTTAAGTTTGTCAACAAACAATATGTAGTGCACAAATATAAAAAATAATATTAAATATCAAAAATAAATTTGGAATTAGAAATATTATTATATATCTTTAAGTCCACTTTTAAGGGGAATTGCACTTAAGGCGTTGATATCAAGAGAGAAGCATGGTGCGGTTTTGCCAAGGAAGTTTAATAAGAATCGAAAAATGAAACATTCGATTTATATTATTTTATTTTTGGTTGCCGGGATATTGGTTTCTTGTGTAAAGTTTCCTGATCCTAGGCCGGGCCCGGTTAAGCCTACCGATAAAATTACTCTGGGGGATGCTAAAGTTTCTGATACTTTTTCCTGGAGCACATCCAAGAGTGTTGATGTTCACATTACCGGGTTGCCAACTATCGTTACTGTTAAATCCACTTTGTCATTATCCCTTCAGGACGGAACCAGGCTTTATAGTTTATTTCATAATATGAGTCATGACCTTAAATTATCAATTATAGTTCCATCTGAAACAACGAACCTTACTTTGAAATATGGTTCAATGGTGTACAATCTCAAGGTGATTGGCAATAAAGCAGAATTCTCTTTTATACCAGATATACCAGAAGTAATAGAGGTGCCGTAGAAATATTAATATCACGGAAATGAAAAAAAAATTTTTTTCGATACTGTGCACAGTCGTTATATCCTCAACTGTGGTTTTAGGTCAATCGACTGTTACAATAGATGCTGAAACCAGCAGCGTAGCCACTTACAACGCAAATTGCTGGAGTCTGATTCAGCAGGCAAGAACTGCCACACTTGTTATAGGAGGAGCTTATTCGCTTGTAAACAACAATACTACACCAAGCCTTGATATTACCACTTCATACGTTAAGACACCATGGATGAAAATGGGATCCGGGAATATTACATTCAGTGCAAGACTATCCGGTTCAACTACTGGCACAACGCTTAGTCGGGCAATAGTTGTTTCCTATATTCCGTACGACCCTTCGTCATTATTGCCGTCAAAAGAGGGGCCTACAACAACTTTCTATACATACAATTTTCTGCCGCCATTAACCGGCACTGCCAGCCAAACTATACAAAACTTATCTGTCCCAATCCCTGTAGAAATTGCTAATTCAACGGGCGTTTATAAAATAATGGTAAGTTTTCTTGGAGATGGAGGGGCAGGAAGGATAATTTCTGACAATTATATTTTTCCGGGGACATATGGCTCCGACCCTTCAAACAGCTGCCTGCCTGCAGAGCCGTTTTTAGATGCAGATGGAGATGGTGTTCAGAATAATCAGGATATGTACCCGGCAGATGCATCAAGAGCCTATAACTCATATTATCCATCCGAAGTCAGTTATGGAACACTGGCTTTTGAAGATAACTGGCCAGCCAAAGGGGACTATGACTTTAACGATGTGGTTGTCGACTACAGGATGAAAACGGTTACAAATTCTTCAAATTTTGTGGTTGAGGTGATTGGTGAATTCATCTTGAAGGCTTCAGGGGCTATTTTTAATAATGGCTTTGGTTTCCAGCTTGATGGGATTGGTTCTGATAAAATATCCGGGGTTACCGGTAATTCGGTGTCTTCATCTTCTCCTGTTTTCAATATTGCGCCTAATGGGGTTGAATCCGGCCAAACATATGCAACTTGTATTGTATTCGATAATTTCTTCAACATTATACCAAGAGGACCAGATAAACTTGTAAATACTATAAAGGAATCTTCTTATATATATCCGGCAGAGTTGACTGTTAATATTGCTTTTGTTGCAAATACAGTTTCTATTACCGATTTCTCTTCTCTTGCTTTTAATTTTTTCATTGTTGCGGATGATACCAGGGGTAAGGAGATTCACCTTCCGAACAGGCTCCCTACAAATCTTGCCAATACCTCTCTTTTTGGATTGAAAGACGACGATTCATCTATTTCTTTGGGGAAATATTATAAAACAGTAAATAACCTCCCCTGGGGTTTGAATATTATTCAGGGTTTCCAATATCCAGTTGAGTTGGCACCAATTAATGATGCTTACCTTTATTTCATTGAATGGGCAGAGTCCAATGGTACGGCAAAAACAGACTGGTTCAGCAACATGGATGTCGGATACAGAAACCAGTTCAAGATTTACTAATTTTTGTTTTAAAATTGCCTCCCCTTTTCAAATATTATATAGTTGGAAAGGGTTTTTTTTATATAAAAAATGTATATTTGTTCAAAGCATAAAAATTTTGACTATGAAAAAGTTACTGTTTCTATTGTTTATGATTATACCGGGAATGGTTTTTTCAATTGGAAAAGCAGAAAATCAGGCTGTCCCCAAAATGAATTTTTACGGAGTAGACTTTACTTTAGTTAAAACATTCGGAGTAAAAGAAGAGCCCGGAAAGGTTGCTAAGGCTTTTGAAGAGATTAATAAACTCATTGTTTCTGAAACCAAAAAATACCAGTACGGAAATTTCTTTACAAAGTACATCAGAGAGATTGATCAGTCAAAAGAATTAAAAAAGATTCAGTTTACTACTTTTGATAATGTGAGCATAGACGAATCTATTTATAGGGCACGCATTATGAACGAGGCAGGAATGCCAACCTATAGCAAAACATTTAAAATTGATGATGCCGCCGTTGTTGCTCTCGTAAAGTCTTTTAATACAGGCAAAGACATTGGCTATGGTGTGCTTTATGTGGCAGAACTTTTAGACAAAGAGGCAGGAATAGGAAATTATATAGCTGTATGTTTTAATGTGAAAACAAAGAAAATAGTTTTCACAGACAGGGTTTCTGGAAAAGCAGGCGGGTTTGGACTTAGAAACTACTGGGCATCCTCTCTGGAAAAGATATTTAAACTTTAATTATAGATTTATATTTATAAGCCTGCAACCATTTGCAGGCTTATTTATTTTATACTAACCTAAAATAGTTATTATTATGAAAAAGATTTTAATGTTGGCATTGATTTTATTTATCGGGATTGGTGCTTTTGGCCAGAGTATAAAGAAATCTTCTGGCTCCCTTAATTCTCTTAGGGAAGCTAAAATAATAGGGGTCTCTTTCACCTACGAAAATATGAAAGTAGGGAAAATGACAGAAGAAAAGTATGTGAAAGAAAAGATTGAAGCCTACAATTCAAAGAAGCCAGGATGGGGAGAAGATTGGTATAAAGCATGGGTCTCCGACCGTGACGAGAGGTTTGAACCAAAATTTATTGAATTGTTTTCTAAATACCTTAAAGACAGTGGGATAAACGCAATTTTAGGTGACGGAGATATCCTGATGAAAATAAATGTAGATTTTATAGAACCCGGATTCAATGTTGGCGTTGCAAGAAGAAGTGCTTCAATCGATTTTACCTGTATATTTGTAAACAAGTCAGACGGAAAGGAAATAGCAACTATTGTGATAAAAGATGCCTCTGCCAACAATTTTGGAGGGAACGACTATGATGTGGGTTTTAGGGTGCAAGAATCATTTGCCAAGGGAGGAAAGGAACTTGCAAAATATTTGATAAAAGAAGCTAAACTATAATGGGTGTCAAACTAGCGTACTGCATACCAGCTTTATATTCTGCCAGCGGGATGGAGAAAACACTGACGATTAAGGCCAATTATTTTGCTGAGGTGTTTGGATATAATGTTTTTATAATTACAACTGATGGAGCTGGCAAACCGCCGGCATTCTTGTTATCCAATAAAATTACTGTAATTAATTTAAACATTGATTTTGAGGATATTTGGAATTATCCCATTTATAAAAAAGCTTTTTTTTATTTATTTAAACAGATGGTTTTTAAAAGGCGTTTATCAAAAACGCTGATGCAGATAAAACCCGACATCACAATATCTACATTAAGACGTGAAATTAATTTTATTACCAAAATTAAAGATGGAAGTCGTAAAGTTGGCGAACTGCATTTCAATAAGAGAAATTACAGAGATTTGGATAAACATGATTCCCCGGGTTTTTTCAAATCGGTGATTTCAAAATTATGGATGGCTCAACTTATCGGGAATTTGAAAAAGCTTGACAGGTTTGTTGTGCTTAGCTATGAAGATAAAGGGCAATGGAACGAACTTGAGAATGTATCTGTTATTTATAACCCATTAGAAAAACTACCTGAGAAAATATCCGATTGTTCTGCGAAGAAAGTTATTGCTGCTGGAAGATTTGTGCATGTGAAAGGTTACGATATATTAATAGATAGCTGGAAAATTGTTTCTGAAAAACATCCAGACTGGACTTTGACAATATATGGGGCGGGAAATAAAGAGTCTTTCAGAAAGCAGGCAGCAGCTAATGGAATTTCAGATAAATGCTTTTTCGAAGAGCCGGTAAGCAACCTTGAGGATAAACTCGGAGAAAGTTCAATTTTTGCTTTCAGTTCAAGATTTGAAGGCTTTGGAATGGTAATAACGGAGGCAATGGCCAGTGGGATTCCTCCGGTTGCATTTGCCTGCCCATGTGGTCCGAAAGAGATAATTAATGATGGAATTAACGGGATACTTGTTGAAAAAGGCAATATAAATTCTTTGGCAGAAAAAATCAACTATTTAATTGAAAATGAAGATGTCCGAAAAGAAATGGGCCTTGCTGCAAGAAAAAGGGCGGAACGATTTCAAATCGAAGTTATAGCAAAAGAATGGGAATCGTTGTTCAAAGAATTGATGAGCTAATTTCGATATTTTCAATAAGCGAATGGAACAAAAAAAGGGTCGTAAAATATTTACGGCCCTCTTTTTTCTATGAATTAATAATAAAGTTTTAATATGTAAAGATTTTGGTATCGTCCCTGTATCCGCTAAGGTTTTTATACCAGTCATTGAAGTTTACACCTCCGGACAACGCCCATTCGTTGAAGTGCAAATAGGCTACATCAACAGCCTGATATTCGAACGGGTAATTGAATGGTTCTGGAATCATAATTCCCCACATCATTCCATCATCAAATTTGTATTTATCAGTAGGATGCAACTGCTTTCCGGCAAAATAACTTACATCAGCCTTGGTTGTATGAAGGAATGTCGGAAGATGTATCTCTCTACCGCGTAATGTTTCCCCGGTGCTGTTTTTTACCACAAAGAAATTTATGGAACTCATATTCAAATCCGATAAATTCACAGGAGAGGTAAACCTTATTTTCAAAGATTTATTAGGCGTATTTATATAGCTGTCGGCAAGTGTGTTTAGAAACGACGAATAGTCTTCTGTAATAATATCTCTTACCTTATTAAATAATGGAATTACTGCCAAATTTACTCCGCTCTCAGTTCCGTTTGCACTTACGGCAAAAGGAACTGCTCCAGATACCGGCTCTCCCGTAACGGAAGTAATATTTGAAGCATTAACCTTATCCAGCTGGAATGCGGCAGATAATATCAAACTGCTACCCGCTGCACGGATATTGTAATCAAAATCCATAGAAGTAACCTTGTTCTCGGAATTAGAGTAAAGTTTAACCCTGAAGCCAAGTACCAGGTCGTTCATATCATAGTCTCCCTTCCATGGCCATAAATCTTCAAAAGCGAATGTTCCCCATGTTGTTTCAGTAGGAAAATATGAGACAAAAGCAACGTTTGCGTCATTATCATCGGCATCGAATTCTGCAGCAACACCGTCTCCGTCGTTATCAATAATTGTAGGAGCTGGGTCTTCTATTTGACCTGCGGCATCGTTGCAAGAAGATGCCAGTATATTTTTAGTTTGAGCTTTAGATAATATAGAACCATTATTGTTAAAAAGGGCTTCATACAAAAGACTTCCATTTGTGCCCGAAGAACCAATTACAAGATTTGTATGTACAAACTCAATTTTCCCGTTAACCTCAGAGGATGCCCATCTCATATCAGGAACGTTTCCTGTACATTTGAATACAGAATATGTGCTTGATGAAGATAATAAATACATCTTATACACTTCAGAAATTGTTCCGGTAAGAAACATACTTCCACCATTCATGTTAATTGTAGCGTTATTCATCAAAGATGTCTGAGTCTCCCAAAGCGAGCCGTCATAAAGATTCACTACTGCACTTTGAAATTCTGTAATGTTTGCTGCAATACTGCAGTAGTTATTCAATATACCACCACCCTCTGCCTTGAGTTTTGTTGTAGCAACTAATTCATTGAAGTTGTCCAAGACGGTTCCATTTGTTTGATAGTATGTAATTGCAGTAACTTTTCCGGAGACATCGTTTACCATAGAAGCATTTGATGTCAGGTTAAAAACCTTAGTATTGATAGTCCCGTTATTATAAATAGTGGAGTTGTTTGTAATTTGAAGACCATAATTATTTTTGGTTAGGACTACACTGCCTTCGTTATAAAAAGTGCTTGCTACATTCATTTTTAAATCGCCATTGACAGACATAGATCCCTTATTGACAATTGTTATCCCGTCGTTGAATTCAACTGTTCCGGAAGAGGTTAAGCTGGTGTTTTGCTGCATATATACTATAGGAATAGTTGCATCAAAAACGCCTGTATTTAATCCTTTTACTGTAACCGATCCGCCGTCCAGTATGACAATTGATGATTTGTTAAGACTTATTGTGGAAGAAGATAAATTAAGATTTCCCTTGACATACAGGATTGCATGGCTAAGATAATTGCTCATGTTGGTAGACCCGGTTCTGGTCACTCCTGCAGGAATATAGTAGGATTTGTAAGTATTACCATATGCAGAACTTTGTCCAGAACTAAAGCCAAGAATAGTAGTACTGCCGGTTGCACCAAGAGTTACATCATAGTTTGCCGGTATAGGAATTGAGGGTGATGTAAAAGATGCTTTTGTAGCAATCACCTGTGCCGGTTGTGAGTTAGATGTACTATTGCTAATTGTAATATTTAACAGTGAAGATGAAACCTCAACTTTTTGAACAGTTCTTTTACCAGTTGGTAGAATCTCCTGAACATAAAGAGTTGTGAGGGCCGTAGGCAAAGTTAATTTTACAGCGAGTGGACTCCCCGGTTTGGCAGCTCCAGATGCGATGAGAGATCCGTCCTTAAGCATCGGAGATGTATATATGCGAATTACTCTGATATAGTTGTCACCAATACCGCTGACAGAAGGAACCTGAACATTAATATTAACATCCTGTACGGTTTTCCAGTTAAAATCGGTAGGAATAGTTGTGCCAGGTTCAGGACCAGGGCCTGGAGCAGGGAATTTAACGCAACTGCCAGAAATTAATAAAAGCAAAAAATAAATTGCTAATCTACTATTGGTTAGATAATTGCGAGTCATAAAATTGGTTTTAATAGGGGTTATCAACATATTTATCAACAAATGTAAGGTTTTTAATTATAATAATAACATCCAGTTAGACATAATGTTTACGCCATATTCGGAAATTACGGATTCCGGATGAAACTGTACTCCGTAAATCTTAAACTTCTTGTGGAATACAGACATGGGAATTCCGGATTCATTTACAGATCCAACAAATAAATCATCAGGTAAAGAATTGGCATCAATAGCCCAGGAATGGTAAAGTCCAACTTCTATTGCCGGAAAGCATCCGTGCTCGTCATAAATCCTACCTAAAACCGGGTCTGAGTTGTCTATCAGCTTAAGAATCGATTTATGTCCGTGAAGGGGACTGTCTAAATTCAAAAGTTTGCCACCAAAGCAGCAGGCGATGGCCTGATGTCCCAGACATACACCAAGAATTGAGTGCGTATCTTTGCACATATCAATAACTTTCAGCAAATCTCCGGCTTCGTTTGGCAAACCCGGACCAGGTGAGAGAATAATATGGCTGAACTCGTCAAGTCTGGAAAAAGGGACTCTGTCGTTATAGCAAATTTCCAATTCATTCCCGGTCACGCTTTTAACAAGGTGGACAATATTGTATACGAAAGAATCGTAGTTGTCTATCAGCAGAATATTCTTCACGAAACAAAAGTATATATTTTGTTACATTTGTGTGTAATGAAAGGAATGAAGAAATACATTAATTCACAAATTGTCCGGGAAAAAATGAACTATGCGGGGGCTGTAAACCGTCCCTTCCTGTTTGCTGTTGATTTTGAGATGGAGTCAGGCTTTTTTGTAGATGACCCTCTTAATCAAAATGATATTCTGTTCAGGGCAGGAGATGTAAAAAACTTTACCGGGGCACTTATCTCACCAAATGCATCGCTTCTGAAAACAAAGGATTTAATCCGATATGCTGATTATCTTGAAAAGTTCAATCTCGTAATGAGCGGTCTAAGAAGGGGAGACACATATCTTATAAATCTTACTGCAAAAACAGAAATTGAATCATCACTTTCGTTGAGGGAAATTTTGTGTGTGACTCAATCGATGTTTGGAATATGTGCATGGGAAGATTTTGTCTCGTTCTCACCTGAAAGGTTTGTAAGGATTGGAAATGGAATTATCTCATCCTGTCCCATGAAAGGAACAATAGATGCATCTGTTCCAAATGCCGGAGAGATTATACTTAAAGATTATAAAGAAAGTTGCGAGCATAATACAATTGTTGATCTTATCCGAAACGATCTTGGCAAGGTTTCCGGGAGGGTATGGGTAGAAAAGTTCAAATACATAGATAAAATCGAGACCGACAGAGGAGATATCCTTCAGGTAAGCTCCGACATAAGGGGAGAACTACCTGCTGGTTATGGAAACAACCTTGGAGATATCATTTTTTCCATGCTCCCGGCGGGATCGGTATCCGGTGCACCAAAATCATCCACTTTAAGATTGATTTCAAAGGCAGAGGGAGAAAAGAGAGGTTTCTATACAGGCGTTTTTGGCTATTTTGACGGCACGGTGCTTGATTCGGCGGTATTGATAAGATTTATTGAAAAGAAATCAGACGGAAGCCTGTTTTATCACAGTGGGGGAGGAATTACGGTGAATAGTATGTGCGAAGACGAATATGATGAGTTAATTGCAAAAATTTATCTTCCTCTTAGAAAATGATGAGATTCATTGAAACAATAAAAATTGAAAACGGGATCGCCCATAACCTTGGTCTTCATTTGGAGAGAGCATCTGAGACTTGTTTTCACCACTTTGGAGTCAGAACTGTTTTGCCCTTCGAAACAATTATAAATGAAATCAGAAGTTCTCATAATGAGGGGATATATAAACTTCGGATAATATATACTAACATAATTGAGCATTATACAATAGAAAAATATCAGCCTAAAATTGTAAAGACACTTAAAGTAGTGGATGGAGGAAATATTGATTATTCTTTCAAATACGAAGACCGGCTGGCTTTGAATAAACTCCTTGATATGAGAGGAGGTTGCGATGATATAATTATTATTAAAGACGGATTTGTGACGGATACCTCTTTCTCAAACCTTGTATTCTCGGATGACGAGCATCTCTTTACTCCCTCCAGCTTCCTGTTAAACGGTATTAAGAGACAGCAGTTGTTAAAAGATGGGAAAATTAAAGAGAAAGAGATTCGAATGGCGGATATAAAAAAATATTCAAATGTTTTTTTGATAAACTCAATGGTTGATTTCTTTCAAATAAAGAGAATTGTCGAATAATTATTGTCGTAGTTAGATTATTCAATCGGACACTTTGACGCGATGACAAGCGGGTAGTCTTTGGGCTTGAATTCGTCTAATTTGAGCAAATAATATTTTTTCCCATAAATAATTAATCGCAAAACCTTTGCTAAAGGTTCAAATCGTCGGGGAACTCTAATCAAACGTCCTACTCTCTCAAATTCATAAAAATAGTTATAGCCGCAGTTCATTAACAAATCTACAATCGGGGGTATGCCTTTGGTATAAACTGTCACTAAAAACTCAAACGCAATTATCGCCTCCCCCGACATCAGGGTCTCCTTTAAACCGGATAGCGCTTGAAATTCATGACCTTCGGTGTCAATTTTTATAAAATCAACTTTTGATAAAATATTTTTTGGCAGAGCATCATCAAGGCGATTGACATTTAATTCGATTTTCTTGAAAATTTCATCTTTGAAACCGGTTCGGTCTCTTCCTATTTCCGTTTCACCAATATTCGTCAGATTTTCTAAAGCACTTAATTGACCATTTATATTGGACGCACCTAAATTAATGGCTTCTATATTATCGTACTCTTCAGCATTTAGCTTCAGAAGCCTGAATGACCTGGGGTTTGGTTCGAAGCTTATAACATTTTCAAAAAACTCAGAAAAAAACAAGCTATGATTCCCAATATTAGCACCAATATCAAGGCATACCCTCCGTTTAGCTAATTTGGAGAATATAAATTTTTTTAAATTTTCGCACTCTTCTTTCTCGTATCTTCCCCTGGTGAAAATGTCCTGAGAAATAAGATCGGAGCTATAACATGCAATTCTTGGATAATTTGAGTAAAAAAAGAACCTCTTTCGCTCAAGATAATGCTCTGCAATCCTCCTTTCAATAAATTCAACGATTTTCATTTCGACGGAATTTTTAAAAAAATAAAGGTAAAATTATTACTCGAAACGCCAAAAATATGTGAATTATATAAGATTTCCTCATAATTGAATAGCATTACACATGGATTATCTCATCACTTTTGTCACTTCATCATTTAAGTTCAAAATAATTTAATTAAAAGAAGAAGTAATGAAAAAAGTAATTTTAGTATTCGCATTTGCAACCTTTATGTTTGGTAGCATGTTTGCGCAAAAGAGCAGTGCAGATTTTAGGGAGAAATTGACGTTTGGCGTAAAGGCAGGTGCAAATCTTTCAAATGTATATGATTCTCAGGGAGAACAATTTAATGCAGATCCAAAATTAGGTTTGGCTGCAGGTGTTTTTGTTGCCCTGCCGCTTGGAAAATATTTTGGTATTCAACCGGAGATTCTATTCTCGCAGAAAGGATATAAGGGCTCGGGTTCGATATTAGGAAGCGACTATAGTTTCTCGTATACAAGTAATTATATCGATGTACCATTATTGTTAGCCTTCAAGCCAATTTCCCTGATTACCGTAGTGGTGGGCCCTCAGTACTCATTCCTTGTAAAAGACAATTACACTTTTAATAGTGCGCTTATTAATGTCGATCAGGAATATGAATTTGAAAATGACAATATCCGTAAAAACACCCTCTCTTTTTTAGGAGGCATTGATTTTAACTTAAACAGAATTGTTATAGGTACAAGAGTAGGATGGGATCTTCAAGCCAATAAAGGCGACGGAACTTCAGAAACTCCGCGCTATAAAAATATCTGGTATCAGGCTACAATCGGATTCAGATTTTAATTATCAGCTTATCAATTAAAAGGCGCCTGCACATTATTTGTGCAGGCGCCTTGTTTTTCTATTTCTTCATAGTTGCTTCCCAAAGAGCTTTGCGCAGAGTCCCTGATGCATCGTCCTGATCGTATTGCCAGCACATCATGCCTTTCATGCCAAGACTCAGGAGCCATGCTCCCTTTGCTGCAATACTCCGGTCATTATCGTATCCGCAATAGTAGATGCCGTTCTTTGTTACAAATGGTACACTGGCAGCTTGGTCCCAATTGTCAATTTTATAAATGCTTTTATCCAGCAAAGTAATGTTTTTGTAGGTTATGGAACCTGGGCTCTTCGAGAACGAGATGCGTCCATAGAATGGTATTCCCAAAACCAGTTTGTTTGCAGCAACTCCTGCATTCAGGTATGCCTTTACGGTACGGTCACAATCCCAGTCGGCATTCGCATTGAAAAGTGCAGAATGGTGCTTTGGTGCATCAGAGATGTCATAAGTCATCAGGTTTACAAAGTCCACATAAGGGTCAACTGCTTTTACATCAATATATTTATATCCGCCTGTTGCAGTTTTTTTATCTGTAACATATCCGGCATAAGTAAGAAGGTAGCCTGTTCCGAGTGTTTCCCGAAGTTGTTTCATTAGCAGGACATGGTTTTGCACATCAACTGCGGCATCAAATGCATCTGCTCCCCAGCTCATTCCCGGAAACTCCCAATCCATGTCGATTCCGTCAATCCCCCATTTTATTAAAAACTCTTTGCAGTCGTTCGCGAAAGCTTTTCTGTATTCATCGGATTTGGACAAGGCAGAAAAACCGCCACCCTGTATGTTATCGGCAATAGAAACTGAATTAATGAAAGAGATAGATATTTTCAGATTCGGGTACTGGCTCTTCAGATTAACAATTTGTTGAAACCGGAATTCGCTGCCCTGGAGCTTAAATCCTTTATATTCGCCATTCACCATATAAATTTCGGCAAATGCGTAGTTAAAATGCGTGAAAAAAGTTGGGTCCGGAACTGCAGTTCCATAACTTGTTACATACGCTAGGGCAACTCTTCCTTCTACTCTTGTTGCTGGTGTGTATTTTGGAGGCTCTACGGGTTTTTCATTTGGAATTGGATCTTTTTCGCAACCGGCAATAATAATTATTGCCAGTAAGGCCGCAAGGATACTTTTTTTCACAGTGAAGTTTTTGTTTAGTGAGCAAAAATAAAGAATTAATTATTCCTATTTTTGTGTTAGAGTAATTTAATAGCAAATTTTTAAACCAATATGAAGAAATTATTATTATCCGCAGTTTTACTTCTCTCTGTTTTTGTACTGAGAGCACAGCAAAAAGATGAAGGCAATGTTGTAAAAGTCGGGGATATGGTTCCGGACTTTAAGGTTCAGATGTTTGACGGCAAAGAGGTTAATATGGCTGATTTGAGAGGAAAGGTGGTATTAGTCAATTTCTGGGCTACATGGTGCCCTTCCTGCATTCAGGAGCTTGCAGTTGTACAGAAAGAAATAATAGACAAGTTCAAGGATAAAGAGTTTGTTTTCCTTCCCATTTCACGAGAGGATCCATACGAAAAGATAGCTGCCTTCAGAAAAGACAGAGGGCATAATTTCCCAATGGGGATGGACCCAAGCAGAAAGATTTATTCAAAGTTTGCAACCGTTACCATACCTCGTAACTATGTAATTAACAAGGATGGAAAGATTGTGTACATGGAGAAAGGCTACACAAAGGAGCTTTTAAATGAGATGGTTAAGGAAATTGAAAAACTCCTACAATAAGCTGTCAATTTTTGTAGATGCTTTTAATCCGCTTCCGGTGAGAGAGACCACTACTTTTTCGCCCTTTCCAATTTTGCCGGCATATTGTTTGAGCGCCGCCACGGCACTTGCCGAAGTGGGCTCTATGTATACCCCTTGCAGGGCTGAGGTTTTCAAAGCCTCAATAATGTCGGTATCGTCTACAGTAACAAAATCGCCGCCTGTCTTTTGCACTACATCAACAATCTGTTTTATTCTCACAGGTTTATGAATGGCGATGCCTTCGGCAATGGATGGGTTGTGTGTGGAAATAGGCGTTGGTTTACCTTCGACATAATCCTTGAGCGGGCTGCACTTATTGCTTTGCACGGCCATCAACTTAGGCATTTTATCTATGATTCCGGCTCTTTTCATCTCGGCAAGACCAAGATAAACTCCCAGTATTTGTGAACCACTGCCAACAGGTGCGAAAAAATAATCGGGAGCCTGCCAGTTCAATTGTTCGATAATCTCGTATATCACGGTTTTGGCACCATGTATAAAATATGGGTTCCATGCATGGGCCGCGTAATAGCTTTTCTTTGCACCTTCAATTGCTGCATTTGCACAGTCAATCCGGTTTCCTTCTATTTCGTGAAGATCTGCGCCATACGCCCTCACCTGTACTGTTTTTCCGGCAGAATTACCTGCAGGCATATAGATATTGGCTTTAATATTTGCCCGGGCACAATAGGCAGCAACTGCACAAGCCGAATTGCCCGACGAATCTTCAACAATTTCTTTAATTCCCAATTCTCTGCACTTATTTATCATCAAAGCTGCGCCTCTGTCCTTAAATGAGCCAGTAGGCATAAGAAATTCCATTTTCCCAAGAACTGGCAGCCCCCAGAATTCCATTGGAACCAGCGGGGTAAAACCTTCGTTAAAAGAGGCAATCGAGTTGAAATCGTCAAGCGGAAGAACCTGACTGTAGCGCCACATTGTTTTCTCTTCCGGCAGACGGCTCCTGTCAAGAGCGGGCATGTAATCAAGGTCGAGATAGCTGCCGCATTCGCAGCGCCATATTGGTTCATTAGTGGGATAATGCGCCCCGCATACAGGGCAGATAAATTGGCAAGTCATGTCTGTTATATAGTTAATTTTTCACCTTCGCTTTTTGCAACAATGGCGGCTCCCGTGAGGTCACCCCACACATTAACGGCAGAACGTATCATGTCAAGTGGCTGTTGTACAACCAGTACAAGTCCTATCCCTTCCAGAGGAAGCCCGACAGCCTTAAGTACAACAGCCAGCATAACTAATCCTGCAAGCGGAATGCCTGCTGTACCAATTGCTGCTAAAAGGCTTGTAAGTACGACTACAATTTGCTGGCCTATTGTGAGGTCGATGCCATAGGCCTGTGCGATAAACAATGCAGTTACGCTTTCAAATAAAGCAGTTCCGTTCATGTTTACTGTATTTCCCAACGGCAGGCAAAAACCTGCAATTTTGCGGGATACTCCGCTTTTTTCCTGAATATCACGTATTGTTATTGGCAATGAGGCAGCAGAAGAGGCGGTAAAAAAAGTAGTCATGAGGCCGGTCCCCATCTGTTCCATAAATTTAAACGGATTCTTACGTGTGAATAATAAAAATATTGCCGGTAATATGCCAAGACCTTGAATAAGACAACCTCCTGCAATAATTGCGGAGTATATCCCAAGGCTGGTAAACATGATTTTCAGTGCTGCCGGATTACCGGCCTGAGCACCCACCATTGAAGATACAACGCCAAACAGTCCTATAGGGGCAAAGCGTATAATCAGAAATGTTATTTTTATCATAACCTCGTATAATCCATTAAATACGTCGGTCAAAAGGGTACGGGTTTTATTTGTGGATGTAGTAATGAAAAATCCGAAAAGTATTGCGAAGAATATTACAGGTAGCATGTTTCCTTCTGCCATAGCCCTGACAATATTATTCGGTACAATGGCCACAATCTGGTCAATAAAAGAAACTTCTGTACTGGCAATGTTTGTAACGGTTTCTTTCAATTGTAAATCCACCCCGACACCGGGTTCGAAGGTATTTACCAGAAGCAGCCCTAAAACACACGCAATAAGAGTCGTAATAATATAATAGGCAAAAGTTTTGCCGGCGATTCGGCCTAAATCGGTAGTTTCTCCAATACTGGAAACTCCCATTACCAATGCGCTGAATACGAGTGGTATTATAACCATTTGAAGACCTCTCAAAAAGAGATCACCCAGCCATTTTGTATAAATAGTGTACTCATGACCAAATAATCCTAACAGGATGCCTAATGTTATCCCGATAAGGATTTGCCAAGGCAAAGCGAGCTTAAATTTTTTCCCCATATATACTTTATTTTTTAGAAAAATATCCCGTCAGCCTTTTATTGAAAAGCCAGACGGGATTTGGTTCTTCGCTTACAAATGTAGCGATTTTCCTTTCACATTTATTAAGAAAAACAAACAGAAAATTATAAATTCAGTTTTTCGCGGATATTTTTTGGAATTGCGCTCTTGTGCACCAGAATAGATATTGTTTTTGCTTTCACATAATTTTCGGATAGATAGTTATATCCGCCAAACCGATTAATTTCCGGCTTCCAAGAGTTCTTTACAATGTAATAAGTTGTGCCTTTTTCATCTTTTGCAAGCCCTATTATGTGCATCAGATGGTCGTCGGTGGTCGCATTGGATTCAAACCCCTTTTGCCTGCTCTCCTGAGTGACTCCGTCCTCTTTATATACTTTTGCGAATGAAAGCTCTTTCCCTTTCTCATTTTCCAGCTCCTCTTTTGCGGCATTTACTGCAATTCCCATTCTGTCTGAATAGCTCTTTTCGCTCATATCGCCGTCCCAGCATACGGTATGGCCATTTTTGAGAGCATAATCAATTACCTGCATAAATTCATCCAGCGGTATGTTATAGAAATTACCTGAGTCCCAGTTATCGGGAATCTCAAGACCAAATTTTGAATAATAGGGGTGGTGGGAGAAACTTGTAATCTCGACATAATCGTCAAGGTTAATTTTTAGACTGCTGAAAAATGTTACAGGTGTGAAATTCTTGCCTTTATGAACAAAATCTGTTGGAACTGTTCCAAGATAGATATCAAGTAAACTGTTTACAAGTTTTTCGTATTCGGGACTTTTGTTTTTAAGAGCAACAGGAGCCGATGCGATTGCATTTACAAAACTGTTAAGTTCTGAATGATTGTGCATTTTTGAGTTATAATTGATACCGTCGTATACCTCGTCCGGAACCATGCCATGTTCTTTAACTACTTTTATGAGCATATGCGACAAACTGCCCTCTCCAAGATTTCCCTTTCCCTCTTTGATAAAGTTGTCATTTATCCTGTTGATGTAATTATACCTTACAGTATGCATTTCGGAAAGATCATATTCGCCTTTTCCAACTCTCAAAAGCTCAGATTCAAGAAATGAAGTTGTTGCGAAGGACCAGCATGTTCCGGTAACAGCCTGATTTTTTACTGGAGTTGCAGCATGTTTGACAATTGTAGAAAATTTATAAGCTTCAGGTTTTGCGTTTTGCGCAAAACCCATGCTGAAACAAAAAAAGGTTAACAATAATGCATTTACTCTTTTCATAGCGCTTTCTTTATTTTAATACGCGAACATATTTTTCCCCATTCAAAACCAGCTCTTTTCCCTCAAATCTCCACTCAATTACCGCACCCATAGACAGGCTGTTAAACAACCAGATTCTCCCGTCACGGAAATCGTAGGTTGAATACGCTCCTCCGTCCGGAATCCACTTGCCCGAAGCCGGATCTTTGAGCGCTTTGCTATAAGTCCAGTCTTTGTTAAATACAACTCTTGTTGTAAAGGTTTTTCCTTCAAATTTTAAATATTTCTCCCATATACCTACAATGCCGGAAGTTACATTGGATTTATCCGTTGTCTTATCGTATTTTTTGGCTGGATTTGCACCTTTTGCAAGAAGCACGTCTGCCGACTTTTTGCGTCCATATCTCTGCGCCCAATACAATGCAGTGTTTCCCTCCTTGTCTTCAGCTTCTAATTTTGCACCCTTTTCAATAAGAATCCCTAAAATATCGGTATATGTACCGTATTTATTACCCATTGCATTCACAGCTCCGGCAGCATGCATAAGTGCTGTTTTACCCCATTTGTCCTGGATGTTAATGTCGGCCCCTTTGCTAATTAATAATTTTGTGGCATCAACAGAGCCACCAACAACAGGTATCCCTCCTAAAATAACCTTTAGAAGACCGCCTTTGACTGCATACATCAAAGCAGTTTCGTCGTTTTTATTCTGAATATTAACATTTGCACCTTTTGAAACAAGTATTTTTAATGGAGCCATTTTCTGAACGGCACCCATCAGTGGAGTAATCCCATTACCATCCTGAGCATCAATGTTTGCTCCTTTTTCCAAAAGCAGGTTGAGTATTTTTTCGCAATTTTTCTCATTGGGGTCTGCTCCCATAAAGTTGAAGACAGCTTTATGCAAAGGGGTGTAATTCATCTTATTTTTTGCATTTATGTTGGCTCCCCGCTTAACAAGCAGTTGCACCATTTCAAGCATCGAAGTTTCCATAAGTGGTGTGTATCCGCCAAGCTCGTCATCTCCCTCAATATTTGCACCTTCGTCCAGCAGATATTTTGCCATCTCCAGCTGATTTGATATAACCGCCCAGTGCAAAGAAGCCCGCAATATTTCTTCTTTTATACCCAGGCTTACAGCTTTTTCAAGAATTAATTTTGCTGCATCTATGTTTCCATATCTTGCGGCATAACCAAGTGCAGTTTGGGATGTTCTGTATGCCGATTGTTGCCTTATGAGAATATTTGCACCTTTATCCAGTAACAGCTTTACTGCATCGGTATATTTTCCGGCAGCAAGCATCAACGCTGTTTCACCTGCCTTGGTCTGAATATCGAGACTCGCACCTTTGTCGATGAGAATCTTTGTTATTTCTGTGTTGTGCACACCAAGCATTAACGCTGTGTATCCAAGCTTGTTTTGAATGTTAATTTTTGCCCCCTTGTCAATCAGAAGCTTTGCACTCTCGGTATAGGTAAAATTCGGTTTTCCTATTGCATGCATAAGAGCAGTATTTCCTCCTGCTTCATGGAGTGAGCCGTCCCACTTAATCAAATCGTCCTGCAAATCAATCAATGCTCCCTTTTCGAGCAACAACTTAACCATCTCAGGGAACTTTACAGCTTTCATAAGAACGGTGTATTTCCAGGAGACTTCCGGCATGGACTCTATGTTCCACTCATTGATTTTGATTCCTTTTGCATTAATGAGAAGCTTAGTTACTTCCGGAAATTGTCCATTCATCGAAAGGGCTAAAACTGTTTCTTTGCCAACCTTAGTGTTGGGATTCGCACCTTTTGCCAGCATAGCTTTTACCTCTTCAACTTCTCCCCTGAAAATTTTTGTTGAAAAATCCTGAGCAAGAAGTTTGGTGCTGCCTCCCCAGGTAAGTAAGGCAGAAAAAATGATGATACCAGCAAAAAGTGTTTTTTTCATACGTGAATGTTAGTGGGATTATTAATAGAACGTAAAACTAACGATATTTTTTTATTAAATTTACAAAACTCGTTCATTAATAATATAAGCCGGTATGCTTTTTAACTCGATATCGTTTGTTGTATTCCTGCCGGTTGTTTTCTTCCTGTATTGGTTTGTTGCAAGGAGAAATCTGAGATTGCAAAATATCCTGCTGCTTGTATCCAGCTATTTTTTCTATGCCTGCTGGGATTGGAGATTTCTCTTTTTGCTTGTTTTCTCGACCTTCCTGGATTATTTTACTGGACTCAAAATACACCAGGCTACCAGGCAACGGGCTAAAACAATATGGCTTTGGATAAGCATAATAATCAATCTTGGATTTCTTGGCGCATTCAAATATTATAATTTTTTCTCACAATCATTTGCAGAAGGAATAGATTTACTAGGGATTCATACCAGTCTTGCAACTTTGAATTTCATCCTGCCGGTTGGTATATCTTTCTATACCTTTCACGGATTGTCGTATGTTATCGACCTATACAAAGACCGTATAAAACCGGAAAGAGATTTTATCAATTACTCTGTCTTCGTAAGTTTCTTCCCATTGCTTGTCGCAGGGCCAATCGAAAGGGCAACGCACCTTTTGCCGCAGATTGTCAAACCGAGGGCTTTTGACTATTCAAAAGCTACGGATGGTTTGAGGCAAATATTGTGGGGCTTGTTTAAGAAAATTGTCATTGCCGATAATTGCGCTGAGTACGCAAATGTCATTTTCAATAATTCCTCAGATTATTCAGGAAGCACTCTTGTGGTGGGCGCTATTTTCTTTACGTTCCAGATTTATGGCGACTTTTCGGGATATTCAGATATTGCGCTGGGTACAGCAAGACTGTTTGGAATAGATTTGCTTAGAAACTTTGCATTTCCATACTTTTCAAGAGACATTGCAGAATTCTGGAGGAGATGGCATATTTCACTGTCGTCATGGTTCAGGGACTATGTTTATATCCCGCTTGGCGGAAGCAAAGGCGGAACATGGATGAAGATTCGAAATACATTTATAATCTTCATTTTAAGTGGTTTGTGGCACGGTGCAAACTGGACCTATATTACATGGGGAGCCCTAAATGCAGTCTATTTTCTCCCGCTTATGCTCACTAACAATAACAGGAACAATATCGGAATTGTAGCTGCAGGTAAAAGCTTGCCTACGGTAAGAGATTTTTTCATGATATTATTCACATTTGCTATTACTGTCTTTGCCTGGATATTTTTCAGGGCAGAGAACATTGGACAGGCATTGGAAATTGTTTCTGAAATATTCTCAGCATCGCTTTTCACGTTTCCCGATTTTCCCGGCATACATGAGTCTATAACAATCGTATTACTACTCCTTGTATTTATAACTATAGAGTGGAAGGGTAGGGAGCATCAATACGCAATTGAAAAGTTGGGTGTAAACAAGAGCCGTTCACTCCGGTGGTCGTATTACATTGCTATTTTGCTCTCTCTTTACCTGTTCGGGAACTTTGCCAGTAATATTGAGTTTATTTATTTTCAGTTTTAAAATCAGGAAAGGGAAATGAAAAAATTTATCCGCTTATTATTTAAGTTTTCACTTATAATCATAGCACTAAATACTGTTATATTTATCGTAAAAGAGATGACATTCAGGCCATATTACCTGCATTCAACAAAATACAACTCCTACTTATTATCCGATTCACACGGATACAAATTGTATGATCTTACTGAAAAAATGGGTGTAGCCAACTTCTCCTTTCACAGTGAATCATATCTGGATATTTACAGAAAACTATTATACCTCTCCAGCAGAAACAAGACAGATACCCTTTACATTTCTGTAGACGACCATACTCTGAGTCCGTACAGGGAACAGTCCAATAATGGCTATAAATCAATTAAATACAGCTTTACTCAGGGAAATTATAATTTATTGGATTATGCTATATTCAAGATGCAATACTACATAGTCATATTTGACCCCAATATTCGTGCGATAATCATACATTTTATTGGAACACAGGTTAAAAAACTTATTAGTTTCTCAGATAAAAGCAAAATAAATGCCACAAACGCTCCATGGAACACTCTATCCAGAGCTGTAAAATTAAAACTTGCCGAAGGAAGAGTCAGGGAGCAATTCCCCTCAGGCACCCCCTCCAAAAAACTTGAAAAATCGCTTCAGGACATTATCAATCTATGTAAGCAGATGAATATAAAATTGATTGGGATAAAGTTTCCTCTCTCGGGAGAATTCCTTGAAATACTGGGTAATAAATCTTACAAAGCAGACAGTATATTGGTATCTCAGGGAGTTGAAGTATGGGATTTCAAAAACATATTTTCTAATATTGGCAACTACTTTGAAGATCCTGACCATGTAAATCCAGAAGGCGCAAACGTTTTGATTGACTCGATGAGCAGGAGGGCCGGCCTAAAGAACCGCCAGTATTACGCAAAATAATCTGCATCACTAATCATTTATTCCAATAACTCTTGCATAATTGAAATATATATTTTTACTTTGCAAATAAAAGTACTTTCAAATGAAAGAGGAAAAGGATTACATTCAGGATATATCTGAGATTCGCTCAATGATGGAGCGTTCTTCAAAATTTCTGTCGCTCTCCGGGATGGCAGGCGTTATGGCTGGTATATATGCGTTGGTGGGAGCATTTGTCGCATACACAGTTTTTGATTTCAATCCCGATACGATTGTATACAGCGCTGCTGAGTCAGAAGGTTCATCGGCAAACCTTGCTAACGTAATTTATGTTGCCATTGCGATTCTTATTCTTGCTTTGAGTACAGTTGTTTTTCTTTCCGGAAGAAATGCGGGTAAAAGAGGTGAAAAGATGTGGAACTCAACTACTAAGCGTCTTATGACCAATATGGCCGTTCCGCTAGTTGCAGGAGGTATTCTGATTCTTGTACTTATCGCAAAAGGATTGATTGGCCTTATTGCCCCTGTTTCGCTGATATTCTATGGAATAGCAATATTTAATGCCAGCAGGCACACACTTGAAGAGGTAAAAGTACTTGGAATTATTCAGATAGGGTTGGGCCTCATTAGCTCTTACTTCATTCAGTATGGCTTAATAATATGGGCTTTGGGCTTTGGAGTTGTCAATATTATTTATGGTATTTACATGCATTATAAATACGAAAGGTGAAAATTTTAACAGACGGTTTGCATAAAGCTTTTGAAAGCAGGATTCGGCTCGGAATAATGTCGGCTCTTGCTGTCAATGACGTGCTTGATTTCAATGCACTTAAAGAGTACCTTGATGTGACCGACGGAAATCTCGCAAGCCATATAAAAGCACTTGAAAAAGAGGAATTTATAGGAGTAGAAAAATCATTTGTAGGCAAGAAACCTAATACCAGATACTTTATGACAAAAGAAGGAAAGATGGCATTCAATGATCATTTGGAAGCATTGGAAAAATTTATCAAATCGGGAAAATCAATTTAAATACAATTATATATTTTTTTATTCACATACTTTGAAAAACAAAGTTCTTTTAAATAAATTTTAACACACAAAAATCATGAAAGAAGAAATACTAGCATTTCTGAACGACCCCGAACAACTGGAAAAAATGTACAGAAGCAACAAAGTGCTTTTCAAGAGGGAATTCGGCCTTCTTTATCCCGAAATCAATGGCAACCCAATCGCAGACACATGGAACGAAAGGCTCAGTTATGAAAGCGAAGCAATCAACTGGGGTAACGGCAAAGAACTTTTTATTATAATTGCAGCCGCTCTGCTTGCAGGACTTATTGCAAAGATTCCGGCAATGTTTGCATTGGACGAAGAGTTCTTTTATCCCCGCAATATTGGGTTTGTACTCTTCCCGATATTGGCTGCCTATTTTTCCTGGAAGAACAACCTGTCAAAAGGCAAGATTGCTCTTATAGCAGGAGCTATGCTTACAGGACTTGTTTTTATCAACTCTCTCCCCCTTCCCGAGACCGATACATTGATTCTTTCTTGCATCCATTTAATCCTCTTTTTGTGGGCAATAACAGGATTTGCGTTTGTTGGTGGAATTAAGGACAGCAACAGAAGACGTCTAGAGTATCTCAAGTATAATGGAGACCTGGTTGTGATGACAACTCTCATTCTTATTGCAGGCGGAATAATGAGTGCCGTAACAATAGGTCTGTTCGAACTCATTGGGTTTAAAATAGAGGAATTCTATTTTAGTTATTTTGGAATATTCGGAGTAGCTGCTGCTCCGGTTATCGCAACTTATCTGACACAAACAAATCCGCAGCTTGTTGGTAAGGTATCTCCCGTAATAGCAAAGATATTCAGCCCGCTTGTGCTGGTAATGCTTTTGGTTTTTCTTGGAGCAATGATTATGTCTGGAAAGGATCCATACAACGACAGGGAGTTTCTGATTATCTTCAATGCCCTGCTGGTAGGCGTTATGGCTATTATTTTCTTTTCTGTTGCCGAGACATCAAAAGGAAACAAGAGTCGTGCAGAGATATGGATTCTCCTTCTGCTCTCCGTTATCACTATTGTAGTAAACAGCATCGCACTTTCTGCTATTCTCTTCAGAATCTCTGAGTGGGGAATCACGCCCAACCGCGCAGCAGTCCTGGGAGCAAACATTCTCATTCTGATAAATCTTATTATGGTCACAGCGCAACTTTATAAGTTTCTTGCGAAGAAAACCGACCCGGAAGATATCGGAAACGCTATTGCCAGGTACCTGCCTGTCTATGTGATCTGGACAATTGTCGTCACATTTATATTTCCGCTCATTTTTCTTTAGACTTTGACGCAGTTTGAGGTATCCATTAGTTAAAACTGCATTTTCCATGTAGTTGATAATTGGCTAGTTACCTCAAACTGCGTCAAAGTCCTAAAACGGGAAAGGGAGTGAACATTGTTCACTCCCTTTGTGGGCCCAGCTGGGCTTGAACCAGCGACCCCCTGATTATGAGTCAGGTGCTACTAACCAACTGAGCTATAGGCCCGG
>Ga0316605_10000348_pt1 | contig 36047 bp, 28 predicted proteins | sample OWC_soil_day20_n_FD_207666 | JGI IMG/M metagenome (GOLD analysis project Ga0316605, IMG submission 207666) | Wetland soil microbial communities from Old Woman Creek delta, Ohio, United States - OWC_soil_day20_noCT | ecosystem: Environmental > Terrestrial > Soil > Wetlands | place: USA: Ohio...
GCGTGCCGGATGGCCCCTCGTCCACAGCCGCCGTCACCTCGATGACGGCCTCCTCGCCCAGGCCCAGGGCGGCGGGCCGCCGGCGGGTGCGGGTGGAGAGGATGAAGGCCTCCTCCCCCATCTCGCGCTTCACGATGTCCAGGGCGTCCTGCATGGATCCGGCTTCGAAGGTCTTCACGCGCATGGTTGGCCCTTCATGAGACGGTTCCCAGGTTCACGACGCGGACATCCATGGGAACCTCGCTGTGGCTCAGCACCACGAGGTGGGGCAGGGCCCGTTCGAGCAGGCGCCGGAGGTGGGGCCGGACCACCGGGTTGGTGAGGAGCACGGGCTGGGCGCCGGGCAGCATGGCCGCGATGCCGTTGGCGATGCGCGAGAGCAGCTCCTGGGTGCGGCCGGGCTCCAGGGCCAGGAAGCTGCCCCGGTCCGTCTGCTCGATGCCGCCCTGGAGGGTCTGCTCCAGGGAGGGATCCAGCACCAGCACGCCCAGTTCGCCGCTCTCGGACACGTGGGGGCTGGTGAGGACGCGCCCCAGGGCCTGCCGCACGTATTCGGTGATGAACCCGATGTCCTTGGTCATGGTGGCGCCGTCGGCGGTGGCCTCGAGGATGCGGCCCAGGTCGCGCACGGGCACCCGCTCGCGCAGGAGGTTGTGCAGCACCTTCTGGAGGGTGGTGACGGAGATGACGTTGGGGATGAGGTCGTCCACCAGCCGGGGCGTGGTCTCCTTGAGGGTGTCGAGGAGGTGCTGGACTTCCGGCCGGCCCAGCAGGTCCGGCGCGTGCTGCTTGATGAGCTCGGAGAGGTGCGTGGTGAGCACGGTGGCCGGTTCGACCACGGTGTAGCCCAGCATCTGCGCCCGGTCCCGCTGGGTGTCGGGAATCCAGTAGGCGGGCAGGCCGAAGGCGGGCTCGGAGGTGGGGGTGCCGGCCAGGTCCTCCGTGGCGGTGCCGGGGTTCATGGCAAGGAACTGGGAAGGCTGCAGCTCCGCCCGGGCGATCTCCTCGCCCCGGAGCAGGATGCGGTACGTGAGCGGCGGCAGCTGCAGGTTGTCCCGGATGCGGACCGGCGGCACCACGATGCCCAGCTCCTGGGCCATCTGGCGCCGGACGGCCTTGATGCGCTCCAGCACCGTGCCGCCCTGGTTCACGTCCAGCAGGGGGATGAGGCTGTAGCCCACCTCCAGGCCCAGGGGATCCACCTTGAGCAGCCCCTCGACCCGGTCGGCCGATTCCGCGGCGGCGGCCTTGGCCTTCTCCGCGGCAGCATGCTCCTCGGCGGGGGTGGGGATGACCTTGGGCAGCTTCCAGGCCGCGTAGGCCATGACGGTGAAGATGGACGCCATCACCCAGAAGGGGAACAGGGGCAGCCCCGGCACCGCCCCGAAGAGGAAGAGCACGGAGGCGGCGATGGCCAGGGGGCGGTGATCGGCGCCCAGCTGGCCCACGACCTCGCTGCCCAGGCCGGAGGCGTCGGCGCCGCTGCGGGTGGTGAGGATGGCGCCGCCCACGCTGATGAGCAGGCTGGGGATCACCGTCACCAGGCCGTCGCCCACGGTGAGGAGGGTGTAGACCTCCAGGGCCTGCACGACGGGCAGGTTGTACTGGACCACGCCCAGGATGATGCCCGCCACGATGTTGACGGCCAGGATGATCAGGGCCGCCACGGCGTCCCGCTGGGTGAACTTCACGGCGCCGTCCATGGCGCCGTAGAAGCCGGCCTCCTCCTGGAGGTCCTTGCGTCGGCGCCGGGCCTCCTGCTCGTCGATGTAGCCCGCGTTCAGGTCGGCGTCGATGGCCATCTGCTTGCCGGGCATGGCGTCCAGGGTGAACCGGGCGGTCACTTCCGCGATGCGGCCGGCGCCGTGGTTGATCACCAGGAACTGGATGGCCAGCAGGATGAGGAAGACCACCAAGCCGATCACATAGCTGCCGCCCACCACGAACTGGCCGAAGGCCTTCACCATGTGCCCGGCGGCATCCGCCCCCTGGTCGCCGGCGTAGAGCAGAATCCGCCGGGTGGTGGCCACGTTGATGGCCAGACGGAAAAGCGTCACCACCAGCAGCACCGAGGGGTACGAGCTGAACTCCTTGGGGCGGCGGACATACATGCCCACCATCAGGATCACCAGGCTCAGGGTGATGTTCAGGACGATGAGCAGATCCAGCGCAAAGGCCGGCAGGGGCAGCACCATCACCACCAGGACGACCATCACGAATACGGGCGCAGCCAGGTCCGCCCGCCTCGCCAGGCGGCCCATATACGGAAGCAGACGGTCCAGGAAGGTCAACATACCGACACCCGGGGGGTTCGGGGCGAGGGCCGTGCCACAAACCCCTTGAACCGATCACGGCTTCACATCGGAGGCTGGACTGGGAGGTTCCCATGACCGTTCTCCGTCACACCATGCACCTGGCCGCCCCGCCCTCGGCCGTCCATCCCCTGCTGTGCCCAGTCCGGGAGCGCGACTGGATCGAAGGCTGGTCGGCCACCGTCCTCCGCTCCGCCAGCGGTTGGGCCGAGCCGGGCTGCGTGTTCACCACCCCGGGGCTGGAGGGCCCCGACTGGCTCTGGGTCGTCGCCGTCCACCAGTCGGACCGCATCCGGTTCACGGTCCACGCCCCGGGTTCCCACGCCACGCTGCTGGATCTGGACCTGGCCGCGGAAGGCAGCGGAACCCGTCTGGCGTGGACCTACGACCTGGTGCCCCTCAGCCCCATTGGCGAGGCCTACATCCAGGGATACGCGGCGCGCTTCCCGGCGGCCCTGGCGCTGCTGGAGCGCCGGCTGGTCCATTTCCTGACAACGGGTACCATGCTCCGGACGGACTGACATGCTCACCATCAGCGCCCTGGCCCGGCGGTTCGGCCTTTCCCGCAGCGCCCTGCTGCACTACGACCGCATCGGCCTGCTGCGGCCCAGCGGCCGGTCCGCCAAGGATCACCGCCGCTACAGCGAGGCGGACGCCGCCCGCCTCGAGGCGATCTGCGCCTACCGGAGGGCCGGGGTCCCCCTGGACGCCATCGGCGCCCTCCTCGCCCACCCGGATCGGCTCGCGGCCACCTTGCAGGCGCACCTGGCGGACCTGGATCGCCAGATGGCCGACCTGCGGACCCGGCTGCGGGTGACCGTGGGCCTGCTGCGGAACCCGGACCTCCTGGAAGGCCTGCAGGCGATGGACAAGGCCACCTGGGTGACTCTGCTCCGGGCCTCGGGGTTCACGGACGCCGACATGGACCGCTGGCACGGGACTTTCGAGCGGACCGCCCCGGACAGGCACCAGCGCTTCCTGGCCTTCCTGGGCCTTTCGCCGGAGGAGATCACGGGGCTCCGGGCCCGGGCCTCAGCGTCAGGGCATCCCAGCGCTCCGGTGGATGGAACCGGCAGCGCCAGCCCGCCCAGCTCACCCGCTGAAAGGTGACCTGGCCGGGCCAGGGAACCCGGTCCAGCCAGCGTCGCAGCGCCCCCTGGAGGCGGAGGCGCTGCTCAGGCGTCAGGGCGATGTCCGCCCCCACCCAGGCGCCGGGCCGCCGGGCCTTCACCTCCAGCAGGCGCAGGTCCGGGCCCCGGCACAGGAGCAGATCCAGCTCCCAGCGGCCCAGCTTCTGACGCCAGGCGACCAAGTCCCAGCCCCGCAGCCAGAGCAGCCAGAGGGTCAGGCGCTCGGCCCGCAGGCCCAGCCGGCGGGCGGCCTCACCGCGTCTCGAACCCGTCATGCGAGTGGCCTCTGAGAAGAAGAAACTGAACACCACCAAGACACCAAGACACCAGATACGGTTTTGTCTCGCGTATCCGCTACGCGGATACCGAGAAGACACCAAGAAAAGCCAAAGCCCTTGTTCCAGTTCTTGGTGGTTCGTCTTTCCATCTGAAGTTGTGGGATCTATTCGTCGCGCCTCGGCAGCAGCAGGCTGCGCTGCACGCGTTCGAGGTTCCCGTGGAGGCGGACGATCTTCCAGGCGAGGATCATGGCGTAGCCCAGCCAGACCCACAGCAGGCGGGGATCCACCGGGGTGCGCTTCAGCACGTCGGTGCCGAGATCCAGGCGCAGGCCCTGGAGGTACCACACCACCACCCCGAAGGCGATGAGCAGGTAGCCCCAGCGGATCCAGTAGGGCCGCAGGCCCTCCTTCACCTTCCAGCGCATGAGCAGCCAGCGGTCGAAGCGGTCGGTCTTCTCCTCGGCGAAGTGCAGGGCCAGCAGCTGGTCCACCAGCGGGGCGTAGCGGTGCACCTTCAGCTCCTGGATCTCCTCGTCGCCGTTCACCTTGCGGAGGAAGGCCGACCGGATCTTCCCGACGCACTCCTCCCAGGGCGCCTCCTCCCGCTGCAGCGAGAGGTGCAGGCGCACCAGGCCCACCCACAGGAGGGCCTGGGCCAGCAGCACCGCCCACAGGGACCAACCCTGCCAGCCCTGGGTGCGGACGAGTTCGAGGAAACGGGTGAGATCCATGGGGGTAGCTTAGCGGATGCGGGCGGCCCAGCCCGGACTCCGGGGCGAACTGCACCGCCCATAGGCAAACCGGACCGCCGTCACCTGGGCCGAGGTGTAGGCTGGCCCCCACGGAGGGTGCCATGGCGGCTGAGGGCCTGAAGACGGCGGCGAACTGGGCGAAGGACCTGGGGGTGCCCGAGAAGAAGCTGAAGGACGCGCTGAAGGCCGCGGGCATCGAGCCCGACGCGAAGAAGGGCGTGTGCGCCTACTACTCCCAGGCCTCCGCCGAGAAGGCGAAGAAGGCCATCAAGTAGGCCCTAGACCTTGCTCCAGGGCACCTCGCCGGCGGCGAGGAAGGCCTCCCCGCCCAGGCCCTGGTCCTCCGCCCGCCTGAGGAGGTGCTGCAGGGCCTCGGCGGTGGCCTCGGCATCCTGAAGGGCGCGATGGGCGCGGGTGTTGGTGATGCCGAGGAATTCGCAGAGCTCGGCGAGGCTGCGCCGGGGCAGCTCGGGAATGAGCTTCTTGGCCAGCAGGCGCGTGCAGATGAGCCGGTGGCGCCGCCAGACGCCCTCGGGCAACCAGGCCTTGAGGAAGCTGCCGTCGTAGGGCGCGTGGTGGGCCACCCAGATGCGGCCTTCCAGCTTCGGCGCCAGCTTCAGGGCCACCTGCTCCCAGGGCGGCGCGCCGGCCAGCATGGGCAGGCTGATGCCCGTGAGGCGCTGGATCTCCTCGGGCAGGAAGCCCTGGATGGCGGCCAGGCTCGACCAGCGGTCCTCCACCACCAGGCCCGACAGGCGCACCACGCCGACTTCCGTGATCTCCGACGGCTGGAGGAAGCGTCCGTCCTTGCCCCAGCGGGCCTTGGGGCTGCCGCCGGTGGTCTCCAGGTCGAGCACCGCGAACCGCAACTCCCGCAGGGCGGAGGAGCCTGATTCGAGGAGCGGCGCCTGGGTCATGCGCTGACCAGGGTCTTCAGGCCGTCCCGGAACAGCACGTCCACCTTCTTGCCGACTTTGCGCTGGATGCGGCCCAGGCCGAAGGTCGGATGGTCCATCCAGGCGCCCTCCTCCCAGGATTCGGCCACGCTGTACGGCTTGGCCTTGGCGCCGCCCTGCTCCTGGGCCAGCACCTGCTGGAACTGGTTGACCAGTGAGCCGGGTCGAGGTCCGCCGGCCTTCGCGGCCGCGGCGATGCGGGGGGTGCGGGGCAGGGGGTCGGGCTTGGCCGCGCGGAACTTGTGCACGGAGCGGCAGTTGCCGCAGATGAGCTTGTCGGGGATGCCGTTGGTCACCGTCAGCACCTGGTGCCGGGTCTCTCCGCCGCAGCGCCCGCAGGGGGCGTCCACATCCTGGCCGGCGTAGTAGGTCTTTGTCATGTCACCAGATTAGCAGGACCTGGCCCCGGATTCCGAAGCCCGACCCCGAGGTCCGGCATGCAGGGCGGGGACCCGAAGGCCCCCGCCCTGGCCGAGCTTCCGGATGCTCCTACTTCTTCGTGTGGCCCAGCCAGCCGGTGGGCGTGAAGTCGTTGGGATTGTTCGTGTAGAGCAGGCCGCTCTGGAAGTAGGCCTGGTGCTCCTGGACGCTGGGCTGGAAGACGAAGCGCTGGCCGTTGCCGTTGCAGTCGAAGACATCGTCGAAGGAGGTGGTGATGTTCAGGATGATCTTGCCGGGGGCGCTGGAGAAGGTGCCCGACCGGGTGGCCACGCGCTTGGAGGTGTTGATGCAGACGTCGTGGTTCAGGTAGATCAGCGAGTAGTCGAAGGTGCCGTTGGCGTTGAAGGTGTAGAAGCTCCCCCAGGTGCCCGTGACGTCGATGAACTCCCAGCGGCCCACGAGGGCGGGGTCGAAGGTGGGGGCGGGGGCGGTGACGGTCACCGTGGCGGTGCCGGTGACGCCGCCGGCCGAGGCGCTGATGGTGGCGGTGCCCGCGCCGACGGCCGTCACGACGCCGTGGCTCTCGACGGTGGCCACCGAGGGACTGGAGGAGGTCCAGGTCACGTGGGTGTCGTAGGGCACGGTGGAGGTGCCGTTCGAGAAGTTGCCCGTGGCGGTCAGGTCCACCGTTCCGCCCACGGGGAGGGACGACGTGGGGGGATCCAGGCTGATGGAATTCAGGGTCGGGGCGGTCACGGTGATCGCCGCCTGGCCGGTGACGCCACCGTAGGTGGCGCGGATGGTGGCGGAGCCCGCCGAGAGGCCCGTGGCCTGGCCCAGGTTGTCGATGGTGGCGATGGCGGTGTTCGTGGAGGACCACTGCACGTCGTAGGTCATGTTGAGGCGGGTGCCGTTCGACCAGGTGACGATGGCCTGGAAGTCCTTCGTGGTGGTGATGGGGACGGTGGCGCTGGTGGGAGACACCTCCACCAGGGTGACGGTGGCCGCCGCGTTGACCGTCAGCGTGACGTGGCCGGACACGCCGCCGGAGGTGGCGGTGATGGTGCTGGTGCCCTGGGCCACGCCGGTGACCAGGCCGCCGGTGTTCACCAGGGCGATGGCCGGGGCGGAGGAGGTCCAGGTGGAGGCGCTCGTGAGGTTGGCGGTGCTGCCATCGGTGTAGGTGCCGGTGGCGGTGAGGGGCGTGGAGGCGCCGGCGGTGACCGAGGGGGTCGCGGGGGTGATGGCGAGGCTCGACAGGGTGGCGGCCGTGACGGCGAGGGTGGCGCTGCCGCTGATGGCGCCGTTGGTGGCCGTGAGGGTGGCCGTGCCGGCGGCGATGCCGGTGGCGACGCCGGACCCGTTGATGGTGGCCACGGCGGGGGCGGAGGAGGTCCAGGTCACGGTGACGGGGCCGGTGCTGCCGTCCGAGAAGGTGCCCGTGGCCGTGAAGGCCTTGGTGCCGCCCTTGGCCACCGAGCTGTTGGCGGGGGTGACGGCGAGGGAGAGCAGGCTGGCGGCGGTGACGGTCACCGGCGTCTGCGTCGTGACGCCGCCCGAGGTGGCGCTGACGGTGGCGGCGCCCGCGGCGACGCCCGTCACCAGGCCGGCCGCGTTCACGGAGGCGACGGCGGGGGTCGAGCTGGTCCAGGTCACGCTGCCAGTGAGATCCCGGCTCGTGCCGTCGGAATAGGCGCCCATGGCTGTGAGCTGGCGGGTGGCGCCCTTGGCGAGGGAGGGCGAGGCGGGGGTGATGCTGAGGGCCGTCAGGGTGGCGGCGGTGACCGAGACCTGGGCCTGGGCCGAGGTGGCGCCGGAGGCGGCGGTGAGCGTGGCGCTGCCGGCGGCCACGCCCGTGACCAGGCCGCCGCTGCTCACGGAGGCGATGGTCGGCGCGGAGCTGGTCCAGGTGACGGTGGCGGTGAGGTCCTTGGTGGTGCCGTCGGAGTAGGAACCCGTGGCCGTGAACTGCTTCGTGGCGGACCGGCTGAGCGAGGTCGTGGCCGGCGTGACGGCGAGGCTGTTCAGGGTGGCGGTGGGCGCCGGAGGCTGGGGGGCCGGGGCGCTGGAGCCGCCTCCGCCGCCACCGCAGGCGGTGACGATGATGGCCAGGAGGCCCGCCAGAAGGGCGCGGCCCGAGGGGCGTCGGCTGTGGTGATGGGAGCGGGGGTGGGCCTGAATCGGGCGCATGGCGGTCTCCAGAAGGGATGCCCCAGCTTCGGCGTGGCCGGCGTGGTCAGGCAGGTACGCTTCCGAGAAGGAGGCTGGGCCACCTTGGATTGCCGGATCTCGCGGATCCCCCGTAGACTGGTCCCCACCACCCCCGGAGCCATCCCCTGAGCGCACGGACGCCCACCGTCTTTCTGGATCCGCAGAGCCGCGAGCCGGTCTATCTGCAGATCGCACACTCTCTTATGCAGGAGATCCACCGCGGCCGCCTGCATCCGGGGGATGCCCTGCCCGGGTACCGCACCCTTGGCGAGCGCCTGGGGGTGAGCCGCAACACCGTGATGGCGGCCTACCGGGAGCTGCAGGCCGAGGGGTGGGTGGTCTCCACCCCGGGCGAGGGCAGCGTGGTGGCGCCCGATCCGCCGACCCGCCTGCCGGGTCAGGCCCCCTCGACCGAGGTGGTCCCCGAGGGCGTGACCATGGGCTTCGACCTGGCCTCGGGGCGGATGGAGGAGGCCCCCAAAGGCGCGCCCGGGCTGCTGAAGGTCGCCAGCGGCCTGCCGGATCCCCGGCTGCTGCCCGGCGCCGAGCTGGCCCGGGCCTACCGCCGGGCCCTGGTCCTCAACCGCCAGCAGAACCTCGAGCTGGAGGATCCCCAGGGCCACCCCATGCTGCGCCAGTCCCTGGCCCGGATGCTCAGCGAATCCCGGGGCATCGCCGCCTCGCCGGAAAACATCCTCGTGACCCGTGGCAGCCAGATGGCCCTGTTCCTGGCGGGCCAGGCCCTCATCTCCCCGGGGGAGGCCGTGGCGGTGGAGGCCCTGGGTCATCCGGGCGTGTGGGAGGCCTTCGCCCGCGGAGGCGCCCGCTGCCTGCCCGTGCCCGTGGACGGCGAGGGGATGCGCGTCGGCGCCCTGGTGCAGCTGGCGGAATCGGAGCGGCTGCGGGCCGTGTTCGTGACGCCCCTCCGCCAGTACCCCACCCTGGTGCCGCTGTCGAGCCAGCGGCGGGCGCGCCTCATGGCCATGGCCCAGGCGCACCGCTTCGCCATCATCGAGAACGACCAGGACAGCGAGTTCCTCTTCGAGGGCCGGCCCCGGGCGCCCCTGGCGGCGGACGACCGCGCCGGCGTGGTGATCCACGTGGGCACCCTCAGCAAGATCTTCAGTCCCAACCTGCGCCTGGGCTATGTGCACGGCCCGGCCCCGCTCATCGCCCGCATGCGCGCCCTGCGCCAGGCCCTGGACCGGCAGGGCGACATGGTGCTGGAGCGGGCCTTCGCCGAGCTGCTGGACGACGGTGCCATCCACCGCCACCTCAACCGCATGCAGCAGACTTACCGGATCCGCCGCGACGTGCTCTGCCGCGCCCTGGAACGGGCCCTGGGCGACCGCCTGAGCTTCCAGGTGCCAGAGGGCGGCCTGGCGCTCTGGGCCCAGGTGGCCGAAGGCGTCGACGTGGACCGCTGGGCCGCGCGCGCCCTGGAGCAGGGGGTGGCCTTCCAGCCCGGCCGGCGCTTCGCCTTCGACGGAGGCCCAGTGCAGGCCCTGCGCCTGGGCTTCTCGAACTATCCCGAATCCGATCTGGAGGAAGTCGCCCTCCGCATGCGCGCCGCGCTGGGAGACGACCGATGACCCTGCTGCTCAGCGCCCTGGATGGCCGCATCACGTTGAAGGGCCTGTTGGGCACCGGGGGCATGGGCGAGGTGCACCGCGCCTGGGATTCCGGGCTGGAGCGCCCCGTGGCCGTGAAGTTCGTGCGCGGCGGCGATCCCCGCGAGGCGGACCGCCTGCTGCTGGAGGCCCGCCTGCAGGCGAGGGTGGAGCATCCGAACGTGGTGCGCGTGCACGACACGGGCACCCTGGAGGGGCGCCCCTGCATCCTCTTCCAGCTGGTGGAGGGACGCACCTTCGCCGACCTGGGCACCGAGGGCGACTGGCGCGTCCGCGTCGCCCTGGCGGCCCAGGCGGCCCGGGGGCTGGGCGCGGCGCACCGCACAGGCCTGGTTCACCGCGACGTGAAGCCCGCCAACATCCTGGTGGAAGACACCGAGGAAGGCCCCCAGGCCCGCCTGTCGGACTTCGGCCTGGCGCGGGACGAGGAAGGCGGCCTCACCCGCTCGGGCCTCATGATGGGCACCGTGGACTTCATGGCCCCGGAGCAGGTGACGGGCGCCGCGCCCGTGGATTTCCGCGCCGACATCTACGGCCTGGGCGCCACGCTCTACGCGGTGTTCGCAGGCCGACCCCCCTTCCGCAACAGCCTGGGCACAACCGCGGAGGCCCAGAGCACCCGGGAACTGCACGCGGCCACCCCCGCCGGAGAACGCCACCCCGGCGACCTGCTGCGCCGCGTGCTGGAGGAGGAACCCACCCCCATCACCGCCCTGGTGCCCGGGCTCCCCCGGGACCTCGCCACGGTCATCGCCAAGGCCATGGAGAAGGCGCCGGAACGGCGCTATGCCACCGCCGAGGCCCTGGCCGACGATCTCGACCGCGTGCTGCGCGGGGAGCCCATTCTGGCGAGCCCCGTGGGGTGGATGGAACGTGGAAGCCGGTGGGCTCGGCGGAATCCCCTTCCTGCGCGCGCCCTGGGCGCAGGCCTCCTCGCGGTGCTTGGCGCCATCGGGTTCGTCGCGTGGAGCAGCCGCCGTTCAACCCTCGCTTCCCATGAGGCGGCGCAGGTGGGCGCGGAAGCCAAGGCGCTGGAGCTGCGCCTGCGGCTGGCGCACCTGGCTCCAGCCCACGACCTGCGGCCCGTCATGGCCAAGATCGATGCCAGCCTGCTGCTCATGGACCAGCAGGACCAGGGCCCGGCGTCGGGGGCCGTCGCCTATGCCCGGGGCCGGGTCCGGCTGCTTCTCGAGCGCCTGCCGGAGGCCCGCCGGGACCTTGAGGCGGCGCAGCGCCGGGGGTTCAAGGGCCGGGAGCTGGATGAGGCCCTGGGGTTGGTCTACGGCAAGCTCTACCAGCGCGATCTGCCGGCGGTGGAAGTCATCCAGGAGCCGGCCACCCGGGAGCGACGCCTGGCCGAGCTGCAGCGCGAATTCAAGGGACCGGCGCTGGCGCACCTGGAGGCGGCCGGGATGGATCCGGTCCTCAAGGCCCACATCGCCCTGCTCCACGGCCGCTACGAAGAGGCCCGGAACTGGGCCATGACCGCTCGACGGATGGATGCGGAACGGACGGATGGCACCCTGCTGGCGGCCCAGATCTGGGAGCGGGAGGGGAATGACGCCTTCAACCGGAAAGATCCCGACCGGGCCCTGCTGTGCGCCCGGGAAGGCACCCGGGTGGCCAAGAACCTGATGGAAGACGTGCGCAGCGATCCCGCGGTGCCCTTCATCATCGGGCGGCTGAAGGATCTGGAAGCCGTCGTCCTGGCCCAGCAGGGCGGGGACATCCGGCCATTGGCGGAGGAGGGGCTCTCCTACATCGACAAGGCCCTGGCGCTGAACCAGGACCTGGCCCCCCTCTGGCTGGCCAGGGTATCGCTGCTCGGCACCCTCGGCGTGGTGGACAACATGCAGGCCGACAGCGCCGGCATCCGCCATGCCGAGGAGATGGTGGAAGGCAGCAGGCGCGCCACCACGCTGGCGCCCGACTGGGGCGAGACCCACATGCGCCTGGCTTGGTCCCACCAGAACCTGGGCAACAACCTGAACCAGCAGGGCCTGGATAGCGGCTCCAACTACCAGGATGGCTACCGGGCGGCGATGGAGGCCTTCCGCCTTCAGCCCTGGAACCCGGACGCGCTGCTGATGGCCTTGACCAACATCAAGGGCGAGGTCAGCGCCAAAATGGATGACGGGCTGAATCCCAAGGAGGATATGGCCAAGCTCCTGGAACTCGCCAAGCAGTGGGAGGGCTTTCCGGGCGTGAGCCGGCTGCGGGCGCTGGGGATTTCGGCGGAGATTCCGATCCACCACGGACGCAGCGTCTGGATGGCGGGCGGGGACCCCGACCCGGTATTTGGCCGGGCCATGGCCGAATACCAGGAACTCATGAAGGCCGAGCCGGGGCAGGTGGGTCACCTCGCCAACCTTTGCTATGCGGCCTTTGAGCGCCTCAAGGCCCGGGGTTTCTCCGGGCGTCCTGGGGAGGACCTGATCCGGGAAGCCCTGCCCGGCCTTGAGGCGGCCATTCCCCACTATCCGGCCGTGCCCCTGCTGAAAGTCTGCAAGGCGCAGCTCCTGACGGCGCGGCTGCAGGCCCGGACCCCTGGGACGATGCTGGATCCTTCCCAGGTGGAGGCGGCCGGCAGGGCGGTCAGCGCCATGGAGGCCGCGCTCAAGCATCCCGCGGTGGGGGAAATTCGCGGCTGGTTCCGGCTGGCCCAGGCCGAAGCGGGATCCCGGGGCTTCGCCAAGCAGGCTCTGGCGGACTTCACCGAAGCCGCCCGCGGCATGCCGGTGATCCGGTCGCCCAAGATGGGCATGGTCCGCGCCTATCGCGCCCTGGGGACGGCGGTGGACCTGGACCGCGGGCTGAAGCTGAATGAAGACCTGCTGAAAACCTCCGCCGCGGCCGACCCAGAGCCCATGCTCCTGCAGGCCGTGCTCCTCAGGGATCTCGGCCGGGCGGAGGAGGCGGAACGCTGGCGCCAGAAGGCCCTCGCCGCCCAGCCCCTCCTGGCGGGCCACCCCCTGATGCGTGCGGCCGCGGGCACTTCTGGCCGCTGACCTTTTGTTCAAGCCTTACCCTGTCTCCGACTGGGGAAGCGTGGCTACGTAGGTGGCTTCACGGCATCGCAACAATGGGAGAGGTCGAATTCACTTGAATTTCGTTGAGGCCGGGGAGCTAATTGAAAAACCTACTCAGGAGTTCGCCATGGATGCTGGTTTGCTGGTATCGCTCTGTCTTGGTCTGGCTCTTTCAGTCCAGATGGCCATGCAGCGCGAAAACACAATGTTCTAGGTCTGTTTTATTGTGATGTTTGGCCACGCGGGTGGCGGTGCCCCCGTTCAAGGGCGACCCTTGTGGGCGCGGTGCGCATAAACACCAAGAAAGAGCCACCCAGGGTCGAGTGGGATCTGTAATAAAAGCCCTGGTGGAGCGAAGCGGAATGGTTCTGATCCTGTCAGCCTGAGATTTCTCAGGCCAACTGGGAGGTATTCAAGCGGGCGATGTGGATGACTCGCTCGCTTGGCCTTGGGCTTCGGATGGCAACTACCGCGGAGGTGGATCAACTCCTCTCGCGCCGGTGGCCCAGGTCGTTTCCTGAAACCGTGTCTGGGAGGCGCGACGGGCGGGGCCGAGCCTGGGGATGGCCGCGGTCCATGCCGGGTCGCGCCCCCACCGCGGAGTTCCCATGCTCAAGCCCCTCGCCCTCGCCACCCTCCTGCTCGCGGTTCCCGGGCAGGCCCAGGTCCCGAACACCCACCTCGGCGTGCCCGCCTCGGAGCTGGTCACCATCGACCTCAGCGTGCGCCACGACCTCAACACCGGGGCGGAGACCCTGGACCAGGGCATCTACCAGAACGGCGCCTGGTCCTTCCAGGCCGGCGCGAAACCCTTCCGTGTGCCCAAGGGCCGCACCCTCGTCGTCACGGACGCCCAGGCCTGGGTCCTCCACGAACCCGGCACGGGCACGCCGGCCTCCCTGGAGCTGATCCTGGAGAACGGTTCCTCCGGCTACTCCGGCAGCATGGCCCTCTTCACCTTCGCGGACATTCCCGCCAACGCCATGGGCGTGAAGCGCCAGACCTGGACCAGCGGCTTCATGGTGCCCCAGGGCATGACCGTGAAGATCTGGGCCCAGCAGTTCTACCCGCAGAGCCTGATGTCCATGGCCCGGGTCGTCCTGCACGGCTACTACCTCTGAGCCGGGCCATGCGCTCCCGGATCCTGCTCGGACTGGCCCGGTCTTCCGTGGTGCCCCTCGTGGCGGCCCTCGTGGTTGCCTGCGGGGGCGGCGGAGGTGCCGGCAACGCGAAGACGGTGACCTCCCCCTCGCCCTCCGCCCCGAGCTGGCAGGCACCCGTGGACCTGGCGGCCACCGGCTACGCCGGCGGCGCGACGCTGGCGGGGGACGGCAAGGGCGGGGCGGTGGCCGCGTGGATTCGCAGCGGCACCGATGGCGGCGGCGCCCCGTACTGGGAGCAGGTGGCCGCCCGGCTGCGCGCCGACGGCACCTGGGAGACCGCCCAGGCACTGGAAACCAGCTACGCCTCCGACGGCCTGAAGGACCCGGTCCTGGCCCTGGACGACCGCGGCAAGGGGCTGATCGCCTGGCTGAGTCCCGTGCCGCGGGCCACCACCACCGCCCTGCGCACCGTGCCCGTGGATTTGGCGGCGGCGACGCCGTTCGGCGCCCGCTCCACCGCCCTCGCGCTGGAGCTCAAGACGCCTTCCGACCTCCGCCTGGCCGTGGGCTCGGATGGCAGCGCCCTGGCCGCCTGGATGGGCCTGCGGACCGATAGCGCCGTGACCGACTACCCCACCGTGCAGGCCAGCCGCCTCGGTCCCGGGGCCGCCTGGGGGGCGCCGACCTCGTACCACCTGAACATGTTCTCCCACCAGGGCATCGACTCGGTGGGCTCCGACGGCAAGGGCGGCTTCCTGCTCGAATTCGCCACGGGCGACGATGCCTGGCGGGAGAACGAGGCGGTGGCCTTCGCGTCCGGCACGGGCCTGACCGCCGCCGTTCCCGGGTGGCAGCCCCTCTCCCAGCAGGCGCTGCCCGCCGCCCATCAGACGGCCTGGGAGCTGGATCTCCAGGGCAACCTGGAGGCCTGGCTGCTCTACCCCACCGCCGGCGACGGCGACCCCCAGCGCCAGGCCTGGCCCCGCACCCGCAGCGCCGCGGGGGCCTGGACCATCGGCGACAAGGTCGGCCTGCCCCTGCCGGCCCAGCGCATCGCGTTGTTCCGCGGCGTGGGCGGCGGCTGGGTGGCGGGCCTGGGCAGCGGCGGATTGTGGGTGGCCCCGCTCACCGGCCTGACCGTGGGCGCGCCGAGGACGATCCTGCCCGCAGGCACCACGACCGAGGTGATGGTGGGCGCCCGCGATGCCACGGGTCGACCCGCGCTGCTGTGGATCCAGCGGGGCGCCGGCGGCACCTCCGAAGGCATCGGGTGGTCCCGCTGGGACGGCACCGGATGGACCGCCCCGGCGATCCTGCCCGGCACGGCCGGGAAGGGCATCCAGCGCCTCCTCGCCACAGCCGGGCCCGCGGGCCTGCTGGCCGCCTGGGTGGAAGTGGGCGACCGCACGCTGCTGCTCCGCACCGCGCTCTGGAAGTGACGGCCGGAGGGGTGGCCCAGGCCCTTTCGCGAAAGCGTGCCTGGGGGTCCTTCCGGCTTGCCCTCACCTTGAACCCACGCCCCGAGGTCCGCCATGCGCTGTCGATTGGATCACCTTTTCCTCCTGCCCGGCATCTTGTCGGGCCTGCTCCTGCTGTCGGGCTCGACCGCCTGCGGCGGGGGCGGCGGCGGCAGCCAACCCGCGCCCCCGGCGGCGGCAGATTTCAGCCTGCAGGTGACGCCGGCGAACCTCCAGATCCCCGCGGGGGGCAGCGGCTACGTCACGCTCACCCTGTCGCGCCTGAACGGGTTCACCGCTGCGGTCACCATCACCGGCGTGGGCTTTCCGGCCGGCGTCGTGGTCGGCGGCACCGTGCCCGTCGGCGCGACCACCCTGCAGCTGCCCGTGACGGTGGCCTCCGGCGTGATGCCCACGGCCTACGCGGGGCTGAGCCTCCGGGCCCAGGGCGGGGGCCTCAGCCATGACGCGGCCTTCGGCCTCACGGTGGCCCAGCCCCTGCCGCCCGGGCAGCTCCGCGATGACCTGGTGCAGGCCGCGGGCGGACGCCAGACCGGAGGCGTCTTCGAGAACCAGGCCATCGTCCGCGAGGGGCTTCCCGCCCAGGTGGTGAAGGACGCCAACGACAGCACCCGCCTGCGCCATGGGTTCTATCCCAGCGGCATTCCCACGGATTGACGAGCCGACGACCCGACCTTTTCCGGAGCCCCCATGCGACCTTCCTGGACCCCCCTTCTGCTCGCTGGCCTGATGGCGCCGTCGGCCCTCGTGGCCCAGGTTTTCCCAGGCCAAGCGCTTCCGGCCCAGCCTGCGGCGCCGCAGCCGGTGCTGGCCTACCAGGGGCGCCTGCTGGAAGCGGCCCTTCCGGTGACGGGCACGCGGACCTTCGGGTTCACCCTCCTCGACGCGGCGGGCGCCGAGCTCTGGGCCTCGGGCAGCCAGTCCATCTCTGTGACCAGCGGCCTCTACAGCGCGGCCCTGGGCGCGGCGCCCATGCCGGCCATTCCGGCCGCGGTGCTGGGGCAGCCGGGCCTCAAGCTGCATGTCACCGTGGGCGGCGTCGCCCTCGCGCCGGACACGGACCTCGTCCCGGCCCTGCAGGCCCGCAGCGCCTTCGAGGTGAGCGGCGCCTTTGCCGGGGATGTGGGCGGCACGCAGAACGCCATGACGCTCCTGCAGCTGCAGGGCATCCCCCTCGACCTCACCACCGCCGCGCCCGTCGCGGGCCAGGGCCTCCTCTACAACGGCGCCAAGTGGGTGCCGGGCTCGGTGACCGGCGCGCAGGGACCGGCTGGACCCGCGGGGCCCGTCGGTCCTGCCGGGCCGCAGGGCCTCGCCGGGCCCGTCGGTGCGACGGGCGCGCCGGGGGCCACCGGGGCTGCCGGACCGGCCGGCGCCACCGGCCCCCAGGGTCCCGCGGGGCCCACGCTCAATCTGAAGAAGGTCGCGCTGCTGAAGTGGTACCAAGCCTCGAAGATCGGCACCCAGGTGGCCGGGCCCATCGCCCCGTACTACCTGTGCTTCGACGGGGCGAACCTCTGGGTGACCAGCAACAGCAGCACCAAGGCCGTCACCAAGATTGACGCCGCCTCGGGCCTCCAGGTGGGCACCTATCCCGTGGGCGGCGGGCCCGCGGGCCTCGCCTACGACGGCGGCAGCATCTGGGTGGCGAACCAGGCCGACAACACGGTGTCCAGGCTGAAGGCGAGCGACGGCAGCCTCCTGGGCACCTACCCCGTGGGCACCTCGCCCAATGCGGTGTGCTTCGACGGCGCCGCCATCTGGGTGGCCAACGGCGCCTCCAACAACCTCACCAAGCTGAACGCGGCCACCGGCGCGATGCTCGGCACCTTCAGCGTGGGGTCGATGCCGTCGGCCATGTGCTTCGACGGAAGCCACCTCTGGGTGGCCAACTACCTGCAGTCCAACGTCAGCAAGGTGGATCCCGCCACGGGGACGGTCGTGGGCACCTACACCACGGGCGCCTATCCCTACGGCCTCTGCTTCGACGGCACCCATGTCTGGAGCGCGGACCGCTACGGGAACAGCGTGACCAAGCTCGACGCCGCCACCGGCGCAGTGGTGGGCACGTACGGCGCCGGCACCAACCCCGCGGGGATCTGCTTCGACGGCCGCTGCATCTGGGTGACCAACCTCACCAGCAATGACGTGACCCAGCTCGACGCCGCCACGGGCGCCGCCCTCGGCACCCATCCCGCTGGCTCGCAGCCGTGGGGCATCTGCTTCGACGGCGCCAACGTCTGGACGGCGAACCGCCTGGCGAACACCCTCTCGAAATTCTGAAGTCCGCCCCGAATTCCCGGAATCCATCCGCACCGCTGGAGGTCCCATGCGCCCCCGCCTGATCCCGTCCCTGGCCCTCGCCCTGGTCTCCCTCCCGGCCCTCCCCGCCCTCGTTGCTCAGCCCGTGCCGCCCATTCCGGTACTGGCCTACCAGGGGCGGCTCATGGAGTCGGGCCTGCCCGTAACGGGCAACCGCACCTTCGTGTTCTCGATCCTGGATGGCGGCGGCGCGGAACTCTGGACCTCCGGGAACCAGACGGTGCCGGTGAACTCGGGCCTCTACGCCGTGCTGCTCGGCGCGGCGCCGATGCCTACCATTCCCACCACGCTTCTGGCCCAGCCCAACCTCAAGCTGCATGTCGTGGTGTCGGGCACGGCCCTGGCCCCGGACACGGACCTGGTGCCCGCGCTCCAGGCGCGGTCGGCCTTCGAGGTCACCGGCGCCTTCGCCGGCGACCTGGGCGGCACCCAGAACGCCACCACCCTGCTGCAGCTCCAGGGCGTGCCCCTCGACCTGACGACCGCGCCGCCGGCCTCGGGCCAGGGCCTCGTCTACAACGGCACGAAGTGGGTGCCGGGCACCGTGGCCGGCACGCCCGGTCCCGCGGGACCCCAGGGCCCGGCCGGGCCGGAAGGCCCCCTGGGGCCCATCGGCCCGACTGGCCTCACGGGACCCGCGGGGCCCCAGGGTCCCACGGGCCCTTCCGGGGCGAGCCCGTTCACCCTCAGCGGCGCGCACGTGGTGCTGCCCTCCGGCCGGCTGGGCATCGGCATCGACCCGCCCCTGAGCGCCCTCGACGTCTCCGGGAACATCAACCTCACGGGGTCGCTCCTCATGGGAAGCACCTCGCCCATGCTGCACAAGTACCAGGCGCCGGGCACCGAGGGCGGCAACACCTTCGTGGGCCTGGCCTCCGGGAACCTCTCCCTGCCGGCCCAGACGGTCAACACGCAGTGGGCCTCCTACAACACCGGCCTGGGATTCACCTCGCTCATGGCCCTCAGCACCGGTTCCTGGAACACGGCGGTGGGCGCGGCGAGCCTCCGGGCGGTGACCACGGGCCGCTTCAACACGGCCGTGGGCACCTCCAGCCTGTGGGCCAACACCACGGCGGGCGCCAACACGGCCGTGGGCGCCAAGGCGCTCCAGGCCCAGTCCTTCGACAACGCCGGCGCCAGCTGGGATGCCTGGAACACCGCCGTGGGCTACGAGGCCCTGGCGGCGAACCAACCCACCACCACCCTCACGGGAGACCGCAACACGGCCGTGGGCGCGGTCGCGCTGCGGTTCAACACCACGGGTCGCGCCAACACGGCGGTGGGCGTGGACAGCCTGCAGCAGAACACCACGGGCGAGAGCAATGTCGCCGTGGGTTTCGAAGCCCTCCTGGGCGGCACCACCGGCTATTCCAACCTGGCCCTCGGCACCCAGTCGCTGCGCGCGAACGGGTCGTCCTACGGCAACACCGGCGCCGGGGCGGAGACGCTCCTGGTGTTCAACGACGGCGCGATGAACACGGCGGCCGGCTGGCACGCGCTGGGATCGCTCAACAACGGATACCGGAACCTGGCACTGGGCGCCTACGCCGGCAACCTCCTCACCACCGGCAGCGACAACCTCTACCTGGCCCACACCGGGTCCGCCGCCGAGAGCGCCACCACGCGCATCGGCAAAGACCAGACCCGGGCCTTCATTGCAGGCGTGTTCGCCCGGACCACGGGCAGCGGCACCACGCTCCCCGTGATGGTGGACATGAACGGCCAGCTGGGGACGACTTCCTCCTCGCGGCGCACGAAGGAGGACATCCAGGACATGGGCGCCGGCACGGAGCGGGTCTTCTCCCTTCGCCCCGTCACCTTCCGCTACAAGGCCCACCCGGACGGCGGCACCCACTTCGGCCTCATCGCCGAAGAGGTCGAGGCGGTCATGCCCGAATTGGTGGTGCGCGGCGAGGACGGGCAGATCCTCACCGTGGCCTACCACGAGCTGGCCCCCATCCTGCTCAACGAGCTGCAGAAGCAGCGGCGGGACGTCCAGGCGCTGCGGGCCGAGCTGGAGGAACTCCGGGCGGCCCTGACGCGCCTGGGGCAGCGCCCCTGATGGCCTGGGGCAGCGCCCCTGATGCGCCTTCCAGGTGGCCCAGCCTCTATCCGGAAAGCGTGCCTGGGCGCCATGCCGGCGGGACCGCAGCCTGGGAATCATCCACGAGGTGTGCCGTGCCCCTTCCTTCATCCCAGCGCTCCGCCCCCTCCACCGCGCGGCTGGCGGCCCTGATGATCGTCGCCCTCGTCGCCGCGTGCGGAGGTGGCGCCGGCGGGGGTTCCTCCCCGGCGGCGACGCCCGCCGTGGTCCCGGAGGTCTTCCTCACGGATCACACCACCGGCGCCCGGCGCCTGCTGGGCGCCACCGAGGACGGCTCGGGAAGCCTGGTGCTGGTGCCGGACGCCGCGCGCCTGCTCTCCGGCGGCGGCCTCACCCTGAAGACCGACCTGGGGCTGGTCTACACGCTGAAGGGCGCCTCCAGCTACATCCGCGAGATCCGCCTCGTCAGCCTGGACGGCAGGACGGACCGGCTGCTCCGCGCCGTGGATGACAGCCTCTACCAGACCCGCCTCATCGGTGTGCGCGGGGCGCACCTGGCGATCGAGGTCCTGGACAGCCATTACACAGGCGCCATCGAGGCGCTGCCCCTCGCGGGCGGCGACCCCGTGCGCCTCTGCGCCTCGGGCCAGGCCATCCAGCTCGGGGCCACCTCCCTTGTCTACCTGGACAACACCCCCGGTGCCCCGAGCCCGTACCGCGTGGGTCAGCTGGCGACGGGTGCCTCTCAGGCCTTCGCCCTCCGGGGCGTCCTCACGGCCCTGCCCGGCGGGGGCTTCCTGATGGGCAGCTATGCGACCTCGCTGTACGATCCGCTGGTCCTGCTGACGGATGATTTCGCGCCGGTGCGGACGTTCGCGCCGGTGGGCACCCTGGCCTGGCCCCATCCGACGGCGCAGACATGGGAGGCCACGGTGCCGGTGGCCGGAGACCGCCTCTTTGGCCTGGTGCCCGAGGGCGAGGGACGGCGGCTCATGGCCTATGCCCGGGGCGGCGCGGCGGCGGTCCGCCTTGATGGATCCATCCTCGCGGGCAGCGATTTCCGGGTCATCGGCGTGAGCGGCACGCGGCTCATCTACCGGGCGCAGGTGCCCGACGCCGCCCCCGGCTACAGCCTGGCGGCCTACCGGATCGTGCCCGCCACCGGGGGAACGCCGCTGGACCTGGCGCCCTTGGCCAACCGAGACGACGAGCGGGTGATCGGCCTCACCTCGACCTGCCTGGTGGTGGCCTCGGGCAAGGCCCAGGACCTGTCGCGGGTGCGGTTCCTGCCCCTGGACGGCTCGGCTCCCACCGATGTGGACGCCTGGGCGCCGGGCGGAACCTCCGAGACCCAGGCCTGGATCGTGGGCGACCGGCTGGCCCACGTGGCCTTCGACGGCACCACGTACCGCCTCGTGTCCGTGGACGCCCTGGGCCTCGGCTCCAGGACGCACCTGGAGGGGGCCGCCATGATCTTCGGCCAGAACCCCAACGGCACCGGGATCCGCGCGGGGCGGATGTGCTTCTCCCGCGGCGCGGAGCTCCACCTGCTGGATCCCGCGGGCCCGGCCGCGACCCTGCTCCGCGGCGGCGCCACTCCGACCTACTTCGCCGGCTGGAGCCGCACCCGCGTGCTCTTCAGCTTCCAGGAAGGCGCCACCTATCCCCTCTGGAGTGCCCGCATGGATGGCACGGATCTCCGCCGCATCAGCCCCGACGCGTCCCTCGTCGATGTCCCCTGACCCTTTTTCCCCAGGAGCTTTCATGACCCTCCCCCGTTCCACCACCCTCCGCCTCCTCGCCCCCGGCGCCCTGGCCTTCCTCCTGGCCTGCGGCGGCGGTGGCGGCGCCAGCACCCCGGCCAAACCCGCGGTCACCGGCCCGGCCCTCACCATCCCCCCGAAGGCGCAGGCGGGCTACGTCGGCGACCAGGTCACCTTCCGGGTGGCGGCGGACGGCACGGGCAACGCCTACCAGTGGTTCCGCAACGGCGTGGCCATCAGCGGCGCCACCAGCGACTCCTACGTGCTGGGGGTGCAGGCCGCGGACGACCAGGCCCGCTACAGCGTGCGGGTGACCGGCACCGCGGGGGGCACCACCACCAGCGCCGAGGTCCTCCTGGACGTGCTGTACGCCGATCCCGCCGTGGCGGCGGGGCACGACCACGCCCTCGCCATCACCACCAAGGGGAAGGTCTACGCCTGGGGCGTGGGCGGTAATGGGCAGCTCGGGCTGGGCGACTACCAGGCCCGCAACGTGCCCACGGCCGTGACCCTGCCGGGCCCGGCGGTGAAGGTGGCGGCGGGCTGGGGCCACTCCCTGGCGCTGCTGGCCGACGGCCGGGTCTTCGCCTGGGGCAACAACGCCTCGGGCCAGCTGGGCGACGGCACCACCACCATGCGGAACACGCCGGCGGCGGTGCCCGGCCTCACGGGCGTGATCTACATCACCTGCGGCTACAACCACAACCTGGCGGTGAAATCCGATCAATCCATGTGGGTGTGGGGCTACAACTCCCACGGCCAGCTGGGCCTGGGCGACAAGGCCAACCGGCTGGCCCCGACCCAGAGCCCCATCTCCGCCCAGGCCCTGGCGGACGCCACCCTGGGCGAGCTGCACACCCTGCTGGTGGGCCTGAGCGGCGACCTCTACGGTGCCGGGGACAACGGCTACGGTCAGCTGGGCTTCCCCTACTCCCCCACCACCGAGTACCTGACCTTCACCCAGATCCTCGGCAGCGGCGTGAAGGGCGCGCGGGCCTTCTCCCTGCAATCCGTGGTCCTCGGCACGGACGGCCTCCCCTACGGCACCGGCGAGAACGTCTACGGGCAGCTGGGCGATGGCAGCTTCACCACCCGCTACGGCTTCGTGCCCATGGGCACCGCCGGCCTCACGGCGGGCAGCACGCTGGATGCGGTCATCCCCGGCCAGTACCACACCCACCTGCTGAACGCGGCGGGCGATGTGGCGAGCACCGGCTACAACTGGTACGGCCAGCTGGGCTTCGGCACGGCGACCACCGCCTCCACCGCCACGCCCCAGGCGCTGACCGGGCTCAAGGCCCTGGGGCTCAGCGCGGGCTCCATGTCCACCTACGCGGTGTTGCCCGATCTCACCGTGAAGGCCTGGGGCTACAACAACAACGGCCGCCTGGGCGACGGCACCGCCACCGACCGCCCGGCGCCCACGACGGTGCCCAACCTCTTCCTGGGCCCCATCCCCACGGGCGTCACGCCACCGGCACCGGCGGTCCCTGAGGGCGCGCAGGCGAGGGGGGTGTTCCGGTTCTGAGCCTCGGTTACTGAAGCAGCGCCTTCACCTGCTGGAGGCGCTGCTCTTTTTCCTCGGCCTGGCCGCGGAGCTTGGCCACGGCGGCCTCGGGGGCCTTGGTGACGAAGCTGTCGTCGGCGAGGCGCGCGCGCAGCGGCTCCAGTTCCTTTTCGAGCTTGGCCAGTTCCTTTTCGAGCTTGGCCTTCTCGGCGGCCGGATCCTTGAGGCCCGCCAGTTCCAGGGCCAGCGTGCCGCCGCCCACCACGGCCACGGCCCGGGTCGGCGCGGCCAGGTCGCCCTTGGCGAAGGCGACCGATTCCAGCCGGGCGATGGATTTCAGGGCCTCGGCGAAGGGCTCCAGTTCCATCAGCGAACAGAACGCCGGCACGCGCTTGGCGGGATCCACGCCCTGCTCGGCCTTGAGGCGCAGGAAGGCCGAAAGCACTTCCTGGAAACGGGGGATGAGGGTGGCGTCGCCGCCCTGGGTCCGCAGCAGGGGCTCGTCCGCGGGCCAGGACCGCTGGGCCAGCAAGGTGGGTTCACCTTCGGGCAGGCGGCCGTCCATCATGGCCTCGTGGATCTCCTCGGTGAGGAAGGGCACGAAGGGATGCAGGGCGCGGAGCAGGATGTCGAGGAAGTGCAGGATGGCGGCCTTCTGGGCCTTCGTCCCGCTCTGCAGCTGCACCTTGGCCAGCTCGATGTAGGTGGCGCAGAAGTCATCCCAGACCAGGTGGTAGAGCAGGTCCGAGGCCTCGTGGAAGCGGAACTCCTCGAGGGCCCTGGTAACCGCCGTCAGGCTGTCGCGCATGCGGCCGATCATCCAGAACTCGGCTTCACCGAATTCTGGTGCCGTCGCCAGCGTGATGGATTCATCCAGGTTCATTTGGACAAATCGTGAGGCGTTCCACAGCTTGTTGCAGAAATTCCGGGAGGCCTCCAGCCGCGCGGTGCTCATGGCGATGTCGGTGCCCGGCGCGGCCATGATGGCCAGGGAGAAGCGCAGGGCGTCGGTGCCGTACTCTTCCATCACTTCCAGGGGATCGATGACATTGCCCTTGGTCTTGCTCATCTTCTGGCCGCTGGCGTCGCGCACCAGGCTGTTGAAGTAGACCTTGTGGAAGGGCACGTCGCCCATCCAGGTGAGGCCGGCCATGGCCATGCGCGCCACCCAGAAGAAGAGGATGTCGTAGCCGGTGATGAGCACGCTGGTGGGGTAGTAGCGCTTCAGATCCTCGGTTTCGTCGGGCCAGCCGAAGACGCTGAAGGGCCAGAGCGCCGAGGAGAACCAGGTGTCGAGCGTGTCGGGATCCTGGGTGAGCTTCGTCGATCCGCAGCTACAGGCCGCGGGGGCCTCCAGCTCCACGTGCAGCTGGCCGCAGGCGTCGCAGGTCCAGGCCGGGATGCGGTGGCCCCAGACCAGCTGGCGGCTGATGCACCAGTCCTGGATGTTGGTGAGCCAGTGGTTCCACACGGCGGCGTGGTGCTCGGGCGTGAACTGGATGGCGCCGGAGTTCACGGCCTCCAGGGCCTTGGCGGCGGCTTCCTTCACGTCCATGAACCACTGCTCGCTCACCAGCGGTTCCAGCACGGCGCCGCTGCGGTCGCTTAAGGAAATCTTGTTGACGTAGTCCTCGACCTTCACCAGGAAGCCCTGCTCCTCCAGGTCGGCCACCACGCGCTTGCGGGCCTCGAAGCGGTCCAGCCCGGCGTAGGCGCCCGCTTCGGCGGTCATCTTCGCATCGAAGCCGATGATGGTGATGGAGGGCAGGCCCAGCCGCTGGCCGGCGGCGAAGTCGTTGGCGTCATGGGCCGGGGTCACCTTCACGCACCCGGTGCCGAAGGAGGGATCCACGAAGCTGTCGGCCACCACGGGGATCTGGCGGCCTGTGAGGGGGTGGTTCATGAGCTTGCCGATCATGGCCTGGTAGCGCTCGTCGTCGGGGTGCACGGCGACCGCCGTATCGCCCAGCATCGTCTCGGGGCGGGTGGTGGCCACCATGACATCGCCGCTGCCGTCGGCCAGGGGATAGCGCAGGTACCAGAGCTTGCCCTTGCGCTCCTCGTATTTCACTTCCAGGTCGCTCAGCGCGGTCTGCAGCGCCGGATCCCACTGGATCATGCGGGGGCCGCGGTAGATGCGGCCCGCCTTGTAGCTCTCGACGAAGACCTTGCGCACGGCCTTGTTCAGCGCGGGATCCAGCGTGAAGCGGTTGCGGGTCCAGTCCACGGAGCAGCCCAGGCGCTTCAGCTGGTGCTCGATGGCGCCCTGGTTCTTCTCCTTCCAATCCCAGATGCGCTGTTCAAACGCGTCGCGTCCCAGCTTGTGGCGATCGGTGCCCTCGGCCTTCAGCTGGCGCTCCACCATCATCTGCGTGGCGATGCCCGCGTGATCGGTGCCGGGCACCCACAGGGCGTCAAACCCTTGGGCCCGCTTGAAGCGGGTGAGCACGTCGTGCAGCGTGTTCACCAGGGCGTGGCCCATGTGGAGGTTGCCCGTGATGTTGGGCGGGGGGATGACGATGGACCAGGGCGCCTTGCCGCTCTTGGGCGCGGCCTCGAAGGCCTTGGATTCCTCCCACACCGAGTACCAGCGGGTCTGCGCCGTCCTGAAATCGAAAGCCTTGTCCATCTCGCGCATGGTCGTCCTTGCTGGGCCGGTCTGGAGGTCCGTTCCACCCGCGGCCGGTCGCGCCGGCCCAGGTTGAGCACACGCCAAGAGGCTGGACCCGCCAGGCATCTCTCGGCGCCGTAATGGATCAGTGTACCCGTGCTGCGGGGCCGGATCCAACGGCAGCTTGTGGCCGCCCGGGCGGGTTTCCTGTCAGCATCCAGGCATGGCGACCGGTTCCGCGCCCCATCCCAGCCTGTCCCTGCTGACCGAGGGGGCCGCCCGCCTGGCCCTCGGGACCATGCGCCTGCTCGACTGGGGCCTCGAGGCCCGGGCCCTGGCGGTCCACCTTCGGCGGGTGGCCGACGCGGGGGTGCGGGTGCTGGACACGGCCGACATCTACGGCGGCGGCGCCGTGGAGCCCGTCCTGGGCCGGGCCTTCCGGGAGGACCCCGCGCTGCGGCGCAGCTTCCGGATTGTGGGCAAATGCGGGATCCGCCTGCGCGCCGCCGGCCCCGACCCGGTGACCGTGAAGCACTACGACACGAGCCGCGCCCACGTGACGGCCCAGGTGGAGCGCAGCCTGGGACATCTGGGCGTCGAGCGGCTCGACCTGCTGCTCATCCACCGTCCCGACCCGCTCATGGACGCCGCCGAGCTGGCGCACACGGCCGCGAGCCTGCTGGCCGACGGCAAGATCGCCGCCTTCGGCGTCTCGAACTTCGCGCCGGCCCAGGCGGACCTGCTGCAGTCGCGCCTGGCCACGCCGCTGGCCGCGAACCAGATCGAGGCCTCGCTGTGGCACCCGGCGCCGCTGCTGGACGGCACCCTGGACCACGCCCAGCGCCACGGCCTGCTGCCCATGGCCTGGTCGCCCCTCGGCGGCGGCCGGCCGGCGCCGCCCGCGCTGGAAAGCGCCCTCGCCGACCTGGGGCGGGCCATGGATCTCGAGCCTGCCCAGGTGGCCCTGGCCTGGCTGGCCAGGCACCCCGCCGGGGTGATGCCGGTGCTGGGCACGGGCCGCCTGGACCGGGTGCGGGAGGCCATCTCCGCCCTGGATCGGCGCCTGGACCGGGAGGCCTGGTTCGGCCTGCTGGAGGCCGCCACCGGGCATCCGGTAGCCTAGGGGATGGCCGCTTCCTTCCGCCCCCTCACTTTCGCCTGCTGCGCCTCCGTGGTCAGCCTCTGGGCCGGCGCGCCGCTGGAGGGGCTGATCCTCCCCATCCGGCAGGTGGAGGTCAGCGCCCCGGTATCCAGCCGCCTCCAGGACGTGAAGGTGAAGGAGGGCGACGCGGTGAAGGCGGGACAGCCCCTCGCGCAGCTCTACGGACGGCTGGAGGAGCTGGAGATGCAACGGGCCAAGACCTTGCTGGAGCGCCGGGAATTCGAGGCCAAGGGCGCCAAGCGGCTCTTCGAGAACCGCATCATCCCCGAGGCGAAGGCCCTGGAATCGCGCATCGAGCTGGACCTGGCCCGCCTGCAGTTCGAGGCGGCGGCCGAGCAGGTGCGGCTGCGGACCATCCTGGCGCCCATGGATGGGGTGGTGCTGGCGCCGGTGGGCGACGCCACCGCGTCCCGCGCCCGGGAGGCCGGAGAGGCGGTCGCCGCCGCCCAGCCCCTGTTCCGCATCCTGGATCTGAGCCGGGTGGTGGTGCAGGTGGCCGCGGACCCCGCGCTGCTGGAGGGCCTCGCGCCGGGGCGGAAGGTGCGGGTGACCCTGCTCCAGGCGACCCCCCCGGTAGAGGTGGAGGGCGAGGTGGTCCTGGTCGATCCCTGCGCCGACGGGCAGGGGAGGGTCCGCGTGCGGGTGGTGGTGGAGAACCCCGGGAATCGCATCCGTGCAGGACTCAGGGCCCGGGTGGACCTGACGGCCCCCCGGTGAGCGTCCCGGGGAGCGTTCCGGAGACGGCCCTTAGCCCTGGAGGAAGCGGTCCGGGTTGAAGCCCGTCACGATGGCGCCCCAGTGCTTCCCCGCAATGTGGATGGGCAGGGAGAGGTCGTTGAGGATCTCCCCGGTGTCCCGCATGTAGGTCTGGAAGAGGAAGGGCTCGGTGTTGCGGGAGCGGCGCTTCTCGGTCTCCACGTTGAAGTAGATGCGCTGATGGCGGCTCTTCAGGAGATCCACTTTGGGGTCGCCCGTCATCGGCTCCGAGACGCCCGCGTGGTGGATGGCCAAGTAGCCGTTGACGTCCAGGGCCACGGCGTAGGTGGAGCCGAGGTCCTTGCGCGCCTCGTCGAAGAGGGGCTGGAGTTCCTTCGCGAAGACCAGGGCGTACGAGGTGAGGAACTTCTGGGGGTTCGTGTCGGGCACGGGCCGGTAGTCGCGGTCGAAGACGTTCACGCCCCGGTCGGCCAGCAGCTGGATGCGGGCCTGCAGGGTGTCCCGCCAGCCCGTGGCGCGATGGATCACCGACTCCAGCTCCCCGGTGCCGGTCCGGAAGCGCGAGACGAGCTCCAGCAGCTTCTCGGTGGCGCGGTTCATCTCCGTGGAGAACCGCGTGGATTCCTGCAGCCGCTCTTCCGCCACGGCGCTGAGTCCGCGGATGTCCTCGGCCTGCCGGTGGATCGCGGCGCTGGTGTCGGAGATGCCCTTCACGGAAGAGGTCGCCACGGTGAGCTGGGCGGTGTTCTCCTCGAAGTCGCCCACCAGCTTGACGAAGTGCTCAGAGGCCCGGTCCAGGGTGGTGGAGGTGCTCTGGAAATCCGCCGTGAGCACCTGGATGCCCTGGGAGGTGCGCGCTACGTCCTGCAGCATGCCGCCCAGGTTATGGGAGATCTCCTCGGCGGCCTCGCCCACGCTCTCGGAGAGCTTCCGCACCTCGTCGGCGACCACGGCGAAGCCCTTGCCGGCCTCGCCGGCGTGGGCGGCCTCGATGGAGGCGTTGAGGGCCAGGAGCTTCGTCTGCCCGGCGACGCCCTCGATGAGCCGCACCACGTCGCTGATGCGCTCGGACCGCTCGTTCAGCCGGGCCACCAGCTCCGCGAAATCCACCAGGCGGTCGTGGGTGGCGGCCATGCCGGTGCCCGCCTCCGCCAGATCGATCCGGGTGGCCCGCGCCGCCTCGAGGTTCTCCAGGGTGCTGTCGGCCACGCGGCCGGTCACCTGGGCCACGTCGCCCACCGCCTCGGCGACCTCCTGGCTCGTGCGGGTGATCCGCTCGGAGAGCTGGCCCTGGTGCTGGGCGTCGCTGGCGGCGTCCGAGGCCAGCTTCGTGGTGCGGGTGGAGCCCACCGCGATGGAGAGCCCGAGGCGCTTGGAGTGATCGAGGATGTTCCGGATCTCGCCGGCGAAGCGGTTGAAGCCGTCGGCCAGGCCGCGGATCTCGTCGTGGGTCTCCAGGGTGATGTCCCGGGAGAAATCCCCGCCCTGGATGGTCGTGGCGATCTTGCGGAGGGGCAGGGCCACGGAGAGGTGGAAGGTGATGAAGGCGCCCGTGCCGAGGACCAGGGCCAGGGCCGGGATGGCGAAGGCCAGGGTTTCGGCCCGGGCCAGAAGGGCTTGGGCCTCGGGGGAACCCAGGGCCCCCTTCGCCGCGAGGGCCGAGAGGGTGCGGGCCAGATGCAGGGTGTAGGCGCTGAGCACCAGGAGCATGGCGAAAATGGGCAGCATGCAGCCCAGGATCTTGCGCAGGAGGGAGTGGAAGAAGGTCCGCTCGACGAGGCGGTAGAGCGCCGTGATCATTCGCATCGGGTCATCCCGCGCCTGGCCAGCCCTCGCATGTCCGCCCCTCTCCCGCCCGGGTCCATTCAAGCGGGCGAGGCTGCCCCCGGGATCCGGCCCCATGCCCTGGGATCGGGCGGTGGGCCGTCGAGGATGAGCCCGGTACGGAGACGGCGGCCCGGATGTGAGGTCAGTCACTCGACATGCGGTCGTGCATGTCCTCCCACTCGAGGTGGGTCCACCACTCCTGCTCCAGGCCGTCGCAGGTGGTCCCGTACGAGGGGCAGGCGATGCATCCGTCGCCGCGGTGAACTTCCGCGTCGTGCTGGGGCGCGTAGCGGGCGACGAGCTGCAGCCCGGCCTCCCGGGCCGCGGCCTCCTCGGGCGTCATGGGCCGCGAGGGCAGCTCCCGCACGTGGAAGCGCCGCAGGCGCTCCTGGCCCTCGGGGAACAGCACGGAGTTCTCGGCGTCGATGTGCCGCCAGAGGGAGCGGCTGTAGTCCACGGCCAGGGATTGGAGCCGGAGGCCCTCGGCCTCGCTGGCCAGCGGCGCGCCCAGGCGGTCCTCCATCTCGTCGAGCAGGCCGCCCATGCGGCGATGCTCGCCGGTCAGGGCGGCGATGGGCCCCCGGTCCGCGGGCAGCTCGGCCCGCTCGGCCAGGGCCGCGAAGAGGACGGCCTCCTCCTTGTCGTGGTGGAAGTCGCCGGCGTAGCGGCGGAAGAAGGCCATGAAGCGCGGGCCGTCCGTCGGATCCCCCTGGCCCGCGAGGCGGGCGGTGACGAAGGCCCGCAGCGAGCCCACCACCTGCTCGATGAGCTCGTGTTCGGCGCGGAGGTCCTCGATGAGCTGCATGGCTACACCCGGGCCGGGGCGCCCTCCACCCGCATGCCCAGGGCGCCGAGCAGCCAGTGGTCGTGGTTGCCGCCGGGGTTGGGGGTGGTGAGGAGCTTCTCGCCGGTGAAGATGCTGTTGGCGCCCGCGAAGAAGCAGAGCGCCTGGAGTTCGTCGCTCATCTCGGTGCGCCCGGCGCTGAGGCGGATGCGGCTCTTGGGGAAGAGGATGCGGGCCGTGGCGATCATGCGCACCAGCTCCAGGGGGGGCAGGGGCGGCACGCCGGCCAGCGGCGTGCCGTCCACGGCCACGAACTGGTTGATGGGGATGCTCTCGGGCGCGGGCTCCAGCTCGGTCAGCTCCTGCAGGAAGTGGATGCGCTGGTCCACCGTCTCACCCATGCCCACGATGCCGCCCGAGCACACCTCGAGGCCGGCGGCGCGCACAGCGGCAATGGTTTCCAGGCGCTCGTCGAACTTCCGGGTGTGGATGATGGTCTCGTAGAAGTCGCGGCTGGAATCAATGTTGTGGTTGTAGACCTGGCAGCCGGCCTCCTTGAGGCGCTTGGCCTGGGGCTCGTTGAGCATGCCGAGGGTGACGCAGACCTCCATGCCCATGCCGGAAACCCCGCGCACCATGTCGAGCACGGCGTCGAAGTTGGCGTCGTCCTTCACCTCACGCCAGGCGGCGCCCATGCAGTAGCGGGTGCTGCCGGCGGCCTTGGCCTCGGCGGCCCCGGCGAGGACCTTCGCCACGTCCTTGAGGGGCTCGACCTTGAGGGCGGTCTGGTACCGGGCGCTCTGGGGGCAGTAGGCGCAGTCCTCGGGGCAGGCGCCGGTCTTGATGGAATCCAGCGTGCAGAACTGGATCTCCTCCGCGTTCCAGTGGGCCCGGTGGGCCGTGGCGGCCCGGTAGAGGAGCTCGGGCACCGGCAGGTCGTGGATGGCGCGGATCTCGGAGGCGGTCAAGGACATGGCTGGGCTCGCAAAGACGCGATTGTATCTCAGTCGGGCATCAATCCCCGGACGGCGCGGGACGGTGGAACGACCCCGCCTCCGCGCGAGTCGGAACCCACGAGGTCCGCCGCTTCCGCCACCGCGGTCCAGCGGACAGTTTCTCGACCCTTTCATCATGAATTGATCTGCGGTGGTCTGTGCCGCGACCCGGTTCGACCCGGCAGGACCCCGGGTAGGCGAAGGGCAGACGGGCAAACCGAGTGGCCCCGACCCTGTGCTAGATTTGGGCCATGGACCGCCCCCTGGCGGGAGGAGATCTCGTGGCCGACAGCTCTGTGCAGACTGCCATTGCCACCCAGCTGTCCCGCGAACAGCGGGTTGGGCTCTACCGCACCATCTATGCGGCCCGCCGCATCGACGACAAGGAGATCACGGGCAAGCGCCAGAACAAGGTCTTCTTCCAGATCAACGGCGTGGGCCACGAGGCCCTCCAGGCGGCAGCGGCGCTGGTGTTCCGGCCCGGCCACGACTGGTTCTTCTTCTACTACCGCGACCGGGCCCTGGCCTACGGCCTGGGCTACTCGGCCAAGGAGATGTTCCTGGGTTCCGTGGGCGCCGTGGCCGATCCCGCCAGCGGCGGCCGGCAGATGCCCAGCCACTGGGGCCACAAGGGTCTGAACATCTTCACCACGTCGAGCCCCACCGGCAGCCAGTTCCTGCAGGCGGTGGGCGCGGTCGAGGCGGTGGTGCGGGCGGAGCAGGGCGGGCTGCAGGAACAGCTCGGCATCAAGTCCGACGAGGTGGCCCTGGTCACCACGGGCGACGGCACCTGCAGCCAGGGCGAGTTCTGGGAGGCCATCAGCAACGCCGTGAACCTGAAAGCCCCCGTGGTCTTCCTGGTGGAGGACAACGGCTACGCCATCAGCACGCCCAGCGAAGTGCAGTACCCCGGCGGCAACGTGGCGGCCCTGCTCCAGGGCTACGCGGCCCACGGCCTCCTGATCGTGGACGAGGTGGACGGCTGCGATCCCATCGCCAGCCACGCGGCCCTGAAGGCCGCCGCCGACCACGCCCGCGCCCGCAAGGGCCCGGCCCTGGTGCGCGCGCGGGTGATCCGGCCCTACAGCCACTCGCTGTCCGACGATGAGCAGCTCTACAAGCCGAAATCGCAGCGCGAGGAGGAGGCCCTCCGCGATCCAGTGGTGACCTACGCCCGGCAGCTGCTGGAGTGGGGCGACCTCACGGAGCTGCAGCTCCAGATGCTGAAGGAGGAGGTGCAGGCTGAGATCGACGTCGCCTGGGACGAGGCCGACGCGGCGCCCCGGCCCGAGCCCGGCAGCTACTACCAGCACCTCTACAGCGAGGAGGTGGATCCCACCTCGGCGGCCTTCGACACTGAGCACACCCCCGGCGACCAGGCCACGGGCGCGAAGACCATGCTCGACCTCATCAACGCCACCCTGAAGCACGAGATGGCGCGGGATCCCCGAATCCTGGTGTTTGGCGAGGACGTGGCCGACGCCAGCCGGGAGGAGATCCTCGACGAGGTGAAGGGCAAGGGCGGGGTCTTCAAGACCACCCACGGTCTGCAGAAGCAGTTCGGCGCCCATCGCGTGTTCAACACGCCGCTGGCGGAGGCCACCATCGTGGGCCGCGCCATCGGCCTGGCGGCGCGGGGCTTCAAGCCCGTGGTGGAGATCCAGTTCTTCGACTACATCTGGCCCGCCATGCAGCAGCTGCGCGACGAGCTGGCGAACATCCGCTGGCGCTCCAACGGCGCCTTCAAGAGTCCCGTGGTGGTGCGCGTGCCCATCGCCGGCTACCTCATGGGCGGCGCCACGTACCACAGCCAGTGCGGCGAGAGCACGTTCACGCACATCCCGGGGCTGCGGGTGATCTGCCCCAGCAACGCGCTGGACGCGGCGGGCCTGCTGCGCACGGCCATCCGCTGCGACGATCCCGTACTGTTCCTGGAGCCCAAGCACCTCTACCGGCAGACCCACAACAAGGGCAACGATCCGGGCCCCGACTTCATGATCCCCTTCGGCAAGGCCCGCACCGTGCGGGAGGGCGCCGACCTGTCGGTGATCACCTTCGGCAACACGGTACACCGCGCGGTGCAGGCGGCCCGCGAGGCGGAGAAGGAGGGACTCTCCGTCGAGATCATCGACCTGCGGTCCCTGAATCCCTACGACTGGGCCGCCATCGAGCGCACGGTGAAGAAGACCCACCGGGTGCTGGTGGCCCACGAGGACACGCTCAGCTGGGGCTACGGCTCGGAGATCGCGGCCCGCATCGCCGACGAACTGTTCTTCCACCTGGACGCCCCGGTGCGCCGCCTGGCCTCCAAGGACACCTGGGTGGCCTACTATCCCGCCCTGGAGGACGAGATCCTGCCCCAGCCCCAGGATTTCCTGGAGGCCTACCGGAAGCTGGCCTCGGTGTGACGCTCTCCGGGGGTTCTCCTTGCCACGCATGCGTGGCAAGGAGCAAAGGTCGCGCTGCGCGCCTCCGCCTGACGCACGCTCTGCGTGCTCCCGCTCACGGGCTCGCGGAGGCGGAGCCTCTCCCCGGAGAGGCTGGACGAAACTTCGGTATTGGGGGTTCTCAGGCGATAGGATGGGCAATCATCCAGGAGTTGCCATGCGCGTCCTGCCGATCGTCCTCCTCCTTTCCGGAACCGCCGCCTTCGCCCAGCTGGGGTCACCGAACTATGCCCCCGTCGACTCCGGGCGCACCTGGACCCTGGGCGTCCAGTCGTACGGGCCCAGCCTTAGCGGCCACTTCAACGGGGTGCAGGACGGCCAGCCCATCCAGGTGGACCTGGACGGGGACCTGGGCCTGGGCAAGGACAAGACCACGCCCGGCTTCTTCCTCGACTATCAGGGCCCCCGCTTCGCCTTCCAGGTGAGCAGCGGCAAGGCCGAATACCGGGGCGACCGGGTGGTGAACCGCTCGGTCACCGTGGACGGCACCACGTACACCGCCGGCACGCGGGTGCTCTCGAAGGTGAAGCTGGCCAGCGTGGACGGGATCTGGACCATCAAGTTCGTCAGCCTCCCGGACGCCTGGCTGGGCTTCGACCTGGGGGTGCAGGCCTGGACCCTCGACCTGGACGCTGCCAGCGCCCCCGGGTCGGGCACGCCCATCGCGGCCAGCACCCGGGTGACCGCCCCTATCCCCCAGATCGGCCTCTCCGGGGGGTCCCGCGGGTTCAACGGGGCCGTGGAATCCAAGGTCTACGTCCACTACCTGGGCTACAAGAAGGCCAAGTACACCCTGTTCGGCGCCGACCTCCGGGTCTTCCCGGTGCGGTGGTTCGGGCTGCGGGCCTTCTATGAGGGCGGCAGCTTCGATGTGCCCCAGGGCTCGGTGAAGGACGACCTCGAGTTCAAGCTCGACCGGAAGGGGGTCGGCTTGGGGGCGGTGGTCCGGTTCTGAAAATTTGTGATGGGCTACAAGAAAAAAGGACTGGACTCCAACAATTCTGTCATGCTGGGCGGCGTGACCCGCCAAGGGCGGACCTCACATACACGCAATGACGGCCTTGTCTGGGGAAAGTCATCGCTACAACATCACCAGACATCTTGCAGGAAACAGTCATGGCTCAGGGCACCGTCAAGTGGTTCAACGCCGAAAAGGGCTTCGGATTCATCACCCCCGACGAGGGCGGCGCTGATCTCTTCGTCCACCACACTGCCATTCAGGGCGGCGGCTTCCGCACCCTGGACGAGAACCAGCGCGTCAGCTTCGAAGTCGCCCAGGGCCAGAAGGGCCCCCAGGCGACCAACGTGCAGAAGATCTAGTTCTCACCGTTCCAATCCAGACAGGCGGTCCTTCGGGGCCGCCTGTTGTTTATGGAGGCTAATCGGCGCGCGCCGCCGGGCGTAGGCTCTCCAACCCCGGAGCGAGCCATGATTCCCGCCCGTCGGAGCCTGCTCCGCGCAGGCCTCGCCCTGCTCATCCTCTACGCGGCCCTCCTGCTGGCAGCCGGCTGGTGGCTCCCCTCCCTGCTGCTGCACCCGCCGGTGCCCCAGCGGCTGCCAGGTACCGTGCGGACCCAGCTCGCCGCCCTGGCCCCGGAGGGGGAATGGACCTGTCATCAGGTCACGGGTGGGGGCGGCGTGCCGCTCCAGTTCCACTGGCTCCACCGCCCCGGAGCCGGGGGGGCCGCCATCCTGCTGCACGGCTTCGGCGATGATGCTCTGGGAACCGCCCCCCGGCTGCGCGACCTGCCCGGGTTCGACATCCTCTGCTTCACCTTCCGGGGCCGGGACCTCCGCCCGGAGGTGCCCGTCACCCTGGGGGGCCATGAGCGGGCCGACGTGGTGGCGGTGGTCCGCTTCCTGGCGGGGTCCGGCTGGCCCCGGCAGAAGCAGGTGCTGGTGGGGGCGAGCCAGGGCGCGGGCGTGGCCCTCCTGGCCCTGGCCGACCTGGAGGCCGAGGGCCCACCCCTGGGCGGGGCCCTGCTGGAGAGCCCCTTCCGGGATCTCCAGGACGCCACCCGGAACCACCTGCGGGGCACCCTCGGGAGCCTGGAGCCGCTGGCCCGGCCGGCCGAGTGGCTGGCCCTGTGGCGGGCAGGGCGCCTCGCCGGATTCGAGCCGGCCGCGGTGTCCCCCGTGGCCGCCAGCGGCCGGATCCGCACCATCGCCCGGCACCATCCGGATCTCACCATCGTGGTCGGCGCGAACCACCTGGAGGCCGGCGCCCAGGTGCCTGGAGGTTGGCGCGCCTGGGCCGACCTCCGACTGCGGAGGTGGGGGCTGGTCTAGCCTTCTGGGATCGGTCTAGTGGTGGCCGTGGTCGTCGATGGCGGCGGGCTTGCCCATGAACTCGGCCTTCCGGCCCAGGAAGAGCACCCAGAGGCCGTAGAGGACCAGGACCGCGATCCCGAAGATCATGAAGCCGGGGCGCATGGCGGCCAGCCCGGGGGAGCGGTAGCCCAGGAGGCCCAGGATGGCGCCCAGGAAGCCGACCGTGATGAGCAGGATGCCCCAGCGGGCGGAGGCCACCGGGTTCTGGCCCACTTCCTCGGGCAGGGTGCCGAGGGGCGTCTTCACCTCGCCGGCCACATGGGTGCCCTGGAA